>Ga0307963_1003036_pt1:10000-13278 | contig 13278 bp, 15 predicted proteins | sample OrgLakmetagen594_FD_201829 | JGI IMG/M metagenome (GOLD analysis project Ga0307963, IMG submission 201829) | Saline water microbial communities from Organic Lake, Antarctica - #594 | ecosystem: Environmental > Aquatic > Non-marine Saline and Alkaline > Saline | place: Antarctica...
AGGTGGCGGGGTTATGGGTGGCGTTATCCAAGATATTCCTACATGCTTGAGTGTAATTCGCTGAAAAAGAGGATACCATACCTCCGTCTGTTGTCTTTTGAAGTAATCAAGGTAGACGAGCCTGCTAAGGTCATTATTTTAGTGTGACAGGATGAGCGATTGACATGTTGTGTTCACCATTTTTTGCTGCTGGATGAGTGCAAAGTTGGGCGATTTGCCAAGTATAGCCGTTGTTTTCATTCATATGAAAAGAGAAGCAGTTCTTGTAAAAAAGCATCCCTCTTGCCTATGGAGCATGAACCCTGTTTGATGATTAAGGCTCAATTATACGCAACAAGTTCTACACATTTTTTTGACGACCCAGGTTCCTGCTTCAATGGGCTTCGGATCATCAGGAACGGTGCTAAAACCAACAAACCACGTGCCAGGCAAGTGTTGATGTCATTGTGCTATTGATTTGCCTTTCAATACGATAATACAGGCTGTCTGTCTTCTGCAACATGCATTTGATCCATCAGTACTATATGATTACAAGCCACATGAAGAATCCCGTAGGGATGATGACGCGGCATCGATATCAAGAGACTAAATGGATTTCTTAATTAGTTCATTACCATGTCCAGTTCCTGCTGAATCTTTTCTGTCCAGTTCTTCCATTGCGAGAGTGCCCAGGATAAAAGGGGAACAAAATGCTGGGATGCTGTTTTGACATCACGTGCCTGTTTCTATTTACCTTAAACATCTTCCTAAATAGAAATTGCAATCCAACATGCAAACTCAACTTCAAAAGCACGTTATAGCGCTCCTCAGTTTTATGGTATAAACTGATGAGTTCAATGCACAAGCATAACTCCCGAACTGTGTAGTTCCCCATTGCTTGCTTCCGAATGCTGTTTTGACATCATGGGTCTATTTCTGTTTTAACTTAAACATCATCCTGGATTATCCCCACTCCTTAATTTAGGGGGAGGCAAAATACACTCTTCATCTCCACGGCTTGTCAACCTTTTCTTATAGAAGGGCTGCGCCCGCCCAAATTTCTACGAACAAAACTTTTCGCCTTTTTGTGTGTTTGTTTCCAGATATCCGTTCCTACAAGACGGAAACAGTTTGACTAAGTGCATCCCATCCACGGCTTGTCAACCTTTCCTTACACATTTTTTTCTTATACTGCGCACAGGCAAGGATGGTGTGATCCCGCCCAACGCTGATCTTGAGTATGATGTGGACTTGGTTCGTGTTTCAATTCCCCCATCTTGAGGCGCCCCATTTCGTACTCAATATATTCATCTTTCCTTGCTAGCCAGCAAGTTGTTCCGCATTTGTTGAATCGGACTGTACGTACGTGCTTGCTTCTGTCACAACGCTTCGAGGGAAGGGTGATTGTAACTCACTTACATTTTCAATCGATCAAACCTGATCGCTACAGCTAGTCTCTGCTACTCTCCTTTTTTCCCTCCTTGCTCACCTTCCTGCATGACCTGGCATTTTATTCTTTGTGAAATTTAAGTTTGAAATTTCTGTGTGGTGCTCATAAATTTCTGGTCGCCGGATTTTAAAAAAGAAGAAATTATGAAGACAATAGGAAAAAGCATGGGTTAATGAGGCTTGAAGCCCTCCTCGCCAAATCAAATCGACCCATTAGCCATCGGCAACTGCCGATCTTGCTTGGCATGTGCGTTGGTTTTGTGGCGAGGAGGAAAGGAGTTGTGGGCATCATCGCCTTGCTGACCGTCCTGTTTGTAACCGGACGTGTAGCTGGGCAAGGGAATGCAACACTAGCCAGTAACCACCAACACGCCAACCCCAATGCGTGTCTCCGGGAAGCCTTCAGCTCTGGGTTGAAAGATAGATCAGTGTAAGCAGGGGGAAGGCAAGGGCGGGGCAGTTTCTTGCATGACAGGAGCCTGATTCCTGTCCTGATTGGTCAACCTGGCACTCTGCCATATTCTCTCCCCTGTCCTACATGCAGTTACAGCCAAGTAGGTGAAGATGGAATACTGGAGGCCATTTTTGCCTGCATAGGCGCGCGCTCCAAGTACTATGTGGAATTTGGAACAGGTGACGCTCTGCAATTCCTGCAAACAAACACATAGTTGCATTGATGCATGGTTCTACTTCCAGCTCTGCAATCACTAGTATACCCTTCCTGCCGTGTCTGTCTGCAGAGGACGGCACGCAATGCTCGACACGTTTGCTGCGGGAGGAAAAGGGCTGGATGGGACTCCTGCTAGATGGAGGTTACAAGTAAGTGTAAAACAGGAACAGAGACGCGCTGTACGCTTAATGTTTTGGACACAAGTAGCACTGTGTAAGCTATCTTGTCTAGGAGGTCAACCGGCGTGGACCTGTGTTATCCCAGGCACCCTGCTTAGTCATAATCTGGAAAGGCAACTGATTTTTATTTTCATTGTGGCACAACACGAAGTACAGGAGCCTGCAAATCAAGAACCTGCTCCTCGTTTCTCCGCTCTCTGCTACGTTTCTTGCTCTAAATTTTACTGTTCTCTGCTCCATACTGATTAGTTGATTTGTGTGAATCCCTCCCCCGTCCAGAATCCCTGACATCAACTTGTACCAGGAGATGATCACAGCCGAAGACATTGTGCACGTGTTTGAAAAGTATGCGGTGCCTAAGCCCCAGCTAGTGCGTAAACAGCAGCCGGAAGGCACGGTGCAGCACCTTGATCTCATGGAACAGCAGCGGCAGGCGCAACTGCAGCAGGTAGGTGTGTTTCTTAGATTGGCATAAGGTAACGATCAGTTTTTAAAGGATTTTTTTTCCCCATATATAATTCCCACCTGTGTTAGTTAAATTGGGCTTAGCGCAAGCAAAGGACCTGCTCAAATCCTGCTAAACTATTGCTACAAGCTTTGACACAAACAAGGTCAGGAGTTCTTGCACATTTCTGTTTTAAAGGCTTGTGTGAACTTCTGCACTTGTGATGTGCAGGAGTTCCTCCGCCAGCAGCAGCAGCAGCAGCAGCAGCAGGGGGGGTTGGGTGTGGGGCAGCAGAGCAGCAGCGCTCAAGCCTCCGCATCAACAGCAGAAACACTGCAAGGAACCCAAACAGCGGGCCAGCACCAAGTCGGAACTGGGCTAGGGCAGGCTGGCGGTGGAGGGGTGGGTTTAGGCACAGGAGCCCTGCAGCAGCAACAGCCGCCACTTGTGCAAAATGAGCAGGGGCTGAGCACAAATGCCGTAGGGCAAGGACAGGCAGATGGCGTGGTGCTGGGGGGACAGGGGGATAGTTTAGGTGGGGTGGGTGCTGGGGAGG
>Ga0307963_1003044_pt1 | contig 13256 bp, 13 predicted proteins | sample OrgLakmetagen594_FD_201829 | JGI IMG/M metagenome (GOLD analysis project Ga0307963, IMG submission 201829) | Saline water microbial communities from Organic Lake, Antarctica - #594 | ecosystem: Environmental > Aquatic > Non-marine Saline and Alkaline > Saline | place: Antarctica: Organic Lake...
CCCCTCCTCAACCCATCTCCCCACGTCCCCTGCCCGTCCCTCGCCCATAGCTGTGGTGCCTCACACCCCCCAGGCCCCCAAACGTCTCCATGTCCAAGCGCTTCTGCTCCGACAGCTTCTGACGCCAGTCGTAGCGCTGATCTGCACGGGTCAATGGGGAGGAGGATTTAAACAGACCTGCTGATCTGCACGGGTCAAAGGGGAGGTGAATTCAAACAGACCTGCTGATCTGGATGAGGCTGAACACGGGTTTCAGGCACTGTCAAAGCTGGGAAAACATGCAGCTACTGCTGCAGTCATAGCGCTGATCTTTAGGAAGTGGTAACAAGAGAGTCCGAGTTGCAAAAGAGTTCGAGTAATAAAAATGTTTAGTGGGTGTTGATAACTCAGCTGCTGGTCAACAAGCAAGCGAGTGCGCCATGCTTGTGCGAGGCAACAAGAGAATAATTGGTGTACCAGCGCTGGCCATTTATGAGCAGCAATTACAGTAGCGTGTGTGTAGCTGCTGGTTTACTTTCACTATCACTAGCGCTGGCCCACTGTGAGCAGCAGTCACAGTAGCGTGTGATTAGCTGCTGGTTTACTATCACTATCACCAGCGCTGGCCCACTGTGAGCAGCAGTCACAATAGCGTGTGTATAACTGCTGGTTTACTGTCACTATCACCAGCGCTGGCCCACTGTGAGCAGCAGTCACAGTAGCGTGTGATTAGCTGCTGGTTTACTGTCACTATCACCAGCGCTGGCCCACTGTGAGCAGCAGTCACAGTAGCGTGTGATTAGCTGCTGGTTTACTATCACTATCACTAGTGCTGGCCCACTGTGAGCAGCAGTCACAGTAGCGTGTGATTAGCTGCTGGTTTACTGTCACTATCACCAGCGCTGGGCCACTGTGAGCAGCAGTCACAGTAGCGTGTGTATAGCTGCTGGTTTACTATCACTATCACTAGCGCTGGGCTGATCTGTGTTAGGGGTGTGGGTAAAGAGAGGAAAGGCTCCGGCGTGTCAATTTATTTGAAAGGGTATGTTAGTAGGGTCGGCCAGAACCGTTTATATACGCCGTATATGACCATATATTTGGTGATTTTTCTGCCAAAATTACCATATATACACCGTATATATATGGTTCTGGCCAACCCTATATGTTAGGAGAGCCCGCAGCCGTGATTACTGAAACACAGGAAGGCGTTACTTTATTATATCCTAGTACACACACCTCCTCCCCCCATGTTTGAGCGTTCCAAGGCTTCGCACGACAAGCAGTCAAAAAAATCGTCCTTCTGGTACACCTGATCCTTGCCGTTCTCCACTTCCTGTGTTGTATGAGCACATGGTGGTGGTGGTGTGTGTGTGTGTGTGCGCGTGTGTTGTGTAACACGTTGCATGCATGCTCCAAGTTAGCATGCTTGTGTGGAGTGCACCTAGCACAGTGCTCATTTCACATTTCATTGCTCATTTTATTTTTCATTTTGTATTTCAGGTGCCAGAACCTTATTACACGTTTGTTGTAGCAGGTTGTCAGGTGAAAGCACCGTCACACCATCACAGCAAAGAATAAGACCCATCACATTAACTCAAGTACACAGCATGTGTCGATATTTCAACAATATCTCAACACGGTCACACATGAATGAAGTGGATTACTTGCGATCGATGAGGAAACCAATAATCATTAAATCGAAGAAATCCACTGCATTTGCGCATGACCATGGGTAATCTCAGCATGCTACAAGGAGAAGTGTGATCAACTGAAACCCCTCTGCTGCACAATCACCCCCTTATGGAGGAGGCAATGACCCCAGGAAACTTGGATCCAGGAGGAACAGTGCGATGATGGACCTAGAGAGCGGGGTAAAAACGTTCTAGCCCCCACCGTTGCGCACGCGTTTGGGGTGCTCTTGATGTGTGTGTGTGGCGTTTGTGTGTATGCCAGTATGTTAGTGAGCGTGCTGCCAGTGAAGAAGGACGTCAATGATGTTGATGGAGTTCAGCTAGAGCAGCTAGACAGACTGGCAGCTGTCTGGGTCTTGAAGTACAATCAATGTTGATGTAGTTCAGTTAGAGCAGCTAGACCGTCTGGCAGCTGTCTGGGTATTGAAGTACAATCAATGTTGATGTAGTTCAGTTAGAGCAGCTAGACAGACTGGCAGCTGTCTGGGTCTTGAAGTACAATCAATGTTGATGGAGTTCAGCTAGAGCAGCTAAACAGACTGGCAGCTGCCTGGGTATTGAAGTACAATCAATGTTGATGTAGTTCAGCTAGAGCAGCTAGACAGACTGGCCGCTGTCTGGGTATTGAAGTACAATCAATGTTGATGTAGTTCAGTTAGAGCAGCTAGACAGACTGGCAGCTGCCTGGGTCTTGAAGTACAATCAATGTTGATGTAGTTCAGCTAGAGCAGCTAGACCGTCTGGCAGCTGTCTGGGTATTGAAGTACAATCAATGTTGATGTAGTTCAGTTAGAGCAGCTAGACAGACTGGCAGCTGTCTGGGTATTGAAGTACAATCAATGTTGATGTTGTTCAGCTAGAGCAGCTAGAGCAGCTAGACAGACTGGCAGCTGCCTGGGTATTGAAGTACAATCAATGTTGATGTAGTTCAGCTAGAGCAGCTAGACAGACTGGCAGCTGTCTGGGTATTGAAGTACAATCAATGTTGATGTAGTTCAGTTAGAGCAGCTAGACAGACTGACAGCTGCCTGGGTATTGAAGTACAATCAATGTTGATGTAGTTCAGCTAGAGCAGCTAGACCGTCTGGCAGCTGTCTGGGTATTGAAGTACAATCAATGTTGATGTAGTTCAGTTAGAGCAGCTAGACCGTCTGGCAGCTGTCTGGGTATTGAAGTACAATCAATGTTGATGTAGTTCAGTTAGAGCAGCTAGACAGACTGGCAGCTGTCTGGGTATTGAAGTACAATCAATGATGTAGTTCAGTTAGAGCAGCTAGACCGTCTGGCAGCTGTCTGGGTATTGAAGTACAATCAATGTTGATGTTGTTCAGCTAGAGCAGCTAGAGCAGCTAGACAGACTGGCAGCTGTCTGGGTATTGAAGTACAATAAATGTTGATGTAGTTCAGTTAGAGCAGCTAGACCGTCTGGCAGCTGTCTGGGTATTGAAGTACAATCAATGTTGATGTAGTTCAGCTGGAGCAGCTAGACTGTCTGGCAGCTGTTTGGGTATTCAAGTACACACAATGTTGGGGTTCAGGCAGCTAGAGCAGCTAGACTGTCTGAAACCTGTCTGGGCATGGAAGTACAATCAGTGTCAAAGTTCAGAGCACCTAGCAGTCACTTTTCTTGTGTTTGTTCTAATTTCCTGCCTGCTTGCTTTACCTGAATGTTGGCATAACCGTGATGGCATAACCGTGAAGACCAACAAGGGAAGAGAATGTAGCTCTGCCTCGGAAGCAAACCAGATTGCATCCCAAAACATAATTTTGGAGGCATTAAGGAATCTCAAGAATTGATGGGTTTCATATTATAAAAGTAAACTTTAAGAACTGACAGAGAACCAAAACCAGCGTTTGGGGTGTACATGAAACTATGAAAAACCACTAATTCTATGTAATTTGCATATGCCAGCAGGGCTGCGTAATGCTACAGCCCATTCCCAAAGCATCATGGATTTTATTGTTAGCAAGGCAATCGCGTCACACAGATGCAGCTTCACACACACACACACACACACACGCACGCACGCACGCACGCACGCACGCACGCACCCACCCACCCACAAGCATCAACACCCAAAACCCCTCCTCCCCTCATACTTAACACACTCACACGCTCAATGACACACATGAACATGCACACCTTGCCGATCTCCTCCTTGTTGAACTTCTCCAGGGCCGCGGTGAAGTCAAAGTCCTCTTTTGGCACTGGCATAGGGGGGGGCGCACCGGTGGTAGGGAGTCTAGGCTGACCAGGGGGGCCCTGAGGCACACCGTTGTTGCTGGGGCCACGACCGCCTAAAGGTGTGTGTATGTGTGTGTATGTGTGTGTGTGTCTCTCTGTGCATGTGTGTATGTGTGTGTGTATATGTTTGTGTGTGTGTCTCTCTGTGTGCGTATGTGTGTGTGTGTGTTTGTTTGTGTGTGTGTGTGTCTTGCTGTGCATGTGTGTATGTGTGTATATGTTAGTGTGTGTGTGTCTCTGTGTATGTGCGTATGTATGGGTATTTGAGCACATGCACACGTTCATTAATGTGCGCTCACCAATTGCCCTAATACATACAACCACCTGAAAGCCTGCCGCCCCTGCCCCCCGACTGGATCCTCAGCCCGTAAAACACGCACCTGTATACCTGCCGCCCCTGCCCCCTGCTGCTGCTGCTGCTCCTCCCCTCGAAGGAGCGCCCCCCTGATAGCCAGCACTTCGGCCACCGGCCCCTCCTGGGGCACCTGGGCGAGCGCCTGCATTTGTAGGCATTTGTGGGACACATCACTAGAGCGAAAGTAACAGACTAGAACGAAACTGCAGGTTGGGCTGTGGGTCTGTAAGACCAGCCAGCTTTTTCTAGGGGCTTGTAACTCGCACCTGCGACCACAGGCCTCGCCACATCATTTGTTGTACACCATCTTATGCACACCACACCAGCCCCTTAACATCCCCCCATTCCAACCCCCACCTGCACCCGCACCCGCACCCACAAACACACACACGCCCATCCGCACATTCATCCCGACCCCCACATCCTTCCTATACACACACATATATGCACAGGCACACGCGCACACACATGCACACGCGCACACACCTGCAGCCTGCGCCCACGTAGACGGCTTGGGAGGAGGCTGCTGCGGCTGCTGCTGCGGCTGCTGCTGCAATGCCTGCTGCGCCGCTTGCTCCGCACGTGCAGACTGCTGCTGGGGAGTGACAGTGAGGGTGGGGGCCACGTTGGGCTGGGTGGGAGCGCGTCTGTGTGCATATGTGTGTGACGTGTGGTTTGTATGTGTGTGTTCCTGTGAGCGTGCTATTAAATGCTAGCGGGCACTAAGAAATGGCCAAGACAACATTAACGCACGCCATAATTGCACGACGCATCGCAGGTTTCCCAAACGAGGGCTCATAAATAATCACTTCGTATGCTTTAGTTTCCAGCCTTCTCTCGACGATATTCAGCCATCAATACGCACGTATTGTTGGTGGTTGTGGGTGCTGCTTGCTTCTGCTGGTACGGAGCAGAGGCTTGAGGAGCGCTAGGCGCCCACTGGCTACTGCCTACGTAAAAATGTATCATGCGTTGAGAGCTTGAGCGTGTGTGCATGTGTGTGCATGTGTATGTGTGTATGTGCGTGTGTGCATGTGTATGTGTGTATGTGCGTATGTGTGTGTGAGCGCGTGCGTGTGCGTGTGCAGGTGTGTGTGTGTAAGCGTGCGCGCTGCAAAGATGCTGGTTGCCATCTCTTACAAGTTGGTAAATGCGCATAAAGACACGTTTTTCCCCCTACCGTAAAGGGCTGTGTTGTAGGGCTGTCCAGTAGTTGTAGCAGCTGCAGGGGCTGCGGGAGTTGCCCAAGGATCAGAGACAGGCGCCTGTTATGAGTGCGAGCCAGGGATCAGTGTACGTGGCATGCAAGCGTCAATCTGTTTGCACTTAGTATGCATATAGTGTGTGTGTGTACGCGTGTGTATCTATGTGTGTGCGTGTGTGTGTGTGTGTGTGTGTGGGTGTGTGTGTGTGTGTGTGTGTGTGTGTGTGTGTGTGTGTGTGTGTGTGTGTGTGTGTGTGTGCACGCGTGTGTATCTATGTGTGTGTGTGTGTGTCGTGTGTACATGCAAGCCCAGAAAGAGATGAAATGACAAAACACGCACACGTACCGCAGGTGGGGGAGGAGCTACGTAACCGTAGGAGGAGGGCTGTGTCTGTGAGGATGTATGCAGGAAAGGGAAAGGTTGTAGATTACTAGAGCAAGGTAAAAGACATCTGTGTGCCTACATGTCTACACCCTCCTCTTACCGTGGCCGAGATGATTGCCGGGTCCGAGTAGGGGGACTGCTGCTGCACCGGCGGGGCCTGGGAGAGCACTGTCAGGTCCGCGATATCCTCGGCTGCGTGTGTGTCGTGCGGTCGTGTGTGAAAAGAGCAGGGAAGGACAGAAAAGTTGCTTTTGACAGATGGCGAGAGCGCCCGGGAACCCGACGCCCCATCCCAGAACTCGTTTTACCTTTGAAGATGATGATTTCGTAGATTTCGTTCTGGGGAGGGACCTGGGGGCCATCCCTACGCCTGCTTTCCGTCCCGAAAGAACGCACTGCAGGAAGGAAAGAGTTCAGGAGGCACCACTTGTGTACACATTCTTGCAAGACTTCCTCTCCACCAATCCTTCTCTCTCTCACCATTCTGTAGGGCGATGCTGCTCTCCTCCATTGTGATATTGTACAGCGTCCTGTTTGCACAGGGAGGGCAGAGTCAGCATTTCTGTGCACGTACAGGCAAAGCACGCACACACGTATGCGCACATACACAAACTAACAAGCGCAGACACACAAACGCACCCTTCATATCTGATCTCAGCCTTGGAGACCAGGGAGATCCGCGAACCAAGGTATGGCACTGCACAGGTGCGTTTCGGGCACGCGTGACGTGTGTGCATGTGCTGTGCTTGTGTAATTAGCTACAAGTGAAGTGCACTTATGCAGCATGCATGTGTGCCTAAAGCACACAGCAGGTGAACAGGTTTTGCCATCTCACCGTCTCCCATCTTCGACTTGCAATCAAAATGCTGTGCACAGTCTCCTCCTTTTCCTCTCTAAATTTTAACTGTGTAAGAGAAACACAAACCGACTGTGTAAGAGAAACACAAACCAAGCTGGTATTGGGATTGGCAATTTACTAAAGAATCAGCAATTGACAATGGCGTTCATGAAGGAGTACATCAGCTACTTGTGGGGCGAGAACACGAGAAATAGCGATGCGAATGACCTGCAGGCTTTCACGACTTTTCTGGAGAAGGCCGAGAAAGACAGGCAACGAGAGTGAGTCTGTGTGTACGTGTATGTCAATTTCGCGAGCTGGTCAGAGGGAAGAAACAAACCGTGCCATCCCCCCTTTTCCCCCTTTCCACCGCAGTCGCATCGTGGCCTGGCGGGACTGCGTGACCGTGGACAACGCTGTCGTGGGTGCTGAAGACCCCCACTACTACCGCCGTTCAGCAGGGTGAGGGAAGGAGGGGGAGGGAGAAGAAACCCAAGTTTAACCCTCCTGCAAACATTTGGTTGCTAACACTGCCCCTCCTCTGCCAATGCAGCTTTGTCTGGCGCATCAAGGATGAGTCTGGCAAGCATAAATCACGCAACCATCAGGTGCGAGGAAAACGACACACACACACACACACACACACACACACACACAAACACACATGCATACACACACGTACGCATGCACGCACACACACATATACACACACATACACACACATGCGTATACATATACTCACGTACCGAGAACAGGCATACAAACCTGTGTGGCCACATCCATTTATGCTCACCCACTTGTTGCAGACAGGCACAAAGCTGAATGCACAACACACAAAGCTTTCGATTACTTCAAAGGCGCAATTCCAAACAAAGCCAATTCACGCCCGTGCATTAATGATACGTATGAAAAATTGCCCCAAATGTTGTAACATAGAAGGTGACCTTCACCGCAAGTTCTACGCCAAAGCAAGCCACGCACTACGAAATCTGCCTATATCCACACTCGTATGCCCAAATACTTTGTGCATGTACTCGGGTACTACCATTACTACGTGCTCGCACCCTTTTATGTTTATACAAAATCAAGGCAGCAAACTTAAGCTCATGCTGTGGTACTCCCATACGTTCGCGTGCATAGCAGCAAATTGCATGTCATACACCACCTCAAGGTTGTGGGTGTCTGAGGTCCTTTTTCGCCACCCCTCGCATAATTTTGCAATATTCATGCAGGTCTGTGTGCGTTTGAGGTCTTACTTTTTTGCCGCTCTCTTATTGTTTGCAGTACCTGTACAATCTGGAGGTGCACGGGCACAAGGAGTACTCAAGACGAGACAAGAAGGACTTAGAAGCCATGCAGCAGGTATGTGCCTGTGTGTGCATGTGCACATGTGTGTGTGTGTGTAGTGTGAGATTTTGCGGCACAGTGGTGCTGCCTAGCTGCCACACGACGCCTACTTCTCGGGTCAAGATGCAGGTGTGTATATGCGTGCATATGTGCACGTGTGTGTGCGTGTGTAGTGTGACATTAGTGTGACATGTACAAGATGCAGGTGTGTATATGCGCATATGTGCACGTGTGTGTGCGTGTGTAGTGTGACATTAGTGTGACATGTACAAGATGCAGGTGTGTATATGCGTGCATATGTGCACGTGTGTGTGTGCGTGTGTAGTGTGACATTAGTGTGACATGTACAAGATGCAGGTGTGTATATGCGTGCATATGTGCACGTGTGTGTGCGTGTGTCGTGTGACAATAGTGTGACACTGTACAAGATGGTCGTGCTGCCTAGCTGCCACATGATGGCTACCTCTGGGGTCAAGATGCAGGTAATTTTCATTGCCTGTGTGCGTCTCCATGGTGTAAGCAAGCTTGTTGTTTGAGTGCACCATATGGTCCCAGCAACCGTGTCTCAAAAACATGTGCAGTGTACGGTGCATTATTGCAAGAGCAGTGTCAGCTGGAGAGTTTTTAATGCCGCAATAATCTGTCCTATTTCGAAGCTCCTGGTGGCAAACAACCTGAGCGGTGTTTGTGAATCCTGAGGAGAGAATTCAAAATTTTAGGCGGTTATGTCATTGCCCGTCCATTTCGGTCAGCAAATTTACACAGAGCCCTGAAACGCTGAGACTAGTAGCACTAGCGTTCAAAACGTAAATGAGCATGCATCACTTAGAGAAGGAAACAGCTTTTTCTGTGGCGCGTTTTGATTGATTTGGATCCTTGCAGACTTTGTGTTTTGTTTCACTTTGGTTAATAAGGAAGCGTGCTGATTGACTGGTACCTCGACACTTGATATTCATTCACTGGTTTAAAAAAGGGGACTCTGGGGCAAAAGTGGAGGTACCTGTATCAGGAATGCCAATATGCCGAAAACTTACGGGAACTTAAAATATTTAACCAGAACCATATATATATATATATATACGCCATATATACACCGTACATTCATGATTCCGGCCAATCCTAGTTGCTATTTTCACATCATACCGCATACATAGGGTTAGCCAGAACTGTATATACACGCCGTATATCACCGTATATTTAATGATTTCGTATATCACCGTATATTTGATGATTTCCCTGCCAAACTTACCGTATATACTCCGTATATATATGGTTCTGGCCAACCCTACGCATACACGGTGTAATTATGGTGCACCGTATGAGCCCCTTTACAACTGACTCTGCTATTTCCCCCCTGACCTCACCGTCCCTCATCACCTGAGCGCGTTTGACCCAACGCAGCAGCCCGATGGAATGCACGCATGAAAGGGCTACGCCTGCATACACACACACACACGCACACACACACACAAACACACACACAGACACACACACGCACACACACACACAGACACACACATACACACCAACAATGTCACGGCTTCCCTTATACTTCCCACGGCCTCGCTGCTTCCTCCGCTTCACATACATACTAAGTCGTGAGCACGTGTGCACGTGTGCAGTCATGAGTAGGGTTGGCTAGAACCATATATATACGGTTTATGTACGGTATTTTTGGCAGGGAAAGCACCAAATATACGGTCATATACGGTGTATATATATGGTTCTGGCCAACCCTAGTCATGAGCTTGCAGGTTGTGAACACGTGCTCAGTTCTGACCTGTTCTTAGGTCATTTTAAACAGTCTGTAACGTGCTGCCTTGCCAGGCGCCAGATATTTACCCCTTTACTGACATCTGTGCCGCCTGGGATCCAGTTGTTTTCCTCCGCCCACATACCCTTTGGTTAGGTTTCGCTGGGTGCACCCAGTTCAAGCTCGGTTTGCTTTGGATGGCAGAGGCACTCAACCTGGCCCAACCTGTCAGAAAATCTCTAAACAAGCCTGTCCGTCTCACTGCGCCCATCCCAAAGCAAAACGAGCAAGCGTCCATTGGCGTGTCAGCCCTTTTGCCACACACAACACACACACACCACACACACACCCTATAAAAAGCCTCTTTGTTGAATTCCTCCATCTTGCAGGACGTGAATGCGCGTGTGGCCACCAGCCAACTCGGCCCTTTTGACACACACACACACACACACGCCCCCTATAAAAAGCCTCTTTGTTAAATTCCTCCATCTTGCAGGACGTGAATGCGCGTGTGGCCACCGGCCAACTCGGCCCTTTGAACCCCTTGGATTTATGAGAGTTGACTCAGGTGCCCAAGGGGAATCTAAGGTGAGGAGGTCAGGGTGAGGAAATAGCCGATTATGAGGGGTGACTCAGGTGCCTGAGGGGAAATCTAAGGTGAGGAGGAGGACAGGAAGAGAAGAATAAGAATCTGTGGGTAGTGATAACGCTGCTGACAAGGTTGTGAGGGAGGGGGTCAGGCGGTCAGGGTGAGGAAAAAACGATTGTGAGGTGACTCCGGTGCTTGAGGGGGATCGAAGGCGAAAAGGTCAGGAGGTCAAGAAAAGGAAAAGACGATTTTATGAGGGTTGACTCAAGTGCTTGAGGGGAATTTAAGGTGAGGAGGTCAGGGTGAGGAACTGATGATTATGAGGGGTGACTCAGGTGCTTAAGGGAAATTAAGGGCGAGGAGGTCAGGGTGAGAAAAGACGATTATGAGGGGTGACTCAGGTGCTTGAGGGGAATCAAAGGTGAGGAGGTCAGGGTGAGGAACTGATGATTATGAGGGGTGTCTCAGGTGCTTAAGGGAAATTAAGGGCGAGGAGGTCAGGGTGAGAAAAGACGATTATGAGGGGTGACTCAGGTGCTTGAGGGGAATCAAAGGTGAGGAGGTCAGGGTGAGGAACTGATGATTATGAGGGGTGACTCAGGTGCTTGAGGGGGATTTTAGATGAGGAGGAGGACAGGAAGAGAAGAATAATAATTTGTGGGTAGTGATAACGCTGCTGACAGGGTCGTGAGGGGGGGGGCTATGCAAGTACACGTACCAGGCAGCGCTACACCAATTTAAGTAGAGTCAGACAGGTTTTGAAACTGCCAAGGATCTTTGCTTGCAACACTGTTATCACGTTCACAAGATATGGCAGGGATGTAGGAGAAAGACAGGGCTAAGGTTTTATAGATACAGTAGATTACAAGTGGGGAGGACCTTCAGCCAGACAACCTGATCGGCTACTGTACCAGCCACATAGAAGTGCCTTAAAAAAGGTATTTGGTTAAGGTCACAGGGGGGGACCAGGAAACATCACACAAGCAAGGATGGATATTAGATTCCCCCTTCGCAAATACATAGGACGAAAAGGAGAAACAAAAGTGAATCTGCTGCGGTCACATCCCGCTTTCAGGAAAACAACACACGTCCCGTGCGTAATTCTAAGTGTATATGTATAAAATCAGGGTAGATACCCAAGGATTTAAACGTCACATGCGACGGACACACACTCTCCCTCAGACCCCTGGCAAAGGTAAGGTAAGGTAGGGTTACATCGCTATTGATGCCTCAGGGGGCATCTGAGCGGAAGCTTGGAAAAAGCCAAAGCCAAGGAAAAAGCCGAAACCAGAGGAAAAAGCCGAAGCCAAATTTAGCTAAACAAAAGGGGGGACGTCCAATAAATACCTTCAGACCCCTGTCATAGGTAAGGTAAGGCTATATATATGCCTCAGGGGGCATCTGAGCGAAAGCTTAAAAAAAGCCAAAGCCAAGGAAAAAGCGGGACTCAGAGGAAAAAGCCGAAACCAAATTTAGCTAAACAAAAGGGGGAATGTCCAAGAGAAACCCTCAGACCCCTGTCATAGGTAATGTAAGGCTATATATATGCCTCAGGGGGCATCTGAGCGGAAGCTTGGAAAAAGCCGAAGCCAAATTTAGCTAAACAAAAGAGGGAACGTCCAAGAGAAACCCTCAGACCCCTGTCATAGGTAAGGCTATATATATATGCCTCAGGGGGCATCTGAGCGGAAGCTTGGAAAAATCCAAAGCCAAGGAAAAAGCTGAAGCCAGAGGAAAAAGCCGAAGCCAAATTTAGCTAAAAGAAAGGAGGAACGTCCAAGAAATACCGTCAGACCCCTGTCATAGGTAAGGTAAGGCTATATATATGCCTCAGGGGGCATCTGAGCAGAAGCTTGGAAAAAGCCTGAAGCCAAACCTAGCTAAACGAAAGGGGGAACGTCCATGAGAAACCCTCAGACCCCTGTCATACGCCTTAATCATAGGCAGGGCCTGACTTGCTTTTCACTCTTTTGAATGTGTGGCGGTGCAGCTATCCTATCGACTTGTGCACTGCCCTGCTCTCTAACTGCTTGCAGGACAGCCAGCATTAGTCACCCAGGCGAATGACGTGCTGTGCCTACTCTCAGGGGCAACAGTGCCTTCGTAGACTGCTTCTTCCTCACCCATAGGCTCTGTGATGTTTGGCTTCCTCCCGGTTCTGCCGTGCGTGTGTGTGTGTTTGTGTGTGTATGTGTATGTGTGTGTGCATATATGTGTGTGTGCATATATGTTTGTTCGTATGTGTGCGTATGTATCTCGGCATGCTTTCATGCTTTATCGCCAATCATGCTTTATCCTCAAGGCCATCAGGCCTGTTGACGTGCCTTACGTTTGGTTGTTGGCTGCAAGTGCTGCTCTAGCCAGCATCAGGCACAAGAAGGGAGCACTGCTTCTTGTCCTCTGACAACGTCTGGATTGATTCGCACCCCCTAATACTTTCTTTACAGCTTGCTTCTCAAGTGGCAAGCTTTCTGGCCTGATCATTATACTGTAAGCTTCCAGCATAGCATGGCTGCTTAAGCTTCACTATTTTCTGTCAATCAAAGCAATATACTGACAGCTTTTGATTAAATTGCTGGTTTTAAAGCCCGCAATTGTGTGTTTGTGTGTGCGGTTGTGAGTTTATTATAACTTGCATGACATCAATAGCTGTTATATCTTTTCATATTGGCTTTTGTTTCTGAAAGACAATTGTAACAAAATCTCCGCTGCGCTGCGCTGAGATGCAGGTTGGGAATGAGCCAGGTTTGCGGTTTGCTCTGCCTAGTATTAGGGTAAGGGTAAGGGTTACACAGCCATATCCGCCAGCGAGGGCAGTTGAGCTATAGCATAAAAAAGCCAGCTTCAAGAAGAGAAAGAGGCCAGACTGA
>Ga0307963_1003048_pt1 | contig 13249 bp, 11 predicted proteins | sample OrgLakmetagen594_FD_201829 | JGI IMG/M metagenome (GOLD analysis project Ga0307963, IMG submission 201829) | Saline water microbial communities from Organic Lake, Antarctica - #594 | ecosystem: Environmental > Aquatic > Non-marine Saline and Alkaline > Saline | place: Antarctica: Organic Lake...
GGGGGGGGCGGAGGATGTGGGGTGCGAGTGAATGCATGGCCACTGTTGGTGATGCTGCTGTCTGGTGTTGGTGGCCTTTTAGCAGTGGTGTAGTGCCTTCTGCTAGTGGCAGGGCTCAGGGCGTAGGATTGAGCAGTTGAGGTGGTGGATGTGTGGGTTGTAGGGTGGGGCTGGAGGGTAAAGGATGTTGAAATGGAGAGGTGAGGAGGAGGGATGGACAGAGCTGTGGTAGTGGGGTCGGAGGTGTGGGTGGTAGGGTAGGGATGAGGGTTAAAGGATGCTGAGGTAGGGAGGTGAGGAGGAGGGAGTGACAGAGCTGTGGTAGTGGGGTCGAGGGTGTGGGTGGTAGGGTAGGGATGAGGGTTAAATGATGCTGAGGTCGTTATTTGTGAGCGTGGGTGGTCTGTGATATTGTGTGCTGTTGCTGGCGCCTGCTGTGGGTCTGAGTGAGATGCGGTGGTCGTTATTTGTGAGCGTGGATGGTCTGTGGTGTTGTGTGCTGTTACTGGCGCCTGCTGTGAGTCTAAGTGAGATGCGGTGGTCGTTATTTGTGAGCGTGGATGGTCTGTGATATTGTGTGCTGTTGCTGGCGCCTGCTGTGAGTCTGAGTGAGATGCGGTGGTCGTTATTTGTGAGCGTGGATGGTCTGTGGTGTTGTGTGCTGTTGCTGGTGCCTGCTGTGGGTCTGAGTGAGATGCGGTGGTTGCAAATTGTTGTAAGTGTGAGTGAACGTGGGTCTCTTCAGTGGTGCTGTGACCCACTTGTTGTGAGCCCAAGTAAATAGCAGAGCTAGGTGAGAGTGGCTGTAATTGTGGCTGAGTAATTGAATGGGCAGCACTAGTTTGTGTGCAGTCTTCAGCCTCCCCATCCAAGGGGTTGGAACGAGGAGGGTGTCTGCTACTCTCAGTTTGTGCGCAGTCTTGAGCCTCCCCATCCAAGGGGTTAAAACGAGGAGGGTGTCTGCTACTCTTAGGAAGATAATGGTGGTGCTGATGGGGTAAGGGAAGGCATATTGAAGGTAGCAATGGCAGCTCCTGCTCTTGCAACTGCTGCTGCTGCTGCTGCTGCTGTTGTGCTGATGTCAAGTCCTGCAATTGTGTTGGTGGAGGTGTAGGTCAACATACAGAGTAAGTATTGGAAACACACACTTTAGAGGTCAAACACAGACAGGACAGATCGCCAAAACGCTCCACGCATGTGCCTCTGCCACCAGTCTTGGGACTGGTCTTAAGAAAGTGCGCAACAATAGCGCGACATACTTGAATACGTTTTCGTACAAAGAGCACTCTCTTCGGTGTGTGGTACTTTAGTGTGTGGTACTTTAGAATGTGGTACTTTAGCGTGTGGTACTTTAGTGTGTGGTACTTTAGAATGTGGTATTTTAGTGTGTGATACTTTAGTGTGTGAAACTTTAGTGTGTGATACTTCAGCGCGTGAAACTTTAGTGTGTGATACTTTAGCGTGTGGTACTTTAGTGTGTGGTACTTTAGAATGTGGTACTTTAGTGTGTGGTACTTTAGCGTGTGATACTGTAGTGTGTGGTACTTCAGCGTGTGGCACTTTAGTGTGTGGTACTTCAGCGCGTGGTACTTTAGTGTGTGGTACTTTAGTGTGTGGTACTTTAGTGTGTGGTACTTTAAAGTGTGGTACTTTAGTGTGTGATACTTTAGTGTGCGATGCTTTAGTGTGTGGTACTTTAGCGTGTGGTACTTTAGCGTGTGGCACTTTAGTGTGTGATACTTTAGAATGTGATACTTTAGCGTGTGGCACTTTCGCGTGTGATACTTTAGCATGTAATACTTCCTCCCCTTCACTGCCGCAACTGCCATGCCTCACAAAAGTTCAATGCCATGCATGCCTCAGAAAATTACATTGCCATGCCGTACAAAATTACAATGCCATGCATGCCTACAAAATTACAATGACATACATACCTCACGAACGTACAATGCCATGCATGCCTCACGAACGTACAATGCCATACATGCCTCACAAACGTACAATGCCATACATGCCTCACAAACGTACAATGCCATACATGCCTCACGAACGTACAATGCCATGCATGCCTCACAAACGTACAATGCCATGCATGCCTCACAAAAGTACAATGCCATACATGCCTCACGAACGTACAATGCCATGCATGCCTCACGAACGTACAATGCCATGCATGCCTCATGAATGTACAATGCCATGCATGCCTCACAAACGTACAATGCCGAACATGCCTCACAAATTACCACTTGACGCCACTGCAGTCACAAATAAAGTGCACAACATTCAAACCTGACAAATGTGTGAAACATCACACGTGTGTGTGAAACATCTACACGTGTGTGTGAGACATCTACACGTGACAAGCGTAGCAGACCTGGTACGTGCACAGGGTTACAACTATACACAGTAACAAAGCGTGGCAAAACTTGTACATGCACATGATTACAACTATACACAGTAACACAGCGTAGCAGACCTGGTACGTGCACAGGGTTACAACCATACACAGTAACAGTGACACACACAACAACATGATTAACACTTATCCACTCACCCACACACAAAGACATGTATGCACACCACACACACATACAATTATGCACACCACACACACATACATTTATGCACCCCCCCCCCCCACCCACCCACACACACACGTACCACCCAACACACACGTACCACCCAACACGTACCACCCAACACACAAACACACACACAAGCACTCACCAGAGACTGCTGCGCGCGTGGTCCCCCTAAACCCAGCACCTCACCCACCCCGCTGCTGCCACCGCCACCACTACCATTGCTGCCTCCACTTAAGAAGCCTCCCTCCTCTGCACTCACAACACTGCTGCTGCTGCTGCTGCTGCTGCTGCTCTTGGTGCCGCTGTAGGGATCGACCTTCTCTTCCTTAACCAAATGATTCGCGTGTGGTCCCTCTTTCTGCTGCTCACTGTTGCTGACGCTCACTTTGGGGGATTGGACGTCTGCATGCTGCTCCCCATTATTGTGATCTATGCATGGCCCCCCATTGCGCTGCTCACTGCCACCAGCGCTCGATTCAAAATTTTGAACTGCACGCCCCAGCTGCTGTGCTTCACCACCACCACCACCACCACCACCACCACCACTACCTCCACCAAGCAGGCTGCTTGCGTGGCTGGGTCTGAATGCTGCCTCCTGACCTTGAAAGATAACTTCGTCACACACACGGCTGTCCCCATCACTCAAGGAATCTGCTTGGCCAAAGTCATTTTGTGGGTCAGCTGCTTCCGTGCCGGTGCCAGCAAGGTCATTTTTCAGACCAGCTGCTTCCGTGCCAGCACCAGCAAGGTCATTTTTCAGACCAGCTGCTTCCGTGCCGGTGCCAGCAAGGTCATTTTTCAGACCAGCTGCTTCCGTGCCAGCACCAGCAAGGTCAGATTTCAAACCAGCAGCAACGTTCTCAGTGCTCTTCTCCGCACCACCACCCTCACAATCCTCATCGTCAAAGAAAATGCTGGGGTCCACACTCATACTCATGCGCACCCGCCCCTTTTGCAAGGCATCTACCGCGGTTCCTTGCTGTTCCTCCTGTTTCCCCTGCGGCTGCTGCTGCTGCGGCTGCTGCTGCTGCTGCTGCTGCTGCTGCGTAGCCTGTCCCTTCCTCTCCGTTTGCTGCTGCTGCCTAGCCTGTCCCTTCCTCTCCGTTTGCTGCTCAATACTGTTCAGATGCTTGCCCTGAGGGAGCTCCCTTGTGGCCAAAATGCCCTCTTGCTGCTGCTTACGCTGCCACTGCTGCTGTGGCCGCTGCTGCTGCTCCTGCTGCCGCTCCTTCTGCTCCTGCTGCTCCTGCTGCTGCTGCTGCTGCTGCTGCTGCTGCCGCTCTTGCTCCTCTCTGCTTTGCCGCTGCTTGTCTAGTTGTGCCTGAATACCCTTTCGCTCCTCCAAGTCCTTCTGCTGCTGCACTGTGAGGTGCTGCCTCTGGTGCTGCTCCTGTGTTTTGTGTACACGTGTGTGTGTGTGTGCGCGTGTATGTGCGAGTATGTATGTGCGTGCACTGTAGCAGCTTCTGGTGCTGCTCCTGTGTTTTGTGTACACGTGTGTGTGCGTGTATGTGCAAGTATGTATGTGCGTGCACTGTAGCAGCTCTGGTGCTGCTCCTGTGTTTTGTGTACACGTGTGTGTGTGTGTGTGTGTGCGAGTATGTATGTGCGTGCACTGTAGCAGCCTCTGGTGCTGCTCCTGTGTTTTGTGTACACGTGTGTGTGTGTGCGTGTGTGTGCGAGTATGTATGTGCGTGCACTGTAGCAGCTCTGGTGCTGCTCCTGTGTTTTGTGTACACGTGTGTGCGTGTGTGTGCACGCTACAATTGTACTGCCTTGCATGTTGCTGTTGGTGTTGCTCCTGCATGTGTTCGCTTGTGAATGTGAATGTGTGTGTGCATGAGTGCATGCGTCTGCTTATGCTGTTCTACCTTGCCTGTTGCTGGTACTACTCTAGCAAGATTTTGTTTACAAATGTGTGCAAGAGTGCATGTGTCTGCTCACACTGTACCGCCTAGCCTGTTGTTGGTACTACTCCAGTGAGTGTTCATTAAAATGTGTTGCATGTGTGCATGACTGCATGTGTCTGCTCGTGATGTACTGCCTTGCATGTTGCTGCTACTACTCCAGCAAGTGTTTATTTACGTGCGTGCGTTTGTACAGGTGTACAGGTTTGTACAGGTGTGTGTGCATGAGTGCATGTTTCTGCTCATGCTGCACTGCCTTGCGTGCTGCTGCCGCCGGTGCCGCTCCTATGTGTGTTTGCTGACAGACATGCAAGCATAGTTGCGTGTGGGTCTGTGTGTATACATTAAATCATCATTTGTACTGCCTTGCCTGTTGCTGCCGGTGCCGCTCCTGCTGCTGCTGCAGGCTCAGCGCCCTCTGCTCTCGCTTCTGCTGCTGCTCTTGCTGCTGCTGTACTTGCTGGTTGCTGAGGATGATGTCCGGCCATATGATGCGCAGGAGCTGCAAGGAATGTGCGTTTCAAGGGGGATTGCGTGGGCGCTGTTATGGATACTGTGATTGTTTTGCAGCCTATGGTGAAATGTTGGTTTTTTAAGGCAAGTTTTAAAACAAGAACGCGTGCCCCTTTTCCAGGCTTGCATGCACATAAGCACACGCAATAACACACACACACATACACACAATTGAGCGTGTGTACACAGCCGTGACATGCTACCAATATGAAAATCCAATGGCCCAAAGCCATAACAGCTCTTCAGATCAGATGCGCATTTACATATGCAAAAGCGCACACAACATACACACACGCATACACATTGACCAAACATACACACATTTAATTACAAGTATGCACATACAAACATGGGTATGTACAACCACACACACACACACGCACACACACACACACACTCAATCACTCACACACACATACATACATACACACACACCTAAGGTAGCGCAGAAGAAAGGCAAAGCTCTTGCTGTATTGCTGCAGCAACCAAGTCGTTGCATCTTATTAAGCCTAACGCACGCTTGTGCATATAAGTCTAAATAGACACACACACCCTCACCTGTGGCAGCATGGCAGGGAAGCACGTCTTTAGCTGTATTGCTGCAGCGACCAAGTTGTTGCGCATCTGATCTGCCCTTACATACACTCGTGCTTACAAGCCTGAAAACACACACACACACACCTGTGGCAGCGTGGCAGGGAAGCACGTCTCTAGCTGTATTACTGCAGCAATTAAATCGTTGCGCATCTGATCTGGCCTTACATACACTCGTGCTTACAAGCCTGAAAACACACACACACACACACCTGTGGCAGCGTGGCAGGGAAGCACGTCTCTAGCTGTATTACTGCAGCAATTAAGTCGTTGCGCATCTGATCTGGCCTAACATACACTCGTGCTTACAAGCCTGAAAACACACACACACACACACCTGTGGCAGCATGGCAGGGAAGCACGTCTCTAGCTGTATTGCTGCAGCAATTAAGTCGTTGCGCATCTGATCTGGCCTAACATACACCCGTGCTTACAAGCCTGAAAACACACACACACACACACACACACACACCTGTGGCAGCGTGGCAGGGAAGCACGTCTCTAGCTGTATTGCTGCAGCAAGTAAGTCGTTGCGCATCTGATCTGGCCTAACATACACTCGTGCTTACAAGCCTGAAAACACACACACACACACACCTGTGGCAGCGTGGCAGGGAAGCACGTCTCTAGCTGTATTGCTGCAGCAACCAAGTCGTTGCGCAGCTGATCTGGCACCAGATCTTCTCCATGTAGCACACGGAACGAGCGGGAGGTGGCAGAAGCTGAATGCATGCAGGAAAACTCAGAGGTGAGCATCCCTAGTTGTGGCTGTCATAAGTTTGTTCTGTACCTGACAAGATGGTAAGACTTGATGGAGATGCTTGATGGTTACGACTAGTGAAGCAAGTGGAATGAACGGACAAGAGGTGGCAAATGCTGGATGCGTGCAGGAGGGCTTAGAAGAGGTGATAGTTCCTAGTTGCAGCTGTAAGATGGGATGTTATGCTCATAGAAAAAAGCAGAAACAACAAAGATACCTAGTGGTTTTATTTGTGTAGCAGAATGAGCGGGAGGTGGCGGAAGCTGAAGTTTAAATTTGACATATACACACACGCACTTGCACACACACACACACACACACACACACACACACGCACACACGTACACACCCACAAACCTGGTTTCCGCTCGTCTCCAAAGCCATCCTCTGGCCTGAGGCAAGACACTCCTTCATTTGCAATGCTGCTGGCCTGGGCTGCTGTGCAACTAACAGTGGTTTCCTGATGGCGTGCAGCTTCCTGCATGGATCATTTATAGGGTTGGCCAGAACCGTATATGTACACCGTATATGTACACCGTATATGTACGAATAATTTTCCTGCTAAAAATACCGTATATACACCGTATATACGTATGTATGTATGGTTTTGGCCAACCCTAATCATTTACACCTCAATGTCTTCAGTTTCATCTTCAAATAAAAAGGCGCTGCCAACAGTGGCGTCCTGATGGCATGCAGCTTCCTGCATGGATCATTTACACCTCAATGTCTTCAATTTCATCTTTAAATAAGAAGGCGCTGCCAACAGTAGCGTCCTGATGGCATGCAGCTTCCTGCATGGATCATTTACACCTCACGTCTTTAATTTCATCATTGAAGTAAAAGGTGCTGCCAGCAGTGGCATTTCGGTGGTGTGCAGCATTCTGCATGGGCCATTTAGATTAAAGGGAACGAAGAAATCTGCAGGAACTGAAAAAGCGCTCCCCACAAAAATTCAGGAGGAGCCATTTTGGTAGCGAATGGATCATTTGCACCTGCTTTTATTTACTTTATTGATGCGCAATTTGACGAGACCAGCCACCACTCGAGTGCCAAGTGCTGCTCTTGATGCTGATACTCCCAAGGGAGAATGGTTGTAGGATCGTTTTGGGGGGTATCATGGTTGTATAGTTGTGTGTATGTGTGATGCTGATGCTGCGTCTCAGTTTTTAAGGGGTGTGCTGCTTCCTGAGAACACATATCCATACAGCAATCAACACAGTGACCTATCATTTGGTGCCAACCAAGGCCTGAAGCTGCCTGCACGATCTCACGCTAGAATAAAAACAATATAGTGAGCAAGAAGATGGTGCCAAGCACGGCCTGAGGCTGGCTGCACAATGAAAACAGCCGCTGAGTGGTGTTTGCAGTTACACAACTCAACAAAGCGTTGTACGACTCAACAAAATGTGGTGCTTCCTGATGCATTAAATGCACCGTTACAGAGAAGAAACAAAAGCGTTGTACGACTCAACAAAGCGCTGTACGACCCAACAAAGCGTTGTACGACTCAACAAAGCGTTGCACGACTCAACAAAGCGTTGCTCAACAAAGCGTTGCACGACTCAACAAAGCGTTTGTACGACTCAACAAAGCGTTGCACGACTCTACAAAGCGTTGCTCAACAAAGCGTTGCTCAACAAAGCGTTGCTCAACAAAGCGTTGCTCAACAAAGCGTTGCTCAACAAAGCGTTGCACGACTCAACAAAGCGTTGCTCAACAGAGCGTTGCACGACTCAACAAAGCGTTGCTCAACAAAGCATTGCACGACTCAGCAAAGCGTTTGTACGACTCAACAAAGCGTGGTACGACTCAACAAAGCGTTGTATGACTCAACAAAGCGTTGTACGACTCAAAAAGCGTTGCTCAACAAAGCGTTGTACGACTCAACAAAGCGTTGCTCAACAAAGCGTTGTACGACTCGACAAAGCGTTGTTCAACAAAGCATTACTCAACAAAGCGTTGTACGACTCAACAAAGCGTTGCTCAACAAAGCGTTGTACGACTCAACAAAGCGTTGTACGACTCAACAAAGCGTTGCTCCACAAAGCGTTGCACGACTCAACAAAGCGTTGTACGACTCAACAAAGCGTTGTACGACTCAACAAAGCGTTGTGCGACTCAACAAAGCGTTGTACGACTCAACAAAGCGTTGTACGACTCAACAAAGCGTTGTACAACAAAGCGTTGCTCAACAAAGCGTTGTACGACTCAACAAAGCGTTGCTCAACAAAGCGTTACTCAACAAAGTGTTGCTCAACAAAGCGTTGTACAACTCAACAAAGCGTTGTTCGACTCAACAAAGCGTTGTACGACTCAACAAAGCGTTGTACGACTCAACAAAGCGTTGTACGACTCAAAAAGCGTTGCTCAACAAAGCGTTGTACGACTCAACAAAGCGTTGCTCAACAAAGCGTTGTATGACTCAACAAAGTGTGTAGCTTCCTGATGCATGAAATGCACCGTTACAGAGACAGACAAAAACCAGGATGGGTTTTTTGTCAACAGAGGCATGTTATTCTTTTGTCAACAGAGACATTTTATAATTTTGTCAACAGAGGCATGGTATCCCCGCACAGCACCACAGGAGTACAGGCATGTGTGCGTGTGCATGTGTGTGTGCGTGTGTGTGTGCGCGTGCATGTATGTGTGTGTGCATGCATGTCTTGCCAGCAGTCCTTGCAGTTGCACGACTCAACAAAGAGTGGTGCTTCCTGATGCATAAAATGCACAGTGACAGAGACAGACAAAAGCTAGGATGGCTGCAGTTTTTTTTGTCAACAGAGGCATGTTATTCTTTTGTCAACAGAGGCATGTTATTCTTTTGTCAACAGAGGCATGTTATTCTTTTTGTCAACAGAGGCATGTTATACTTTTGTCAACAGAGGCATGTTATGTTTTTGTCAACAGAGGCATGTTATTTTTTTGTCAACAGAGGCATGATATCCCTGCACAGCACCACAGGAGTATAGGCGTGTGTGCGTGTGCATGTATGTGTGCGTGCGTGGGTGCGTGTGTGTATGTGTGTGTGCGTGTCCTGCCAGCAGTCCGGGCGTGCGCAGCCTCCTGCATGGAAAATCAAACCCCAATAATTAGGTCGTGTGCTTGCCAAATAAGCTCTGGCTTGCAAGCTCTCTGCACAAGGTCAGCCAGCTTCACAGATCACCTGCATTCATTGTTGTTACGCACGGATCCCACCATCATCACACGGATCCCACACATCATACAGATCCCACCATCATCACACGGATATCACACGTCACGCAGATCCCACCATCATCACATGAATTTCACACATCATACAGATCCCACCACCATCACACGATCCCACTTGTCATTCAGATCCCACTATCATCACACGGATCTCACACGTCACGCAGATCCCACCATCATCACACGGATTTCACACATCATACAGATCCCACCATCATCACACAGATCTCACACGTCACGCAGATCCCACCATCATCACATGAATTTCACATCATACAGATCCCACCATCATCACACGAATCCCACTTGTCATTCAGATCCCACTATCATCACACGGATCTCACACGTCACGCAGATCCCACCATCATCACACGGATCCCACACGTCAATCAGATCCCAGCAACATCGCACAGATCTCACAGGTCATACAGATCCCACCATCATCACACGAATCCCACTCGTCATACAGATCCCACCATCATCACAGGTTACACTAATTTTGGCGGTAACGCCAGTGGTCGTTTTAGACGTGCACACAGATTGCAGCAACGAAAGTCACACTAACGCCATTGATGTTGCCCATGCATACACAGATCCCAGCAATGCAGGTCACATCAAATGTGTTTTCATGCCAATGATCCAGGACAATTCACAATTGTGGGGATTGAGTGTTAAATAAGAATATACTCTGTTAGCGAGAGCCACTCCCGAATTATTACTCAGGCAGCGAGAGCCACTCCCAGACTAAGTGGCATCAAATGTAACACACAAACAAACCCAGACACACACAAACCCCTCAGCAGCAGCTCAGCAAACCGCCAGACTTTCACACAGAAACATGCACACAAACACACACACCTGGGTGTCTGTGTACACCACCACCAGGGCTGCTTTGTACTGCACAGGGAGCTGCAGCAGTTGCACAGCCACCATCAGACCTGTTTGATGTGTGTGTGTGTATGTGTGTGTGTGTGTGTGTGTGTGTGTGTGTGCGCGTGCGTGTGTGTGTCTGTGTGTGTGAGTGCACGTTTGTGTGCATGAGTGTGTGTGGGTGTGCATTTGTGTGTTTATTTTGTGTGTGCTTGCGTGTTGCATGTTATGCCCTGACTTTATGACTGAGCTCGACAAAGGTGTCAGCAGATCAGTGCAAAGGGAAAAAGAGCGCAGATCAGTGCAAAGGAAACAAGTACGCAGATCAGTGCAAAGGAAAAAAAGGGCAAGTATAGTTGTGAAGGCCTAGCTTAGTTGCTTCCTGCACCATTGTAGGTGTAGGTGTAGGTAGAAGCGTAGGTACAAAGCAGGGGAGGTGGTAGGGAAAAGAGAGGGCAGGTGCAGTTGTGAAGGCCTAGCTTGGTTGCTTCCTGCACCGTTGAAGGTGTAGGTAGAGGCACAGGTACAAAGCAGGGGAGGTGGTAGGTACGATATGAGGCAGAAGTTATAGTGGTGTAGTCCGTCTTTTAGTTTAGCGCAGTCCCGACACTAGGGATGCTGGAGACGAGCTGGGCTATTATCACACGTGGCCGTTGGCTGCATCCCTTTAGTATAGTGGTGTAGTAAGTATGAGGCACTGATGTAGGGGTGAGATAGGGAGCGGTAAGAAATGAGGCACAAATGTGTAGGGTAGGCCAGAACCATTTATATACTTATATATACAGTGTATATACGGTGTATTTGGCAGGGGAGTCACCGAATATATGGTCATATGCGGTTATGTATTCGGTTCTGGCCAACCCTATAGATGTGAGTAAGAGGAGGCACCGGTGTGTAGGTATAAGTAAGGTTGGCCAGAACCGTATATATACACCGTATGACCGTATATTTGGTGATTTCCCTGCCAAGAATACCGTATATACACCGTATATATATATGGTTCTGGCCAACCCTAGGTAAAAGTGTGGGTTGCAGCATGGGTACAGGATGGGGAGGTGGTAGGGGAAAAGAGAGGGCAAGTGCAGTTGTATACGCCTAGCTTGGTTGCTTCCTGCACCGTTGAAGGTGTAGGTACAGGCACAGGTACAAAGCAGGGGAGGTGATAGGGAAAAGAGAGGGCAAGTGCAGTTGTGTACGCCTAGCCTAGTTGCTTCTTGCATTGGAGTAGGTATAAGTGTAGGTTGCAGCATGGGCACAGGCAGGGGAGGTGGTAGGGGAAAGAAGGGTTCCAGGCAGGGGAGGTGGTTGATGTGATATGATATGAGGCAGGAGCGGTACTGGTGTAGGTATGCATGAGGCACCGGTGTAAGTACACACACACAAAAATCAGGGAGTGATTCATATGACATATGAGGCAGTAGCCCACCCTATGCACTGAACATGGCTGCAATGAACATCTGCTTTTGGCTTGTTAGGAACGTGCGTTTGAGCTGCTGTTGGGGGCTGAATCATAGCATCAGTCACTGGACGCGGTGGACTAAATCAGGGGGGGCTAAATCAGGGGCTAAATCAGGGGCTAAATCAGGGACTAAATCATAGCATCAGTCACTGGACATGGTGGACTAAATCAGGGGGGGCTAAATCAGGGGCTTGATCATAGCATCAGTCACTGACATGGTGGGCTAGATCATAGCATCAGTCACTGACATGGTGGGCTAAATCATAGCATCAGTCACTGACATGGTGGGCTAAATCATAGCATCAGTCACTGACATGGTGGGCTAGATCATAGCATCAGTCACTGACATGGTGGACTAAATCATAGCTTCAGTCACTGACATGGTGGGCTAAATCATAGCATCAGTCACTGACATGCTGGGCTAAATCACAGCTTCAGTCACTGACATGCTGGGCTAAATCATAGCATCAGTCACTGACATGGTGGGCTAGATCATAGCATCAGTCACTGACATGATCACACACCACTCTCATTCATAGGGTTGGCCAGAACCGTATGTGTACATCGTATACAACCGTATATTTGGTGCCTTCCCTGCTAAAAATTCCGTATGTACACCGTATATACATGGTTCTGGCCAACCCTACTCATTCATATGCCACCACGCACCTGGCTGGGAGGCAGACAGATTCAACGTGCACGTGACAGGGGTCTCTTGGGAGCAGATGCTGGAGGGGGGGAAGCTGCATTGTTTTCTGTGCCCGCCACTTCCATCACACGTTTCTTTATCAATGTCACGCACCTGGCTGGAAGGCAGACAAGTTAATCGTGCACGTGACAGGGGTCTCTTGGGAGCAGATGCTGGAGGGGGGCGCAATGCTGGCCCTCCTGTTGATAGCTGTCGCAGTGCTGCTGCTTTGGCCTGCTGACTGAGGCATATGGGGGAAGCTGGGCCGGCTGTTGTAGCGGCGGGGCAAATGGCTGCGTGGAGGGGAAGTGGAGTGTGTGTGTATGTGTGTGTGTATGTGTGTGTGTGATTGGGTATACGCATATGACCGTCTGATGTTTGCGCCTGTCATGGTGCGGGTTTGGCCTGCTGCCTGAGGCGTATGGGGGAAGCTGGGCCGGCTGTTGTAGCGGCGGGGCTGATGGCTGCAAAGAGAGGAGAAGTGAAGTGTGTTTATGAATGGGTTTGTTAGACTGACTTCTGTTGGCGCTTGCAACAGTGCTGCTGCCTTGGCCTGCTGCCTGAGGCATATGAGGGAGGCTGGGCCGGCTGTTGTGGTGGTGAGGCAGATACGGCTGCGTAAACTGTGTGTGTGTGTGTGTGTGTGTGTGTGTGTGTGGG
>Ga0307963_1003049_pt1 | contig 13245 bp, 10 predicted proteins | sample OrgLakmetagen594_FD_201829 | JGI IMG/M metagenome (GOLD analysis project Ga0307963, IMG submission 201829) | Saline water microbial communities from Organic Lake, Antarctica - #594 | ecosystem: Environmental > Aquatic > Non-marine Saline and Alkaline > Saline | place: Antarctica: Organic Lake...
ACGTGGTGTTATAACCCCAGTATCAGCTGGATTTATTCCTACCTAGCATCAATCTGTGCAGTCGGGAACCCATCTGCAGCGATCTTGACGATTGCATCCCCAACACCACCCGCCCTCATGAGGAAGATACGCACGGATTTTCACAGCCAAACACGACCGGTTCGAAGATTCGGACCCAGTCCTTGCCTTCATTTACCGGTAGGCGCAGAATTTTCTAAGCAAGCTGGCGAATTGGAATTACCAGCGGAGTCTTACCAACCGGGTCATCGATCACTCGGGCGAGAATCTTGAACGCATCGGCAAGATTATTGGGCGTTATGACCTCGTGAGGGGTTCCTTTGGCGACTATCGAGCCGTTTTTGAGAATAACGATGTGGTCTGCAAAACGTGCCGCAAGGTTTAAGTCGTGAATCACGGCAACAATCGTCATTCCGCGTTCGCGCTTCAGGGATGATAAAAGGTTCATGACCTGCAACTGATGGCTGTAGTCAAGTGAGTGAGTTGGTTCATCAAGCAAAAGCACCGAAGGGTTTTTTACTAAGGCCGCAGCTATCACCGCGCACTGGCGGTAGCCAGAAGATAGCTCTCCCACTTTTTTATCCCTGACTCCGGTAAGCGAGGTTCGCTCCAGGAGGGTTTCTATTTCTTCCCTGAGCCTGGGGGACACCCGGGAGATCTGGCTTGCTGCTATTGCCGATCTCGCTAAAAGATCAAAAACAGTTTCTTGGTTTTTGGCTGCCGGAATCGCAGCAAGAAACACAATGCTTTGGTCTACCTCCGCCTTGGTAAGCGAGGTGATTGAGATGCCGTCAAGCAACACAGCGCCACTTGCCGCCGGAATCTTCCGGGCCAACGCCTTTAGTAGCGAAGTTTTACCGGCACCGTTGGGACCAATAATTGCGGTGACAGAGCCCTTGGTAATTTCTAGGTCAAGGTTTTGAATAACTTGGTCAGCGGAGTAGCCAGCGCTCAGTGCCTGGGCGGCTAACTTCGACTCTGGTTGATACATGCCTCAAGCTTAGTTTTTGTGGAACCATTCGGTCGCACCTAGAGCCTTTAGCCAGTTTCCGTAGTCGGCCTGACGGTCAGTTTTTGGGCTGAAAGTTTCCTCGGTTGGATTTAGTTCTGCTATTTCTGACTGGCTTTTCCATATCCCAGCCCCGAGGCCTGCCATCAAGGCAACGCCCAAGCCGGTTGATTCTAAGTTGGTAGCTCGCAGTACATCTTTTTTAATCAGGTCTGACTGCAGCTGCAAAAGCAGGTCGTTGGCTGCAGCACCCCCGTCAACCTTGAGACTTGGGATCCTCATGCCAATGTCTAGTTCCATTGCATCCAACACTGCTTTTACTTGAATGGCGATTGCCTCCAGGGTTGCGAAGGCGATATGGGAGTCGGTTGTTGCCCGGGTTACCCCAAAGATTGAACCGCGAATCTCTGGCTGCCAGAACGGAGCACCAAGGCCGGTTAGAGCCGGCACGAAGACTACTCCGTCCGAGTCTGAAACCTTATTGGCAAGAGCTTCAACATCGGAGGAGTGTTCGATAATGCCCAGACCATCCCTCAGCCATTGAACCGAAGCCCCGGCTACGAACACCGAGCCCTCGACCGCGTAGGTAGTTGTTCCGCCTGCATCTTGCCAGGCAACGGTGCCAAGCAGTCCATGGGTGCTTTCCACAATTTTTTGGCCAGTGTTGGTCAAAATAAAAGCGCCGGTTCCATAGGTTGCTTTTGAATCGCCTGTCTCAAGCGCCAACTGCCCAAAGAGAGCGGCTTGTTGATCGCCGGCATTGCCAGTGATTGGTGCAGTCAATCCAAGAAAGTGCTCGGGGTCAGACTCGGCAAGGCTTCCCCAACTGGGGGTGATTTTTGGCAGAGCTTTTTCGGGGATTTCAAATACGGCAAGTAACTCCGGGTCCCATTCGCAAGCCGTCAGAGCCATTAGCTGGGTTCTAGAGGCGTTACTGGCATCTGTGATATGGGACTTACCGCCAGTGAGTCTTGCAATCAAGTAGCTATCGATTGTTCCCAGTGCGTACTGGCCGCTTTCAACCCCGGCCCAAACCTCCGGTAGGTTTCGCTGCCACCACAGAAACTTACTTGCGGTGAAGTAAGGATCAATGTTTAGTCCGGTACGAGCTCTGATCCAACCGTCCTTGTTTTTCTGGTCGAGTTCTTCTTTGAAAACACTCGTTCGTCGGTCTTGCCAAACTATTGCCTTCGTTGGGGAAGTCAGGGTTTCTCTGTCCCAAATAACTGCTGTTTCTCGCTGGTTGGTGACACCGATGCAGCGGATCACCTGATCGGTTTCTGCCAGGGCAATCTTTGCGGCAGTAAGCGTCGCCACCCAAATTTCTTCGGGGTCGTGCTCAACCCAGCCGGAGTGGGGAAAGTACTGGTTGAATTCTTGGTAGCCGCGGGCAATTATTTTGCCCTCGTCGCTAACCACGAGAGCCGTCACTCCAGTGGTGCCAGCATCAAGTGCCAAAATCGACATGAGTCCTCTTCCAGTCCAGTGAGCTTCCGATTATAATTTACTTATCACCGAACAGCCCCAAGCGAATTCTAATAAAGTCGCGCATTTCGATGTTGCGATTATCGGTGCGGGTATTAGCGGTGCCGCTGCCGCTGCCAGCGCGGCTGGCCTCAAGGTTCTGGTTGTCGATAAGGGCGACATTGCAAACTTATCTTCTCAAGAATCGAGCAATGTGATTTGGGGTGGTATTAAGTACTTCCTTACCTTCGAATTCGGTCTAGTTGCAAAGCTCTGCTTGGCTAGAAACCGCCTGATGAGAAAATTTCCAAACCAGATTCTCCAAATAGGTATTTTTGCTTCGATTGGACCTACTACACACTTCGGAAGACCTCTTGGAACTCTTCTGAGTTTGATGTACTGGGGGACTGGATCTTTTCGTACCAAACCACCGGCCAGCTACTCAGCCTCAACAGCAAAGCACCTCGAGCCACACTTGATTTCCGGTCGCCCCGCTATTAAGCACTACGAGGGGTTTCTGCCAGATAATGATTCTCGATTCGTTTTTGATTTTGCCCGTCATGCCATCAAGCATGGCGCGGATCTTCGAACTTATACTTCTCTGGACTCTGCCAACCATAACGGCGAAGACTGGGAGCTAAGGCTTTCAGGTTCCGGTATGGGAAACGTGAGCGCCAAGAGTGTGATCAACGCAGCCGGCGCTTTTTACAAAGAAGTTTCAGTAATTCTCGGTGTCACAACTAAGACCACAATTGCTATTTCCAAGGGCATCCACTTGGTTCTGGGACTAAGGCTCACTGAAAACTATCAAGCGCTTGCATTCTTTAACGACAGAAAAAAACTCTTCTACGTTTTTCCAATGGGAGACAGATCGATGGTCGGCACCACCGACATCCGCGTTGAGGATCCGAAAACAGCTGTCACCAAAGAGGACCGCGATGCGTTCATCAAGCAGTTAAACGCTCAGATGGAACTCGAGACTCCCATTACCGCCAAAGACGTGGTTTCCGAACGCTCGGGCATTCGGTCACTGGTTGTGCAAGAAGGCGGGTTCGCAGAGATTCAGGACAATTATGAACTGAGCCGCGAGTATGTTGTGGAGGTAAACAAGGACCTGTCTGTCGTGACCATTCTGGGTGGAAAGCTAACAGACTGCATAGATGTCGGTCAGGAAACGGTTCGCGAACTATCGAAGCTTGGCCACCAGGTAGCTAAGCTAAAAAACTGGTGCGGAGAAGGCTCTCAGCTAAGAAAAGGAGAGTTTTACCAATTGATTGCAGCTCGTACCGACTCAATCGTTGCTGAGCGCATCGCAGATGGAATTTGGCGTCGTCACGGTGAGGCTGGATTTGAAATCGTTGGAACTGGCACCCTTGTCGAATTGATCCCAGGACTCGGGATCACGGAGCAAGAAATTCGGCACATTGCAGATTCAGAGATGGTAAGCACCCGAGAAGACCTACTTCGAAGAAGACTTCCGGTGCAAACCTCACGCTCGGCCAAAGAGTTGGCGGCGAATAAACCACTTGAAAAACTACTCGTGGAGCTTGGCCTCTAGCGGTATTACCGGTTCAGCCTTCGTCGGCCACTCAACAATCAGCATTGCGGTAACCATTACTGAACCACCCACAATCATGGCCACTGTCAGAGGTTCTTGACCACTTCCGACCGCTAATATCGCGCTGAAGATAACCTCGCTGGTAATCAATAGGGCTACTCGGGCAGGGTCAATCAAAGTCTGAGCCCAGGTCTGCACCCAGAATGCAATCACTGTGGAAAGCAGGGCCGTGAACAGCACTGCGAACCAAACCTCGGCATTAGGCGGCGGCTGGTAGCCATCGGCGAGCGCAAAGCCCCAACAGACAATTGCAGCGAAGCTGATCTGTAACATCGCGATTCGGTAGGAGTTTCTACCTTGACCAAATTTTCCAAGTAGCAAGATGTGAATTGCGAACAGCACAGCGCAAATAACCAACCAGATTTGCCCAAGTTGAAATTCGACGTCGTTGGCCGCCCCAGAGAACACTGCAAGCCCAACTGCCGCAAGCAACACTCCAACTATTACTCGAACCGGGAAGCGTTTTCTGTTGAAAACCCAAGCAATAATGGGCGTCAAGACAACGTAGAGCCCAGTCAGAAACCCGCTGGTGGCAGCAGTTGTAAGGCTGAGGCCAATTGTCTGAGTTATAAATCCAAAGGCTAGAACGACTCCAATCAGTGAACCGTACTTGATGTCACCCGGCTGCATCCTGAGCGAAAGTCTTGGTCGCAGAACAATCATGGCGATCGCGGCAATTGAGAATCTGGTTGCGAGGAAGTCCATATATGGCTGTTGTTCGATGGCGTCTTTCATTAGAACGAAAGCCGCACCCCAAACAAAACCGACGCCCAACAGGGCAATAACTGCTAGGCGAGTTTTAGGCACCCAGAAATACTAGCTGGTGACGGGCTTTCTACTCTTGCCTCCGCTGAGCTTCTTAGCCATGGACGGGAACACAATCCCGTGCATAGCGGAAACTAGCCACCAGTAGGCGTGCCCAGCCAATCCATATGGGTGGTAGTAAGCCTTTTGAACCAATAGCGTTTTTCCGTTTTCAAGTTTCGAAACCCCAAACTCCAACCACGCAAGCCCAGGCATCTTCATCTCAGCCCGAAGCCTAAGTAGGTGTTGTCGATTGATTTTTTCAACTCTCCAGAAATCTAGGGCCTCGCCCTCCATCAAGGTGTTGGGGTCGCGTCGGCCACGTCGAAGGCCGACACCGCCAACAATCAAGTCCATAAGTCCACGAAGTTCCCAGGCCCAAGTGGCGGTCGAATAGCCATTCTTGCCACCAATTGCCTCGACTCGGCTCCAAACCTCTTTAACAGAATCAGTTGATACGAATTCACGGTGGTCAACATAAAGCGATCCACCGGCCCAGCTCGGGTCGGTGGAGAGCGGTTCTGACGGAGTCCCTGGAACTGAGGCGTTGCTCCACCTGGTTTCCACTTCTAAATCCTTGACTCGAGTAAGCGCCAGGCCAACCGCGGTCTTAAAATCGGTCATACCGCCCTTGGGCTCGGCGATTAGCTCTCGGATGCTGTTGTCTCTTGCAACCACATCGTGCTTCAGAGAGGCCACTAGGCGCTTGGCAAGGGTTACTGGCACTGGCGTTACAAGGCCAACCCAACCCGATGCAAGTCTTGGAGTTAGAACCGGAAGCGGAATGATTATTCGCCTGCGCAGCCCTGCCACCTCGGCATAAAGCTGCATCATTTCTAGGTAGGTGAAAATCTGTGGCCCGCCGATGTCAAAATCTTTATTTATCTTCTTATCAAGGGTTGCAGATCCAACCAAGTACCGAAGAACATCGCGGATGGCAATTGGTTGGATCTTATTAAGTAGCCACTTTGGTGTCACCATAAACGGCAGGCGCTCGGTCAGATGTCGAAGCATTTCGAAGGAGGCGGACCCAGAACCGATAATAATCCCGGCTCGAAGTTCAATTGTCGGCACTCCAGAGCCGCGCAGGATTTCACCGGTTTCCGCTCTAGCGGACATATGCGGTGAAAGCTCGTCGTCATTAGAGATCATGCCGCCCAGGTAAACAATTCTGGAAACCTTCTTTTCCTTGGCCGCTTTGCCAAAAACTTGAGCCAGTTCACGTTCTTTTAGTTCGAAGTCCTTTGAGACCATGAGCGCGTGCACCAAGTAATACGCAAGATCGATTCCAGATAACGCTTTTGCAAGTACTTCTGGGTCGGTGGCATCGCCGACAACGACCTCAACATTTTTTTGCCACGGGTAGTCGATTATGCGCTGGGGGTCACGCACTAAAACTCGGACCTGGTAATCGTGGCTTAGTAGCTCTCGAATCAATCGGCCGCCGATGTACCCGGTGGCGCCAGTAACAAGGACTTTTGCTGGCTTTCCGCTTTTATTCTTGAGCGTCGCAAGATCTGAGGTGACGGTTTCTATCATTGAGACCTCAACCTACTACGAGGCAGTTTTGTTTCTAGCCGAAGCGACCAGATACGTAATCTTCGGTTTGTTGCTCGCTGGGGTTGGAGAACACCTTTTCGGTTTTATCGTACTCAATTAGCTTGCCCGGCATTGCGCTGCCCGCGATGTTGAAAAATGCCGTCATGTCAGAGATTCTGGAGGCCTGCTGCATGTTGTGGGTAACAATCACCACGGTGAAGTGCTCTTTTAGCTCAACGGCTAAGTCTTCAATGGCTGCGGTTGAAATTGGGTCAAGGGCAGAAGTTGGCTCGTCCATCAAGATCACATCTGGCTCAACCGCGATTGCTCTGGCAATACACAGTCGCTGCTGCTGACCACCGGAGAGTCCGGAACCTGGCTTTTCTAGCCTGTCCTTGACTTCAACCCAAAGGTTTGCCCCAACCAGGGCTTTTTCGGTAATTTCTTCTGCCTCAGATTTAGACATCCGAGAGTTATTTAGTCGGTAGCCGGAAAGCACGTTGTCCTTGATCGACATGGTCGGGAATGGATTTGGTCGCTGAAAGACCATTCCAACCTGCCTGCGGACTCGGACTGGATCAATATCTGGGCCGTAGACGTCTTCGCCGTCCATCAGTAGCTGGCCTTCCACCCTTGCACCCGGGATAACTTCGTGCATGCGGTTCAGCGTGCGAATGAGCGTGGACTTACCGCAACCAGAGGGGCCGATAAACGCGGTGATGGCCTTGGGCTCAATCACCATGTTTACGTCTTCAACAGCCAAGAAGGCCTTGTAGTAGACATCTAGCGATTTCAGTTCAATGCGTTTTGACATTATTTATCCCTTCGGAGAAAAGTACTTGCTGATTAGGCGGGCAACGAGGTTTAGAGCCATGACAATCAGCATCAGTGTTAGTGCTCCAGCCCAAGCCCGATCCACATAAGCCTGCATGTCCACACCCTGGTTCGCATAGGAAGTGTAGACAAAAACAGGAAGTGTCATCATGCGCTCATTAAAGGGGTTGTAGTTCATCGATGCGGTGAAGCCTGCGATCAGCAACAGCGGAGCGGTCTCACCAATTACTCGGGCGATGGCAAGCATGATCCCGGTGGCAATACCCGCAAGGGATGTTGGAAGCACCACCTTCAATACAGTCAACCACTTTGGAACCCCAAGTGCGTAAGCGGCCTCTCGAAGTTCGTTTGGAACAATCTTTAGCATTTCTTCGGTGGCCCTGATAACAACTGGAGTCATTAAGAGGCTCAGGGCAATTGCACCACCAAGACCCATCCGAACCCCGGGACCGAAGAAGATTACGAAAAGTGCGTAGGCAAATAGGCCGGCAACAATTGATGGAACCCCGGTCATGACATCAACAAAAAAGGTGACCAGGCGAGCTATCGTTCCACGACCGTATTCGACGAGGTAAATGGCAGTCATGATGCCGACTGGCACCGAAATAAGGGTTGCTATTCCAGTTATCTCTAGCGTTCCGATGATTGCGTGTAGCGCCCCGCCGCCGCCGCCCACAATGTTTCGCATCGAGAAGGTGAAAAACTCAACATCGAACCTTGCAACACCCTTGGTGACAACCGTGTAGGCAAGTGAAATAAGCGGTATCAGTGCGAGCGAGAAGGCAGTCGAAACCATAATCGTCACCAGGCGATCGGTTGCTTTCCTGACTCCTTCAATAACCCGGGAAATTGTATACAGCGCAACCGTAAAGCCAAGAAGGCCGAAGACTGCCACCGGAATAAAGTTGATTTCCGCAGTGTCACTGCCTGATGCAAGCAGAACTTGGAACCCAAACGAAGCCAAGAAAAAGCCGATAAGCAGTGCTGAAGATAGCCACTTCGGCAAGTCTTGAGTGCCCCGGAAGCTTGAATTCAGTTGAGTAGTCATTAGTTGGCCCCCGAGAATTCAGCACGGCGGTTGATTATCCAGCGGGCAAACATGTTCACAACCATGGTGATTGCGAACAGCACCAATCCTGTAGCAATCAAAAGGTTCGTGTAGTTACCGCCGGCTTCCGGAAACTGGAGCGCAATGTTTGCAGCAATCGTGTTGGAGTTTGTTGAGGTCAATACTGCAACTGAAACTACAGCCGCTGGCGATAGCACCATAGCAACAGCCATCGTTTCACCGAGAGCTCGGCCGAGGCCTAGCATCGCCGCGGAAATAATGCCTGGACGACCAAATGGCAACACTGCCATTTTGATCATTTCCCACCTGGTTGCCCCAAGTGCAAGAGCTGCCTCTTCGTGGAGCCTCGGAGTCTGTAAGAAAATTTCACGAATCATCGCCGCCATGATCGGCAGGATCATGATTGCCAGCACAATGCCAACGGTAAGCATTGTTCGTCCGGTGGCCGAAACTTGCCCAGCAAATATCGGGATCCAGCCCAAGTTTTCATTTAGCCAATTGAAAGTCGGGCTTAAAAATGGCGCCAGCACTAAGATTCCCCAAAGGCCGTAAACCACCGAGGGAATTGCTGCCAAGAGGTCCACTGCGTAACCGAGCACCTGTGCAAACCTGCGATTAGCAAAGTGTGAAATATAAAGAGCGATTCCAACTGCCAGGGGAGTTGCAATCGCCAAGCCAATAACCGAGGCATAAACGGTTCCAAAAACAAATGGGAAAACGTAGCTCAAGAAACCTTCGGAAGCCGCCTCGATGGGCGGGCCGGTGAAGGCCGGCACCGATTGCGCAAACAAGAAGGCCGCTACAGCGGCAAGGGTGGCGAGGATGCTGACACCAGCGAAAAAAGCTATGTTTGCGAACACGACATCACCGAGGCGTCGAACTGCCTTCGGCTTAGTGTCGGTCATCTTTTCCTCTACTTAGTTGTCTGGTATAAAGCTAGTTAATAGAACCCGGCCTAGGAGACCTAAGCCGGGTTCTATTAACCTAATGTTCAGTTACTTGATTGCGTCAATGATGGCCTGTGCCTTTGCACGAAGACCAGCAGAGATTGGAGCATTTCCAGCTGACACTGCAGCTGCGTTCTGTCCTTCTTCTGAAACTAGGAATGAGGCCCAGGCGCGAACCAATTCTGCCTGTGCGTCATCCATGTAGTCGTTGCAACCCATTAGGTAACTAACCAAAACGATTGGGTAGGCACCTGATGCTGTGGTGTTGCGGTCTATGTTTGTCGCCAAGTCGTATGACTCGCGTCCTTCGACTAGTGGCGATGCGTCAACCACTGCAGCAGCGGCTTCGGCTGAATACGAAACGTAGTCAGTTCCAACCTTTACAGCAACTGTTCCAAGGTCACCAGCGCGCGATGCGTCTGCGTAACCAATGGTTCCGTTACCACCGGTAACAGCGGAAACAACACCGGAGGTACCCTGTGCACCTTCGCCACCGTATTCAGCAGGCCATGCTTCAATTGCGCCTACGGTCCAGGTGTCGCCAGCTACTGCGGATAGGTAGTCAGTGAAGTTCTTCGAGGTACCAGACTCGTCAGAACGGTGTACCGCTGTGATTGCTAGGTCAGGAAGAGCTACACCTGGGTTTACAGCTGCGATTGCTGCATCGTTCCACATTGTGATCTCACCAGCGAAGATGCCGGCAACGGTTGCGCCGTCCATGTTCAGACTGGAGACGCCATCAAGGTTGAAGATTATGGCGATTGGAGAAATCCAGATTGGGAACTCCCACGGCATTGTTCCGGCCTCACAGCTTGGGAAAGCCTCAAGTAGCTCTTCGTCTTTCCAGTACGAGTCGGAACCGGTGAAGGAGGTTGCACCCTCCATGAACTGTGCGCGACCGGTACCGGAACCAGTTGGATCGTAGTTCACGGTCACACCTGGGTTGGCAATCTGGAAACCGGCAATCCACGCTTCTTGACCAGCGGCCATTGACGATGCTCCAGAACCGTTCAGGGTCCCTGCAAGCTCAACAACTGCTTCGGTTGGCGTTTCAGCAGCGCTTGTCGGAGTTTCTGCGACGTCTTCGTTAGCTGCACAGCCGGCTAGCACCAAGGTGCTGACAGCTGCCAGGGCACCAAGCTTGAGAATGTTGTTCATGTATTACCTTTCCTTATGGTTTTTGTGTGTCGAGAGCCAAGTTAGGAAGGCAATACAAACTTGGCTTGTAAACCAAGTAAACAGCTGATGAATTAAGCGCTAAGTTTTGCCTCTAGAACGTCTGATTCTAGGTAAATGCGCTCGTAGGCAATAATTTTTGGCTTGGGACCGGTGGCCACCCTCAGCACAAAAAACTCACCCGGCGATAGCGTCTTTTCTCGTGCTAACGCGGGGGCAATTTCTTTAGAGGCATATTTTGAAAAAGTTTCGATGATTGTTGGAAGTGCTGGGCGATGAGAACAGATCAGCGCATTTTTAGTTTGGCCGAAGGTGTCCTCAATAACGTTTTTGGTTTTCCTTGGACCGCGTTCGTTAGCAAGCTCGGTTAGCTGAGAGCGCTCAATCAGGGTTCGCTTTGTCTTTTTTGAATATGGAGCAATAGTCTGCTGGCACCTGGTCCACGGGCTTGTAACCAATCGTTTTGGCCCATAGGCATCAAGCAAGCGAACCAGGCGCTTTGCCTGCTGCTTACCTTCTGGGAGCAGCGGTCGCTTTGCCTCTTCGCCAGCCCATGAGCTCCTGGGCGTTGCGGTGGTGTGGCGAAGGATTACTAGACCTCTGGTTTCCAACTCGCCCCGGGCGAAGAATTCAAGGGTCTTTGTAAGCAGCGCTCGGTCGTGCTCATAGGTAAGTTGCTTCATGGCTTTTTTTGCGGAGGCCCATTCGACTTTTTCAATTTCATCATCGGGCTTGAACTTTGATTTTGCAATTGCGCTGTCTTTGACCTTTGAAACCCAATAGTGAACCTCTTTGGTTTCACCGGAGGCAAGCTCGTAATCGATAACTGCAAGTTTTCGACCGAGTCTGATTCTGATTCCAGCTTCTTCCTCAACTTCTCTTACGGCAGTTTCAGGAAAGAGCTCACCAGGGTCGACCTTGCCCTTGGGGAAGGTCCAATCTTTGTGCACGGTCCGATAGACCATGGCTAGCTCTATTTCGCCCTTGGCCATACGCCAACAAACCGCTCCGGCGGCATAGACGGTCATTACCTAATCTTTTTTTTCAAAAGAGTTCGAGCCATTACTTCATCCTGCATGTCAATCAGTGGTTCGCCGTCTTTGTCCCTGGGATATCGCCGCCAGACCCCACTGGACTCAAGTTCCCAAATCGCAACCTTGCCGCTCATTGCCAACTCAAAAAGATCGTTGAGCTCCTTGATCTGATCGGCTTGAGTTATCTTCACAAGTGATTCAACCCGGCGATCAAGGTTCCGATGCTGCATGTCGGCGCTACCGATAAAGACGTCCGGGTCTCCGGCATTTTCAAAGAAGAACAGTCGGCTGTGTTCGAGGTAGCGGCCAAGCACGGAAACAACCTTTATGTTTTCGCTTAGGCCTTCGATTCCAGGCTTCAAAGCACACATGCCACGAACTAAAATCTCAATCGGAACCCCCGCCACCGAGGCGAAGTAAAGCTGATCAATAATTTGCTCATCGACCAAAGAGTTCAATTTCAAGCGAATCTTGGCTGGTTTGCCATTTTGTTTGTTGGTGATTTCTCGCTGGATTCTTTCGACTAGGCCCTCTCGAACTCCAACCGGAGAAGTCAATATAGAGGTGTAGCCAGGCTCAGTTGAGAAGCCAGACAGCTGGTTGAAAAGCTGAGTCAAATCTTCACCGACCGATTCTCTGGCGGTCAATAGCCCGTAGTCCTCATAGTAGCGAGCAGTTTTCGGGTTGTAGTTTCCAGTTCCGATATGGCAATAGCGCCGAAGCTTGTCGCCTTCTTGTCTTATTACCAGCGAAAGTTTGCAGTGAGTTTTTAGGCCAACGATTCCGTAGACAACGTGTACGCCAGCGGCCTCCAGCTTTCTAGCCCAACCGATGTTGTTTTTTTCATCAAACCTGGCCTTGATTTCCACTAGCGCCAGCACTTGCTTGCCGGCTTCTGCTGCATCAATCAGGGCGTCAACAACCGGTGAATCACCCGATGTTCGGTACAGGGTTTGCTTTATCGCCAGAACCTGAGGGTCTTCGGCTGCCTGCTCCAAAAAGGCTTGGGTGCTGGTTGCGAAACTCTCGTAGGGATGGTGAACCAGCACCTCTCGTTCACGAAGGGCAGCGAAAATGTCCGCGGCTTCATTCTCGTCAGCTTCTAGGTATGGGTTGGTTGTAATCGAGTGCGGCTCGAAGTGAAGCTCGGGTCTTTTGAGGAAGGCTAATGATCTAAGTCCTGTCAGGTCCAGCGGCGCAGGCAAGTGATATACATCGGTGTTAGAAATACCTAGCTCTCGCTGCAGCAGACTAAGCACTTGAGAGTCGATATTTTCTGCCACTTCTAATCGAACCGGAGGACCAAATCTTCTGCGTAGCAGTTCTTTCTCAAGCTGAACTAGCAGGTTCTCACCTTCATCTTCATCCACCTCTAGGTCTTCGTTTCTGGTTACCCGGAAGATGTGGTTTTGGGTTACTGTCATGCCCGGAAAAAGCTCTCCCAGGAACTGGCCCATTACATCTTCTAAAGTGATGTATTTGGAATCCGAGCCAGGAACAAGGACAAATCTTGGAAGTAGAGACGGCACTTTTACTCGCGCAAAGTGCTCTGAGTCAGTCTTCGGGTTTCGAAGCGCGACTGCAAGGTTCAGCGACAAACCAGAAATATATGGAAATGGGTGAGCCGGGTCCACTGCAAGCGGGGTCAACACCGGAAAGACTTGGTTGGTGAAGTATTCGTGGAGCGCATCGTGCTCAGGCCCGGAAAGCATCGGCCACTGAACCACATCGAT
>Ga0307963_1003051_pt1:0-7500 | contig 13242 bp, 11 predicted proteins | sample OrgLakmetagen594_FD_201829 | JGI IMG/M metagenome (GOLD analysis project Ga0307963, IMG submission 201829) | Saline water microbial communities from Organic Lake, Antarctica - #594 | ecosystem: Environmental > Aquatic > Non-marine Saline and Alkaline > Saline | place: Antarctica: Organic...
AAATGGTGGAAGTGGAAGGGGAGAAATGGCTAATTTAGGCAAAAATGGTGGAAGTGGATGGGGAGATATGGCTAATTTCGGCAAAAATGGTGGAAATGGATGGGGAGATGTGGCTAATTTAGGCAAAAATGGTGGAAGTGGATGGGGAGATATGGCTAAATTCGGCAAAAATGGTGGAAGTGGATGGGGAGATATGGCTAATTTAGGCAAAAATGGTGGAAGTGGATGGGGAGATATGGCTTATTTAGGCAAAAATGGTGGAAGTGGATGGGGAGATATGGCTAAATTCGGCAAAAATGGTGGAAGTGGATGGGGAGATATGGCTAATTTAGGCTTGTTGGCACTATTTGAACGGGAGTTGTGCATGGGGTGTGCATGGGGACGACCATCACACGTGATGCACAGATAAACAGAGTAATTCATTTGCACCTCATCTGGGCTTGCATCACACACACGGATCACTGGGATCTCAGAATCCAGAGGTGTGAGCAATGACGTCTGTTTTTGTTTGTTACAAAGCTGCGGGTCTTTTTGCCTGCTTTCTTTGTAGACGTGTGGAAAAACATCTAGCTATCCAATGCATGTCCAACGCATGTCTCAGATCTACAAACGGTGCAGGCAGGGGTTGCAAAGACAATGACTTATGACTTATGATTTACGACTTATGACTTATGACTTATGACTTATGACTTAAAAGTTAGATGGGACTGATTGGCTTGCAAAGGGGTGGGCCGTTCATGGGGACAGCCTGTAGACGAGGGGTTTATTCGTTTATTACCAAGGAAATAGATGAATTTCTGGGAATCCTCACTCATTCTTCACACAGTGACTATTGACCACAATTAGAATGGTTGAAGCTACGAGCACACAAGCATACACACACACACACAAACATTTCTTACAAGTACATACCTGTGACTATTGACCACAACAATGGTTGAGGCTACGAGCACGCATGCATACACACACTAAGATTTCTTACAAATACATACCTGTGACTATTGACCACAATTAGAATGGTTGAGGCTACGAGCACGCAAGCATACACACACACTAAGATTTCTTACGAGTACATACCTGTGACTATTGACCACAATTAGAATGGTTGAGGCTACGAGCACACAATCATACACACACTAACATTTCTTACAAATACATACCTGTGACTATTGACCACAATTAGAATGGTTGAGGCTACGAGCACACGAGCATATACACACACAAACGCTTCTTACAGCTACACACCTTGTGATACAATTGGCTTTAATGTCTTGCAGGAAATAGGTGTAGGAGGTCCCCATTCACACAAGCATATGTGTATACACAAACACACACACACACAAAACGCACCTTGTGGTACATTTGGCCTTGCTTTCTTGCAGGGAATAGGTGTAAACACACACACATACACACAAAACACGCACCTTGTGGTACATTTGGCCTTGATGTCTTTCAGGGAATAGGTGTAGGAGATCCCTAAGGGCCCCCCGATGTAGTTCTGCGTACACCACGTGTGCACGCACAGCAACATGTGTGGATGCACAGCAACAACCAAAGCAACCAACCTCACAGCAACGTGTGAGTGCACAGCAACGTGTGTAAACACACAGCAACGCCCAAAGCAAACAACCGCACAGCAACGTGTGAAAGCACAGCAACATGTGTGTAAACGTGTGAAAGCACAGCAACATGTGTGTAAACGCACAGCAACGAACACGCAGCAACGGACAGCAGCATGTGTGAATGCACAGCAACGACCAGAGCAACCAACCTCACAGCATCGTGTGAGTGCACAGCAACGTGTGTAAACGCACAGCAACGCCCAAAGCAACCAACCGCACAGCAACGTGTGAGTGCACAAACAGCCGCACAGCAATGACCAAAGTAGCACACAGCAACGAACAGCAGCATGTGTGAACGCACAGCAGCATGATTGCAACCCTGCGTACACGTGTGCTGAGCGCACAGCAATATGTGAACGCACATCAACTGCACAGCAACATGTGAACGCACATGCTCAGCAACATGATCAATCAAACGTGCCACCGAGCTTGTGGAATTTCTCACCACTTGGCATGCCAGGCCTTCCAGGTCTGTCTTGGTCAGGTTGAATAGTTCCTTGGCCTTGGACTGACTGTGGTGTGTGTGTGTGCATAAAGGATGGAGGGGTGAGGCCTTGGGTGCCTTTACAATTGAAGGGGGCCTTTACAGAAGCGTTTTGATGTAATTAAAGCATCCGACAAAAACCTATTACAAGCAAAGAAACACAAACGAAAGCCTTCATGCAACATGTCAAGCCCCGTGTGCCTGTGCACGTAGGCGGACAGCTGCTTTCATATTCTTAGAAAATACATGAGCCCGTAGGGCAGACACATATCAAGACAGAAGGATAGAGGCTGTGACGATAGCTGGAGAGCACCACAGCAGGGCCTTGGACTTGCCAGTCATAAATAATAACCGACGCTCATACATATAGCGCTACAGCCAAATCCGATCAGACCATCAGGAGAAAAGGCTAGAGGCTGTGACGATAGCTGGATAATACCATAGAACCCCATAGCAGGGTCCTGGACCTGCTTTTGGACTTGCCTGTCATAAGTGATAGCTGACGATCATACAAGACATTTGTGTCACAGCCGAATCCGACCCAAACCAAAAGTTACAGTGGTCGTTTTCAGGCATGCTTGGTGATGTGTGAGAACGATCCGGGCTGGGATTGCTTTGGATGAATGATGACATGACTGCTGAGCCCTGCATCTTGGACACCTCTGCACGTTTTTGCGCCCATCAATTTTGATGATTATGATTACATATTTGTCTCGGGCACCTCCACGCGCTCTTGCACCAAAGAGGGTCCCTTGTCATCCCTTGCCAAATGAACCCTTTAAAAAGGCATCAATGTGTGGCCCCTATATTTGTATGAATGATTACACGACTGCTGAACAAACACTGCACCTTGGACACCTCTGCGCGTTTTTGATGACTAATATTATCTAACTGTCTCGGGCACCTTCGCGCGCTCTTGCGCCAGGGAGGGTCCCTTGTCGTCCTTTGCAAAGGAGGGGCGAAAATCTTGAAAAGCAGCTTTATTCTACCTAGGCCTTCAGTTTTAAAGCAGCGCATTCCTTGTGCGGAGCAGCACAGCCCAAAAGTCATTTCATCCTTGTTAAGAAGGGAATTTATCATGGGTGGTCATCTTTTAACCTGGGAGCTTAACAACAAAATAGAGTCTCCTTTCTGTAGAGCAACAAGGATCACTGAGCCAAGTCAGCACCACGGCAGGCCTACAGCAGGGGCAACGCTGGCGTCCAAAAAAAGGCGTGTGGATCATATATCATGTATATTACATATTACATGCACAGGAAAACGCACAGCCCAGGGATGTCCACCATGCACATTTGCCTCTTACATAAGTACACACAGGTACGCACAGGAATACACAAAGCCCAGGGATTTCCACACAAATTTTGCTTCTCAACACGTACTTTTGGCTTCTTCACACACCTGGCTCATCGTGAAGGGCACAAACACGCCTGATGCGTGTCTCATCGAGGGCCTTGACCAGCACGAGGACACCACACACACACACACACACACACACATACACACACACACAACCAACATGCGATTTCCTCGCTCTCTGGCTTGTCTTTGGGGCTTGAGGCGCCAGCTACACTGCCTGACTCGCCTCAAGGACACACACACACACACACACACACACACACACACACACACACACACACACACACACACACCTGATGCGTGTCTCATTGAGGGCCTTGACCAGCACGAGGACACCACACACACACACACACAACTAACATGCGATTTCCTCGCTCTCTGGCTTGTCTTTGAGGCTTGAGGTGCCAGCTACACTGCCTGACTTGTCTCAAGGATACACACACATACACACACACACACAAACACACACACAAGTAACATGGGATTTCCTCGCTCTCTGGCTTGTCTTTGAGGCTTGAGGCGCCAGCTACACTGCCTGACTTGTCTCAAGGACACAGACACACACACACACACATCACACACACCTGATGCGTGTCTCATTAAGGTTCTTGACAAGCTTCCGTGTTGCAATGCTGCAGGGGCAGACCTGAGCAGTGAGCAGGGTGGTTGGTTGCTTTGTGGGTTAATGAACCGCATGTAGGGTTGACCAGAGCCATACATGCACACCGAGTATGACCGTATGTTTGGTATCTTCGTATCTTCCTACCCTGCAAAAAGTACAGTGTATACACCGCATGTACGTAAATATGTAGGGTTGGCCAGGATTGCACACACCGTGTATGAACATATATTTAGGGATTTCCCTGCCAAAAATACCGTACATGCGCCGTACATAAATGGTTCTGGCCCACCCTAAACGCATGCTGTGCACATGCGTTTCTTTTCAGCGGCTGTGTGGACCCCAATCTGAACCAAAAGCACGGTTGTTGCTTCAATAATTATTGCAGATTGCAGATCCATTCTGTGCACAAGCACTTTAAAGGTAATGCAGCATCTCCTTGTTCAGTGAATGGGCTGTGCCTGAATAGGATCTGGCCAGCAATCCAGAGGCACAGCAGCAATCCAGAGGCACAGCATCAATCCAGAGGCACAGCAGCAATCCAGAGCCACAGCAGCAATCCAGGGTCACAGCAGAGCGTCTGAACCCTGAGAGATCCATGCAGGGACAGCTGGAATGCACACAATTCTCTGTGGCATCTTTACGGCTTTTTAGCTGGAAAACGCACAAATAAAGGCGCACGTTTATGATTCTGGCTGAGACTTGACACCTTGCAATCTACCCTACCTGCCAAAACAGGGTCCCAAAGCAGTCACAGATACAAGCACACCAAACTGGCAATGTGTTGTCCTCAGAGTCTATATATGGTTTTAATGACAACTAACTGCGTGATGATATATAGGAATGTTGTATTTATGCAAGCAGTGAATAGCTGCTAGGCAGTTAACAGTTGTTGCCACTCCCTCAACACAGAGCGCCACAGTCTAAAAGGAAAGTGCACAGTCTAGGGAGAAAAGTGCTCGAAAAATGCCGAGGGATTAGAGGGCAGCTGACGACAAGAGGAAACAACTCAGGCAGTACTCAAGCCATTCATATGTACATAACGGCAAGGTGTGTGTGTGTTTGTGTGCATGTATGTGTGTGTGCATGTGTGTGTGTGCGATCATTAATATAAATATAAAATATACGTATTCCAAAATAACAAGACACTTTACACAGTTGTGGTCCCTGGTCCTAACACAAGTGTACAATCCAGAATTGCACACACATACATATCTATGAATTTAGGTCTGCAGTATTTGAAAACATTTCACCATGTGCATTGTACAGTCCAAATTAAATTCAAATTAAGAAGGAAGGGCAGTTGTGAGGACCAAGCAAATAAGAAGATGGAGCAACATGAGAGGAACACAGATGAATCGCAAGAGTGATGTGAGATATGAGTGATATCACTTTGCTTCACTACAAGAGTGATATGAGATATGAGTGATATCACTTTGCTTCACTACAAGAGTGATATGAGATATGAGTGATATCACTTTGCTTCACTACAGGAGTGATATGAGATATGAGTGATATCACTTTGCTTCACTCCAAGAGTGATGTGAGATATGAGTGATATCATTTTGCTTCACTACAAGAGTGATATGAAATACGAGTGATATCACTTTGCTTCACTCCAAGATCTGGATTCAAGAGTCACACACTGAGCTCAGCAGCTTTTTTAATCAAGTATACGGTACATATAGCAGTTTTTATCAACTATACGGTCATATACGGCGTGTATATACGGTCAACCTTAGGCATGAGCCTCCACATCTTCCTCTTGGATGTGGGTGGCACCACAAGCTACAGCACTCCCACGATGACTCCCTCAAGGACTTTGGTCTTGGTCTCAAATAGTTCAAAGGCTTGGCTCCACATTCCATGCGTACTTTGTAAACCATGCAGCTAATCAATTCCAGACCAGATGATCAGATAGACCAGATAGACCAGATTGACCAGACCAAATGTGCCCTTTCTAGTACCTAAACCAACTGTCATCTAAAGCCGGTTTCAGGCCAAGCCTGCAACCCTCCTGATAAATCATTTTCTTCTCCCCTGAGGTGGAAGAGCTTCACGGTACCCAAAACCAAAGTAAAACCTTTTCCTTAATGCACGTGGGCTGTGGTTTTCCCTGTTTGCGTAATTATTCTTTCTATTACCACTGCGTAATTATTCTTTCTATTATCATGCAAATATACACACACCCTTTACCCTTTTCTGTAGTTCTCATAATCTGCCTAGTTGTTTTTCTTTCTATCACCACTGCGCAGGCGTACACACCCTTTTCTGTGGTCACTGTCTGCGTAGTTGTTTCTTCTTTCTATTACCAGTACACAGGTGCGCACGCGCGCACACACACACATACACACACACACACACACACACACAGGTGTACACACAGACAGTATGCAGGTGTACCACCCTTAGAGCCCACCTCGTCGTTCACATCCTCAGGGATGGATACCTCATCATGGACACGCTCCCATCTGCAGTTGTTTTATGTGTGTCTTTAAGATTTAAGATACGCACCCTGTGAAAACTCTGATGAACCCCCACAACACCAAAGAATCGAGCATAGTTTAAGCCTTAAACAATCGCAAACTAATGAGAAGCATGTGTGTTTTTGTGTGTTTTTGTGTGTGTGAGTGTGTGTGTGCATGTGTGCGTGTGTGTATATGTGTGTGTGCCAAAAAAATGGTGTGTGTTGGAAGCAGCAAAGGAGCAGAAAAGTGCATTACTGCCTATGGTGAACATATTGGAAAGGACGCAGTAATAGGAACTAAAAACGCCTGGCAGTTCAGCAATACTCACAGGTCGCCCTTGGTGCCTTTCAAGGGCAGTTTCCAGGTCTGCAAGGACATGCAAACGCAGCGGAGCATGCATTTCTTTAGTGGTGCAAAAACAAAAACGCAAAAATGTGCTTAAGTGGTGGCAATTTCCAGGACTGCAAGGACATGCAGACACAGCAGAGCATGCACTTCATAAGTGGTGCGAAAAAAATTCAAATGTAATCAATTGGTGGCAGCTTCCAGGTCTGCAAGGACATGCAGGCACAGCGGAGCATGCATTTGATCTGGTATTGCAATTGAGCAGGTGTGTTTCAAGCACACATTCCAAGCAGTTCAACACACAGCCCAAGCCTTTATGTTTTAGCAATCGCACGCCAAATAGATACGGTCAGCAAACACGGCCAGGCTATTCTGCCCATCACATCTTCCTCTGCTAGCTGCACCTTTGGACACCCAACCTGCCCATTTGTACAAACATGAACACACACACACGCACACTTACACACACGCATACACACGCTTGCACGCGACATAAAAATAGAAAAAGGACCGCCCAGCATGCACATGACAGCATAGGTGCTTAAAAGCACGCCGCGCACTGGTCTTATTGCTGGAACTCTTGCCATTGACGCACAACGCATCTAG
>Ga0307963_1003057_pt1 | contig 13232 bp, 10 predicted proteins | sample OrgLakmetagen594_FD_201829 | JGI IMG/M metagenome (GOLD analysis project Ga0307963, IMG submission 201829) | Saline water microbial communities from Organic Lake, Antarctica - #594 | ecosystem: Environmental > Aquatic > Non-marine Saline and Alkaline > Saline | place: Antarctica: Organic Lake...
ACAGGCTATATATAACATGTGGCTATTATATATATTATATATATATGGCTATTAGTCCAGGCTATGAGCACAGAATGACTGACAGGGTATATGGCTATTAGTACAGGCTATATATACATATGGCTATTATATATTATATATTATATATATGGCTATTAGCCCAGGCTATGAGCACAGAATGACTGACAGGATAAATGGCTATTAGTACAGGCTATATATAACATGTGGCTATTATATATATTATATATATATGGCTATTAGTCCAGGCTATGAGCACAGAATGACTGACAGGGTATATGGCTATTTGTACAGGCTATATATACATATGGCTATTATATATTATATATATATGGCTATTAGCCCAGGCTATGAGCACAGAATGACTGACAGGATATATGGCTGTGTGGTGGGACATGCAATCTTCTGGATTGAGGCCCTGTAAATTCATTGATGTGCACGACCGTGCTTGGGTGCGTAGCCGAACGCATGTGGTGGGGGCGAAGCACAAAAGATCACATAAAAACACACGATACAAATTTGGCTGAGAAAGTGGAGTGACAACGGGTACAGGTGTCGTGTATTGCAGCCTCCCCCCCCCACCCACCCACCCACCCACACACACACATACGCATACACACTCACACGCACACACATGCACACACACATAAAACACACGTGCACCTACAGGAGAATAGCTCAGGAGCATGGAGGCTGTGGGGCTTGAGGGAGGGGAGGACTCTGCAGATCCGTCAGAGCCTGACCCCAACTGATTGTCAAAAAGATGCTGGTACTTGGAGGAGCTGTACAACGGGTGGGGGTCATACTCGCGTGGTGTGTGCGGCGGTACATCTGCAGCAGCAGTAGCAGCAGCAGCAGCAGCAGGGGAAGCGTACGTGGAGCTGCCAGGGCTGTGTGGCAAAGAGCTGTGCCAGGCCCCTCCCTTTTGCGCCTGATCATTCTGCTCCTGCTCCAGCTGCTGCTGATACGGCTCTTGCCGTTGTTGCTGCTGCTGCTGCTGCTGCTGCTGCTGCTGCTGCTGCTGCTCAAACCACACCGACCCCAACGGAGAATAGTTCTGGTGCCCGTGGTATGCACACCCACTGCTCACATCACTGCCAGTACCACTGCCGCTGGTCCATTCCCTACTAACAGGGGAGGTGGCTGCAGCAGCGCCGGAGTCCACTCCACTGGGCACCCACGTGGTGTGGCTGGGCAAGGCAGGCTCGGGGGTAAGGGGCTGGACAGGGCTCGTGTGCTGGGGGGCTGCTGGGTCAGACCTGAAGGGTTGTGTGCGAGTGTGCGAGTGTGTGTGTGTGCGTGTGTGTGTGTTTGCGCGTGTGTGTGTGTGTGTGTGTGTGCGTGCATGCATGGGTGCCAGTCGCAGAGCACAAGATGGAGACGGGTGTATGTGTTTGCGCATATGTGTGCGTGTATGAGTGTGTACGTGTGTGCCAGTCGCAGAGCCTACGCACGTTGGAATAGGCTCCCTCCCTCTCCTGCGGCCATTGCCGCTGTTGCCGAGGTGAAGGGGAACAGCGCTGCTGCTGCTTGGGTTGGACACGCTGCGAGAAAGCTGCCGGAGGCGCTGCAAATAGCTACTGCTGCTGCTGTTGCTGGTGCTGGTTCTAGGAGGAGCAGTCGGGCTGTTGTGCTGCTGCTGCTGCTGTTCATGTTTGGCGTTGATGGCGCCACTGCTGCTGCTGCCTTCTGACCTGCCCCCTGCCCTGGCAATGCCATCAGTGCCAATGGTGCCAACGGCGCTGCCACCATTTACAGCTCCAGCACACGCATTAGCATCCGCACTGGCACCCCCACCCCTTATCACTAGGACATGCGGTTGTGCATGACTGCCGCTGCTCCCCTCTCCGTGCACGTCCTGCTGCATACTCAGCCGCTGCTCACTACTGCGCTCCCTTCTCCACAGCCCATCAGCTGCACCTGTCGTACCTGCAGCCACATGATCTGCCGACGTGGTGGCAGCAGGCTCACTGTGTGCCAGGTGGAGAGCAGTGGGGTCGATAGACATGGGGACACTGCTCAGGCTGCTCCCTTGCAGGTCCTTGTGCACCTCTTGTTGGGCAACTGCTGGGGGGCTGGTTCCCACGCCTGAGCAGATAGCTGCACCTACGCTTGTGGGGCTGGCGTTTCTACTGCTCGTGCCGCTGGTGCTGGCAGTGCTGGGTTGGGCAGGGACGGCCTGTGGGGGACCGGGGATATTTTGGCTCTCCTCTGAGTAAGAGGAGGGAGGGGGTGGGAGCGACAGATGCAGGTCAGGGAGGCGACAGCTGTCTGCTCCTTGCTGCTGCTGTGACAGTGTGGACTCTGGCACGGTGTATGCTGCACTGCGGGGGGCACTCTGGCCCGAAAGGTGCTGCTGCAGCAGAAGCAGCTGTCGCTCACGCTCACGCAGCTGGGCATCTTTGCTGTGTAGCTTCTCGGTTGCAGCGATGAACTGGTCGACGACCTCGCCGTACGTCTTTCTGTCAGAGGTAAGGCAGCACATGCACGTGTGTCAGGCTTGTACGTATTGCAGTGGCATTGCACGTGACAGCTGCGGCGCATGTACCAGCCGAGAGAAATGACTGAAGTGCGCGACGACTGGGCACACACGTACTGCCAGACCGTACTTATGGTTTGCTGTGGTTAAGTTCAGCGCTGCTGCAATCATTTTTTTATGCAGCGACTCCTCATGCCTGCTTTCAATCCCACACAGCAACTGCAAGGATGAACACATCAACATGAAAAGCGCAAGCGCTGTTTTAGGTTTGCTTTGGCTTTAGGTATGTTTTTGCCACCAGCTTGTCTGGAGTGCTGCTATTTATTTGGAAAGGTTAACCACACTTAGAGCTGCATTTTCCTCTTTAGTCTAAATTGTAACCTATCAAATGTGCTCGTAAAGATGTCGAAGGGAACTCCTTTTCTGATACGCAGCTCCTATTTTTGAGGAACACGTCATGTGCCTTCCCCTCACAAACATACTTTACCTCAGCAGTGCTAGGGCAGCAGCGTGTTGCAGCTCCAGGTCTTGCCGTTTGCTGCGTTCTTCTTGGAGCTGGTGTAACAACAGCTGGTGAGAATCTCTGCGTCCCGCGTTCTCTTGTCGTCTCGAGGCCCGGCGCACCTGCACACAAAGAGTGAATAGTGACAGCCACTACCCACAATTGGGAGGGAGGGAAAGAAACTCCCAACCAAGCTGTCACGGACAGGTGCAGGAAACCTTCTCAAGTAGGAATGCTCACAATTCTCCTTGACAAAGCCTCAAGCTCCACTAAGTACTGCTGACAGTTTCCCAGCTCGTTTGCCAGGCTCTGCCCGCCTTCATAGCCCTCCTCATGCTGCATGGTTTTAGACTTTTATGCCGTTAATTTCGGTTTATTGGATTGAATTTAATTGTAATAATAACTCGATTGGAAGGAGGGACGCGAGAAAAAGAGGTTATAATACTCAAATATTTTTTTGATATCTATTGCTGAAGATTTATTTATTACCCAGTAAAGTAGGATGGTCGCAGCAGCCTTAGACCCCTTCAAAATAGAGGGTAAGGGCAGCAGCAGAAAGCTATATTGTCTCAGATGCAAGAAGTTCAAGCAGCCACTGCGTGTCAGATAACACATCACTATACCCACACGTGAGACCTCACACACAATTGCACACTTCAAAATAATAGCAGCATCTCAGAGGACAGTGGCAGCGAGGCTGAGGGTGAGTTGCTTTTACTGCTTTAATGACAATAAATGTTCTCATATGCTTTATTGTGCTCCTACACTTTTCGCACACTTCAAAAATCTTACATGTTAGGTGCCTGCATTTGAGTTGATGCTTAATAAAAAACGTAAGATCATAATTGTATAATCTGTGCTCCTTCAAGAAATACTTACACCAGATTACATTATTACATCTGTGCCCTACACCTTTTGCACACTTCAGTAGTCTTACATGTTAGGTGCCTGCATTTATATTGATGCTTTTACAGACGTAAGATCATAATGTTTAAATCTGTGCTAAAGAAATACTCAACCAAGATTACACTATAACATTTGCAGAGGGCAGCTAGGGGAGGATCAGAGGGCAGTATGGGCTGAGCATGACAGGCTGATAAGGGAGCATGAGGAGTACGAGGCAGAGTATGATGCCACTCACAACCGCAGCCCCTCTTCACCCCCTTTCCCCTCACCCCCTCCGCCCCACTCCCCCAGCTTCTCCCTTAAGGGGTTGGGATCTGCCGGTAGGCCTGCCCACTGAGTAAAACGAGTGCCACCCACGATTTTGGCCATTCGTGAGCATCTATGTCGCCGCAACCTCTTCCCCCTTCCCTCCGCAACAACAGGATCAGCAGCAGCAGCAAATCACACCTTTGCAACAGCAGAATGAGCAGCAACAGCACAGCACACCCGGCATCAGTGCATAAAAGAGGAAGGGCGGCCACAGTCCAGGAAGCAGTGGGAAAAAGAGGAGGACTAGGGGTGGTCGTAAGATAGTTCCCCCTGTCCGTGATTAGTTTAAACTGCAGCGTAAGCGTCAGTGCGAACTTGAGGCACCTTCACTATTTCAAGGCTTACATATTGTGTGCAACTTGGTTTCGTGTACTTTGCACCAGCTTTTGCAACGTGCATTTTTTGCAACAAATTTTTAGGGTCAGTCTACAAGATTTGACTTTGTGTGCTTTGATTAATTACCCGCATTTGCGGTGTATGCACGTAAGGCACCTCTAAGGTTCTGTATTTTTTCCAGGGCCTTTTTTGTCAGCTACGGAGTGGTGGTATTAAAGAGGTTATTTTCCCCCTTACATTTTGGCGGGGAGTGGTTTTTACTGCCTGCGTATTCTATCTTTTCTTTTCTGTTGTCATAGCAAATCACTGTCACTGCAAAGTATAAGACTCAGCACAACAATCTAGTTTATTGAAGAATGGTTTTAAGCCAGGGTCGAGTCTCTCTTGAGCAAAGGCTGGGAACTGCACTTACAGACTGCAATTCCCCTGATACTCTCTCTCTCTCTCTTTCTCTGCTGTTTCTCAAATCCGACTTACTTGACACACTGACGTATACTATACCACACACACTCTAGTCGGCTGCCGCGCCTCTCCTCCCCAGGGCTGGGAAGTTTACTCAACCATCTGGCTGAGCATTGTGTAGTTTACTGAGCTAATTGAATACCGCAATATTATAACCAGAAAATGCTATCTTCAATAAACTGGCTTTGCCAGCTTATTGCACGAGACAAGGCAAAACAACCTCAACTGAAAAACCAACTAACCAAATCACACGAATCGTCACAGCCAACAATCGGGCATGACACTGTGTGCAAGACCAGACTTCCATTTTCCTGATTTCTTAAATTTGTGTGTGCTGCCTTTCAGCAATGGGGGCTTCTTAATAGGCAAACTGTACTTAAATTCGAATTTCTATCTCCTTTTGTAACTTTTTGTTCCTTGCTCTTATTTCTTGCTTACACTCTTTAAACTTAAAAGAAAACCACGCAGGCAGTGAGAGCCACTCCCCCATGAAAAGTAGGGAACCACTTTGGTACTGAGTACCGTAAGGCTTTTCACCATGGCTTCACCAGACATATAGGCCCTGGCAGAGAAGCATAAGTTAAATACTTAGCTCTTAAGTGCAGTCTTCTAAATTTTGGAGCTTTTCGTCAATTTTGATCTTCCTTATCAGACAAAAAAAATAGGTGTCCTTCCACTACTACAGATCTGACTAGCACAGCCCACAAATATATATTTATGTCAATATATGCTCTTTTATGTTGCATTGGTCTGGCTACAATTCATGTAAGTTGCTAGATCAAAAATTAGGTTCGAAAAGTGGTACGATCTGAGGCCCTCGTACCGTACGTACCGTACCGCACCGTACGTACCGTACGTACCGTACACGACAACACTGACGGTCAGCCCAGCCAAGCCCCACCCAAAAAGGGGGAATTCATGCTTTCTTCCTGAATTGCACATCTGAGGTCATCCAATGGTTTTTATACGTAAATGTAATACTCCTGCATAAAAAGCAATGAGTTTGGGGTCAAGGGTGTGAGTGGGGGGCTGGAATTGTACCATTCCCTGCCAGAAAGGTGGCATGGGTGCAGAAATGCGGGTTTTGGTCCAAATATCACCAGTTACTTTGTTACCAGATAGGTCAAACCATATCCATCAAAGCAAAAAAAAGGGGGTTGAAAATTTGCCCCTAAAGGACTTAGTGCGTGGGCCTGTTTGCTAGGCAAAAATGGTGGATTTCTTGAAACCCTGGAAACACGCTTTCTGACCATCACCTGAGTGTCGGGAGCCCTTCAGTATGCTCCCAAGGCATTCCCTGTCAATTATTATGATCTGGAATGCGGAGATGGGCCGTGGTTGGTGTTGGGCACCGACAGCTGAGATTCTAAAGATTTGTGCTCAGCTGTCTAATTACAAATCCAACTTGACCAGATGACTTCGTTGCAAGTATTCTCAAAATATTGACAAGCTCACCTCAGGAGGAGCTGTGAGCGGGCTGGAATGCCTAGCTGTCAGTGCCGTTTGATATCTGCAATCCATGCATCCCGCCCAAAGCCTTGGTTTTTAGTAGTTTCGTAGTTTCCCTGCCAAAAGGGGGTCAAAAACTGGTCCTTCACCCCAGACCCCAGACCTTCACCAAAATGTCCCCAATATTATTGCAAACACCCCTGGTAAGTCGATGGTGCCAGCCGATACCCGCGGGGAGGCGCTTTTAGTAATCCACTTTCTGGGTTTCCACCCTGCCCACCTGGGCACCTCCCGCCACAAACTGAATGTGAAGGGGTGCTTAGATCTTTTTAGTTAAAGTTCCTACATACTTCTTTGGGGCAAGAACTTTCAGGAATGGCTGGCCTGACCTATCATGTTTCGTAATGCGCTACAAACACTACTTTGGGCGCCCAGCTAGGGTTATGTAGGCAGCAACGCCTTTGTTGCACTGCTTAATTGCCTGATGTTTGTCTAATGCGGTGCAACTAAACACTGAACTAATCAAATCAATAAGATGTGAGAAGCGGTAGAAAATAAATAAATAAAGTACAGAAATAAGGAGACAGAAAGCGCTGATGAGAAGGCATTTCCAGTAAAAGTATGCGGGCAGATGTTGAGGATTATGCATGTCAGGCATTGTGATGCTTGCCAGGTGAATAAAGCGAGCACAAAAGCGTGTGCAGGAAAATTGCAGCCTTTGTCTATTCCTGGCAGGAGGTGGGAGCGAGTTTGGACTTGATAGTGAAGATGCCAAAGACAGATAGAGGTTATGATTCAATCCTGGTCTTTGTGGATAGGCTTTCTAAGATAATGCACATCATCATCCCCAAGGTTGAATCCCTGGATGCCTTATAAGGCCTGATTAGGATTTGCAAGGCATTGAAGTGGGTTCTAAGGTTGCACGGTGTGCCAGGCTCAGTGCTGTCAGATAGAGGTCCATTACAACGTGTTTTGGAAGGAGGTGAAGACACCGACAGGCGTGTCGGGGCTGTCAAGTGCGTATCATCCACAGAAAGATGGGCCAACAGACAAATTGCACATCGGAAGAGATGCTGAGATCACACGTTCGTCCAGATCAAACTGATTGGGATGAGCACTTGGCGTGTGCAAAGTTTGTCAATAATAAATTATGGCAGGTGTCAATAAAGAATTCGCCCTTTTTTCTTAATTATGGCATGCACCCTCTCACTCCGGTGTCTGCAAGTCTACCTAGGTTGGAACCTAGTATTCAAGATTTTGTGGAAGGGATTGAAGAGGCAGTTAGGAGAACCAAGCAGGAGGTACTGGCTGCTCAGAATCGTATGGCTCAGAGAGTGAATGCACATTGTAGGGAGCTAGCGTTTAACCCAGGAGATCTGGCGCTGCTGAGTACGAAGAACCTCAGGCAGCCAGGTCCTGGTGTCAGGAAACTCAAGCCCTCGTATATGGGTCCTTTTGAGGTGGACAGCATATTTGGTAATGCTGCAGTAAAGCTGGAGTTACCCAGAGAATGGACGCGCATACACAACGTGTTCCATGTTAATCTTGTGAAGCCATATTTGCAAGGGTCAGGTGATCAGCCTAGCAGGCAGCGTACTAAGCCACCAGCTCCATTGCAGTTTTTTAATGGTGAGCGTCTGTTTGAGGTAGAGGCCTTGAGGTAGAGGCCTTGTTTGAGGTAGAGGCCTTGCTAGATCACGAAGTGGTCACTTTTGCTAGAGGCAAGGGCAGAAATAAGAAGCTGAAGGCTTCTTACAGGTTAAGCAGGCCGACAGCACGGAAGCTAATAACAAGTGGGAGCCAGGGGAGGGACTTCTGTCTTGTGATGATACGATCAGAGAGTACAAAGCTAAGAACGGCCTAGCAGAGAAAGCCATTGGTATGGTAAACGCTTGATCATAAACAGTAACTGTGTATGTGGGGGAACTTTGCAATTGTTGTAGCATGGCGTGAGTCCTTGGTATACTGGAGGTGTACAAGGGCGGGGTGCCACCCAGGGTACACATTGTATACGCCTACTTTATTGGAGGAGTCTCTTATGGAATTCATATAAAGACCGTACGTATTATCTTGGCTCTGCACCTGAGAAACTGCTGAGCACTTACAATTAAGCGTGCTTCTTTGTAGTCTAATGAAACTTCTTTGAATAGCGCACGACAATTTATGGGCCCAGCACGCTAACCACTGTGCAATCCCTGATAACTTCTGGCAAGACTTGGTATGAGAGTTGCTTGGCATCTTGAAGAATGGCCCTCACTTTTTTCACCAGGGTGCAGCTGAGCCTCTCAGCCTTGCCGTTTTGCTCCGGTGTGTCTGAAGTGTTGAAAAGAAGTCAATGCTGCCACGACGTAATGCAGGCGGGGCGGATAGGTATCCTCGATTTCCAGCCTCCTTTAATTCTTCTGCAGTAATTTTCTAATCTGTCCCTGCAGTGATATTCCTGCTAAACCCTAACCCTTCAATCCATTGACAATGTCCAAGCAGGTGATCGACCCACGATAATTTAGTCTGCAAGCAGGCATGTCCCAGCAGGCGGCGCCAAGCCCTATACCATGGCGTGCTGCGTGGGTCCGATGGCACAAAGTTGCCGTGTTGCCAGTGTTGCCCTTTAGAAATTACCTATTGCATAAGTGAGGGTTGCAAATTACGGCACCACATATGTGCATATCCTTCTCATGGTAAGGATATCCTCAGGCTGTGCAGCCCAAGGGTGGGTGGATTGTGATTGTGGATGCAAGTGAGGAATAATGATTTCCTTGTAGGCAATGCACCGCGATGTGTGCAACAGGCCCTTCCACCTATTCACACTCAGTCAAACACACCCAATCCTCCACCCAAGTAAGTGTTTGTTAACGTTAAACATTGAACTAATAATGCTTAACCGACAAATAACCAGAACCTGCTCCAAAACACGGTGTGGATTCCCTTCAAATATTAAGAGGGGATTTTTATCGTTTAAGACGCTTGCATGTCTGGGTAGTACAAAACCCATGCCGCCTGCATTTATTTTGTTACATTCACCTTCATACATCCTTGAAAGCTGAGGTAATACCGTGAATTTTGTTCTAAGGATATCACTGCTACTTTGTCTTTACGCCTCATCAGTCCCATTCTCACTCATTGATTGATCATCACATGATGGATAAGTTACGAAAGGGTGTACTTTTATTGGGAGTCATGACAAACTGCCCAGGCCAAAGGGGTTAGTAAAGACCATCGTCGTACGGTCCATTGTTAAGGCTACCACATAAGTGAGAAGGAAAGAAAAGGCAAAAGGCTGTACCGGTTTAACTATTACTTTGACATATAATGCATGATGATTGTCAGCGTTTTTTCCTCATTGTCCCTTTACTGGATTGTCAAATGAGGATGTTACATCCTTTGCACAGTATACTGCTAGAAAGACCTTTAAGAAAAAAAAAAAAAGAATAAGGAAAAGGATTGAAGAGGGAGATCATCTCAACGGCACCGCCAGCCATTGGCATCCACCTTCCCCAGTCATTGTCAACCCAATGCTTTTGGTAGACTTCAACATGATGGCCATTTCATTGACCTTAGAGCCAGCTGAACGCCGTACAATAACAGCACGGAAACACCTGAAATATTCTTCATGGAGCCATCCTTTTGGGCGTGGGTGGCACCGTCTAAGAAATCCAAACAATAAAGTCATTCAAGCACTTGGATCTTGATCCTCAGAAAGTTGAAAACTTGCATCCAAGCTCCACATACATTCTGCTAAAAAGGTTGCTTGTCCATACCAGGCACACACTTTCCCGTACCTTTTTATATTCTCATCAGGAGCCGGTTTCAGGCAAAGCCTCTTGTTTAATTGATTTCATTAACTAAAATTTTCGCTGGTGGCAGACTTAAACGTGACCTGGCACCAACTAGCTACTTTTCCTAAATATGGGGAGTATTGTTTCACTGCCTAGAAAAGAAAAGAAAAGAAAAGCTACGCAGGCAGTGAAAGCCACTCCCCACGTTAATTAAGGAAAAGGAGCCACTTTGGTACCGAGTACCGTAAAGCTCCTCCACCGCAAAAAGGAAAGGAAAATCAATGGGGATCAAGAGGATTGCAGGCTTGGCCTGGCACCGACTCCTGATGAGAGTTGATAACAGTACTGGAAAGGGTGCGTCTGGTATGGAGCCTATACAGTTCTCTTTTTTTACAACTCTGCCTATTGTGACGGATATCCCTTGGTTGCACAGACAAGTACTGCATAGAGGGAACTAATGATTAAGGGCGTAAAATTACAATTGGAAATTATTTTTGTAAGAAAAAATGGAAGTCAGCACGAACAAGACGAACCAGAGAAGAAGGACCACTTCGAAGCTCTTCACTGCCAAGTATAAGTTGTGGGGCACTTATTGAGGAGTATGCTTACAAGACAAAAGTAGCAAAAACGGTGAATTTTGTTTACAATACAGCGTTGCAAAGTCAAGGGTCTTGGATTGCACAGAATCCACGCATCATACATTGTTGCAGAGCAAATGACAAGGTTGCATCTCTGCAAGCACATTTGACCGCTGTGACAGAGTGAACCACGTAGGAGGTGATCTTGTGCAGAATGAATGATGGAAAGGAGGAAATTGATGGCTTGGACAAGGGTTCGGATCTGGGATCTCTTCTTGCAAACCCGATGATCTCGCCCTCAATCTCAATAGCCTCCATATCACTATCATCGCTGTCACTGCTGTAAAGCTCACTGGAACCATCCTCGATCACCTTTGCATTGTCGACACCCTGTGCAAGAAATAGGCGCATGAAATGGATAGGTCACTGGTATTGCAAGGATATGCGTTGATCTTTGATCCAGGTTTTGATGGAACTGGAACGAAGCTTTGATGGTACGTCAGGACTATGGAAGCCTGAAGGAAATGAGGGTTTCCGGGTTCCATTTGAAGATACCAGATTATGTCATACATGGGTAGGTTTTTATGATGTACTTCAATAATATTTGCGACACAAAAGCAATGCTCCACTCACCAACACAGCTGTGCTTGAGGAGCTTGATGTGTCATCTTGCTTTGCAGCCTGCTTTTCAGCAGCAGCAGCAGCAGCAGCAGCAGCAGCAATGTCCATCATAATAGCCTGTATAATTGGGTGTCATTGCGTGCACAATGTACGATTGAGATGCTGCTTGCAAAGATACTGGCATAGTTCAGATCCGTTTGGTATTCAAACACCGCCATACACCTTGTTACACAGAAAGAAAAATTGTGAGACAAGGTACAAGTGTGAAACGCAAGCAAACAAACTCAAGATTTTAGCCCTCCTCTCCCTTGTACCAGTTTAATGCGAATATCCGCATCCGCTCCCATGACATCCTCTTGGAAACGTGAGAGCTCTGTGTCAGCAGGTACGTCAATATCGTCAAGCAGCATGTGAGCAAGTGTGGCCTGTGTACAACACCGAGAAAGAGGCTGTTGAATGAATAGGAATGGGCTCATATTTTTGGTGGAGGCCCTAAACCTAATATACAGCTGCATGTTTGACAGGTGTTGCTATGATGCCGCCATGATCTCCTTGCCTCTGAGACATCAACGCCATTTGCTGCCCGGTCTGGCTCTTCATAATAATCTGGCGTATCCAAGTAGCTCTCCTCCTGTGGGGCAAAGCCGGAATGTGATCTTGGCTTGAACACCAACAAATTTTACTTGTACTCAGCAAGGATGGGGACACTTGGCATTATGAAGCTATTAACAAGGAACGAAACAGTTGGAATTTATTGAATGAAGCAATATTTCCGCCGACAACGGGCAAGCTCCTAAGATCAGTATTAGGATACAAAACGCCTACCTCATAATACACGTCAAAGGCATCCTGGATATCCCCGTCTGCATAGGCGGACCACTCTTCGTACCAATCATCAGAGCCCACCCAGTTTTGGTCACCAGCTGTGCAAGCGCAAAGAGGAGATCGGGTTCGATTGGGGAAAACGTAGGTGTATGACCCATTTCCGCCCACACACACCTGACGGAGAAGCATTCTCTGTTGGTGCCCTGATCACCGCCTGCTAGCAGAGCGTTGTCATAGTAGTGTGAGTGTTAGGTAACTCAATTGCAAGCTAACTCCGATGTCCATTCTTAAAGCCAACCTACCTGAGGCTCCTTGCTGCGAGCTTGCAGGCTCCTGCGGTAGTTACGAACGTCATGAGCAGAGAATGCCACGGCACACAACAGCAGAAGCAGAAAGGGTGTGCAACGAGACATGGTAGTTTAAAAGATTAATAATTCCTAGGGATGTCAATTTATGGGTTTTCGGTTTAGAGTTTAGGGTTTTGTCTTGGATCCAAGACACTTCTGATCTCCGAGGCAGACCGGTATTTTACACGGATTTTTGAATGGCAGACCCTGAATCGGAGATGATGTAAGGCAATCCGCTAATCGTCACACGGATTGGCCAATTTTTTTTTTTGAGAGCACCGTTTCCTCGAAGGAGCGCCAGGTAAGGGACTGATGAAATATATTGGGAGGGTAAGCATAAATGCTTCAAACGTCAGAATCAGAATTCGTCAAAGGAAAACTGGCAATTATTAGATGAATCAAAATTGCTAATTAAAAAACATCGTGCAATGACTTCAAAAGAGTGTGGGAGTGTGAATGTATCCATTGATTTGGATTCATGGCAGAAGCGGCCTGCCAGGAGGCAGGTAGGGGATACACACACATACACACGCACGCACGCACACACACACACACACACACACACACACACACACACACACACACACACACACACACACACACACACACACACACACACACACA
>Ga0307963_1003059_pt1 | contig 13231 bp, 16 predicted proteins | sample OrgLakmetagen594_FD_201829 | JGI IMG/M metagenome (GOLD analysis project Ga0307963, IMG submission 201829) | Saline water microbial communities from Organic Lake, Antarctica - #594 | ecosystem: Environmental > Aquatic > Non-marine Saline and Alkaline > Saline | place: Antarctica: Organic Lake...
ATCAAGTTGGTCCAGTTGGTCCAGTTGCTTCTGTACAGCATGTCCAGTTGGTCCAGTTGGTCCAGTTGGTCCAGTTGAATCAGTTGGTTCTGTACAGCATATCAAGTTGGTCCAGTTGGTCCAGTTGCTTCTGTACAGCATGTCCAGTTGGTCCAGTTGGTCCAGTTGGTCCAGTTGAATCAGTTGGTTCTGTACAGCATATCAAGTTGGTCCAGTTGGTCCAGTTGGTTCTATATAGCATGTCCAGTTGGTCCAGTTGGTCCAGTTGGTTCTGTACAGCATGTCCAGTTGAGGTCCCTTTTACCAGCTGATTGTTCATGAACAGCCTATTGTGATAGTTATCACTTATGACATGGAGTTTTATAGAGCTCCTTACCTGACAACAGCCTAGATTTGTCATAAGTACGCTCATCATCATCTTCAATGCAAACGTGCGTCAATGTGCTTCTGCTACTGTCCATATTAATTGTGTGCACACACACAACCATGTCGTCACAGTTTTTGGTCCACCTGCTGTGCCCGATCCCTGGGAAAGGCACAGGCATGCAACACCCCCTCACCCTCACTCTGACGGGGACTCACCCCAAAAGGGACACTTCAGACGGCCAAAAAAGCACAACACAAGAGCAGCATGAGGAGGAGGCATCAGACTCGTGGATGGTGCCAGCCTCCAAAGTGTCCCAGGCATATTCTGTTTTCATGCTGAAGGTGCGGTTGGGGGCGTGTATGTATGTTCTTTTTTGTGCAGCAAGCTGAGCATCGATTGCCCCTTGTTTTAAATTATGGCCCACTTCACCAGAGGTGGTCATCTGAGGCCCCAAACAGGGGTACTTTTGAAATGTGAATTGAGTACGGTGGCCGGGACTGGCAAAAATCAAGCTCAGTTCCCAGAGGTAGCTGCTAATAGCACCTGAGCTTGAATGTTGCCAGTCCCGGCAAAAATGTCTGATTGCCTGCGGCGTGAACAGTATTTTCCACCACAAAATCTCCATAGCAGGCCTCCCACATTACCAAATCATATGATTTTTGGTGTTATAGAGTCCTTATAATAAAAAAACATCATTGCAAAAGAAATGGAGTGAAGCAGTCAACTAGTTGGGGATGTAGGCCAACATATGCTGTTTTCCCATGCAAAGCCACCTTCCTAGGGTTTCGGTGGTCACTGTGGGCTTTCAGCCCTGCAAATTTGCACACAGAGCGACCCACATGAATTTTAGCACATCATCGTGTAACTCAAAATGCCAGCTTCAATTTAAAGCAAAAATGGTATCGATCGGATAAAAGGTCAGTGGATGGCTGGCTTCCGAGTGCGAAATGGGCACAAATTTGGTCATTTCCCCAGTTGACCACCTCTGTGACTTCACAACTTATGCAATTGGGTCATTTTTGTGCGGCTGAGCATGGTTTTCCCCTTGAGAATGGCTTTAAATACAGCTTGTTCACACTTGCTTACATTCTTTCTGTTGGACAAACACAGGCTGGGTTGGATCTGGGGCAGATCCAGGGCCTCCAGCTATCCACTCAGCAAGGAGAACTGCTGGAATCCAATTTGCAGGTAAGCTTTTTTTGTGTGAGCAGTGCTGCCTTCAGCTTCGCATTGCCACTGAAGCGAATGCCCGTCATTGCACACACAAGCTTTGCAAGTTTTAAGGATTTCCAGGGATAAAACGGTGGCAGTGTAGAGCAGCCATCACAGATGTCAGAGATGCAACAAGGTTTGAGTCTTACGGATTACAATTAATTGTTCAAGTGATCCCTGCACCGTTAAATGCCTTAGTGATCCCTGCACCGTGAATTGTTTAAGTGATCCCTGCACCGTTAAATGCCTTAGTGATCCCTGCACCGTGAATTGTTGAAGTGATTTCTGCAACGTTAAATGCCTTAGTGATCCCTGCACCGTGAATTGTTTAAGTGATCCCTGCACCGTTAAATGCCTTAGTGATCCCTGCACCGTGAATTGTTTTAGTGATTCCTGCAACGTGCCTGTCTATCGCTGCAGATGGTGGAAGTCGTCGACATGAGGAGCGGCAAGCTGTTCCTGTTCTCCAGATCCGAGGCAGTGACCGTCAAGCCTGGTGTAGGAGGCAGTGGTGGTAGTAGTGGTGTAGGGGATGCACAGAGTGTCACTGGAAGTGAAACCAGAGACACAAGCAACTTATCTTGGCTGTCCAGACGAGGGTTGGGTATGAAGCGGGGTACCGCTACCACCGTAACCGGTGATAACAGCAGTACATGTCTGGCTGTCCCTGTATGCCAGGCTCCTTTCTTCAAGGTTTCTACTGTTACAGGTGCGCCTGGGCTGGTTCTTTGCGCAGGCTTGTGCTTTAGAGGCTTTGGACGTACTCAGGAGCTTAGCTGTGCAGAGCTTATGTTTGGTTTAAAATGAGTCAACACAGCTTAATAAAGAGCCTCGTGGGTTGCTTGATTTACCCGCTCTGTTTACTCCTGACGCCCCTCCTGTCCCAGTTGTTTTTGTCCATAAGAAAACGATCACATCCCAATCGAGGGGTGTGCTGGATTCTGTCATCCCTGAAAAATCCCACATTTTCACAACTTGTTTTCTCGCGTGCCTATGAGCGGTAATCTGGGTGCAACCTGGGCTGAATCAGCACCATGTCCTATCAGCTAAAATACTCATGTGCAGCTTTGTAGATCAAGCTCACACTCTGTTATAAGTCCCTGTTTTGAGGAAACTGCAGGACTTGTCCTGAGGTCTCCACACACCAAGTCGTGCAATACAATTTAGACTGCACTGTGTTTGGCTACATTGACAGGGCGTGATCCTGAGGCTTCCACGGACGCCCTTGTTCACCTGGACTTGCTGGGTTCCCACAGCCAGATGCTGGACCTGTTCTTGGAAGATACGGGGAATACATTTAACAAGTGCGCGAGAAATTGTGCATAGTGTTCAGCAGAGCATGGAGTTGTGTGGCCCGTGATTAATATGGTCTTTGCTGGTGCTGCACAAAACCGCAGTGCCTCTCCTTTGAGCGTGCCTAGGCTTTAGCATGAAGATGCGTTCCTTTTGCCATGACGCCATTTCTTGTTTGCTATCTTTATCCTTTTCCGTGCTTGCTTCATTTGCGGCTTTGAAAGGCATGGCAATGGACTCTTACCTCGCTTCCTAGTTCTGTCATCTGTCAGAATTTTTGCTGTCTACACTGCATTTGCTCAGTGTAGCCATTGGCGAGTCAGCGGCCGTCATTTAGTACACCACAAGGCCTTTTGGGACTGTATAGCGATATGTGTCGTTGTGTGTGTACAGCATCAAACATTGTTGCGACCCCTTTTCTGCAGTGGCTCTGAGGATGCCTTCTTCTTCCCGGGCAGCATCTCAGGTCCCTCAGGCATTGGGAACATCATGAGCGCACGCATCAGCATCAATGACTCAGGTGCTGATTGTATTTCTGGCTTGAATGCGAAAGCAAAGTTTCATTATAGAAGCTTGTCAATATGTCTGGTACCGTTGTCGGCTGTCATCTACTTTGCTCAGGCTTTAGCCTAGCAAGGGGGGTTGTGCTACAACTCTTTGTACAGACCTACCATCGGCTACTTTCAGCATTTTGGCACTTCTATAACCAATGCTTATTCAACTCATTTCGTCAAGTCATCTGGCTTGAATGCAAAAGCAAAGTTTGATTATTCTAACTGGATAGTCCTTTGTCCTGGTCGTTGTGTAGTCCTTGCTACACTCCAGCATTGCCAGTCATGTGGCGCATGTGTACCTAAGTAGGTAGGTACTCATGGCCAGCGAGTGTGCAGCATATAACTAGGGTTGGCCAGAACCGTATATACACACCGTATATGACCGTATGTATGGTGATTTCCCTGCCAAAAATGCCGTATATACACCGTATTTACCTATAAATGTATGGTTCTGGTCAACCCTACATGAAACACATGGCCTGTAAGACTGCTGTGGTTTACGAATATCCCCTGTGCTTCCCATCACACATTATTCACATTTGCATCCATGATCTCATGTCCTTAGCCCAGGGACCTGATATTTAACCACCTGATATTTAATGCTTCATAACTTGCACAACCCGTACAGGCGACAGCCCTAATTGGCTGTTAGTTCGAGTGGAGGTGGTGGATGTGGCTGCTGCCCGCACCTACACCTTCCCTTGCAACTCCTGGCTTGGCAAGGACATGGTGCGTGCAGCATGCTTGCTTTGCAAGTGCGTGGCACTTTTGCATACTTCCCTACAAGTGCGCATATTTCCTACATTGGAAGCAGTAGGAGTGACTGGCTGCAGCTCCTGTGCGTGCTCAGCAAACCTGATCCTTTCTCTTGTTATCATTGGATAAGTTGGCTTGCAAGTCCATTTCACGGCCGGGAGTACTGTCAATTATATCTGCTTTCTTTACACCGTAAAGGTTCCGTCAAAGCACTTGTTTATACAAACCATCATTACGCCAGTGGACCTTGTTTACCTCTCGCATATTTCCTTCGTTCCCCTAAATTGCGCTAATTGAGCCTACACTTTCTTGCACATCACCAACCCTCTTTGTGTGTTGCAGTCAGATGACAGCGCCATGGAGCGTGTGCTACTCCCTGCTTCCATGCCCCTCAGCAATGAAGCCTCTGCAGGCGTACCCGGCGCAGGGCAACAGCAGCAACAGCAGCAACAGCAGCAGCAGCAGCAGCAGTCTGCCCTCCCAAATGGAAAGCTACCAAACGCCAGCTCAAGCACCCCGCATCCCCCTCCTACTAGCAGTGGACGACCTGCCAGCGCACCAGCCACTGGGCCCTTGTCCGTTCGTGTTCCTAGTGGCTCTTCTGGAGCAGCACATCCAGCAGGTGCGTCAGATACATCGACAGGTATGGAAGCAATTCGCTACTTGCTGGGTGACGCGCGCAACACAAAAGGCGTTGATGGGATGCATAGGCAAGTTGCTTTGCTGCATTGCAAGTGGCTTTAAGTGACAGGCTGCATTTTCTGCTTGTGCTGATTTGTAGAGCTGCCTCTGTCAATTGTCCGCAGGCGTCACAGTTCACATAAGCTCAAGCTCCACATCCTGACAAGTGACCCGCTTTGATTAAGAGCAATGCGTGCATGTGTCCGTGCACTCTGCGCTGCTGCTATGCAGCTGGGTCTGTGCACCTACCAATTGACCAACCTAGTTTGTAATGCTTTATATCCAAAACACTGCAGGTGTCTGTGCTCTTAGCACTGCTGCTCCGCAGCTGGGCCTGTGCACGTAGCGTTTGACCAACCTGTGTTTTGGTCTTGCTTTATGTTCACAACCCTGCAGGTGTCCGTGCTCTTAGCGCTGCTGCTCCGCAGCCGGGCCTGTGCACGTACCACGTGATGTTGCAGCTGCAGGACCGCAAGACCAGCAACCAGTGCGGCAACTTTGCTGCACAAGCACTGCAGCTGGCAGGCGTGACAGAAGGGCTACAGGTGTGCATGTTTGGCAGAAGGGCTTAGAAGGGCTACAGGGCTTATAAGGGCTACAGGTGTGCATGTTTGACAGGAGGGCTTAGAAGGGTTAAAGGGCTTAGGGCTACAGGTGTGCATGTTTGGCAGAAGGGCTTAGAAGGGCTACAGGGCTTATAAGGGCTACAGGTGTGCATGTTTGACAGAAGGGCTTAGAAGGGTTACAGGGCTTAGGGCTACAGGTGTGCATGTTTGACAGAAGGGCTTAGAAGGGCTAAAGGGCTTAGGGCTACAGGTGTGCCTGTTTGACAGAAGGGCTTAGAAGGGCTAAAGGGCTTAGGGCTACAGGTGTGCATGTTTGACAGAAGGGCTTAGAAGGGCTAAAGGGCTTAGGGCTACAGGTGTGCATGTTTGACAGAAGGGCTTAGAAGGGCTACAGGGCTTAGGGCTACAGGTGTGCCTGTTTGACAGAAGGGCTTAGAAGGGCTAAAGGGCTTAGGGCTACAGGTGTGCCTGTTTGACAGAAGGGCTTAGAAGGGCTACAGGGCTTATAAGGGCTACAGGTGTGCTTTTTTGACAGAAGGGCTTAGAAGGGCTAAAGGGCTTAGGGCTACATGTGTGCTTTTTTGACAAAAGGGCTATAGGTGTGTGCATGTTTGCATGCCTCTTAGCACACATGTGTGTGTGGCTCCTGCTTGTTTTGAACGGCTTGTGGAATGCACTGCTGTGAATTCGATGTAATTGGGAAGCTGTTCTTGCTAGGGTACGCTGCTTCTGTAGCAACTTTGAGCACCTGTTAGAGCGCAGCCCTGCCTCACTTGAATTCATGCCGACCCGGTCCCTGTGTGTGCGAGCATCCGTATAATACTCACACAAATGTATATGAGTATATGCACCTGTGTTTGTGTGAACTTGTGCGTGCTTGTGTGGACTGCACACAGTGAGTCGTGCAGACAGAGCAAAGCAGTCTTTATCTATACGGCTACACAGCTACCGCATTGCACTGCCCTGCTCACAGTTTGTGAAAGCGACAACCATGTTGACTGCTATGTGCTGAATCCTCTGGCGCAAATATTACTGCACAGGGCCCTGAAGGATGTGAGGCTTGCAGCTGGGTGCTTCACACAGACAGCATCATGCTCACAGTTTGTGAAAACGACAACCATGTTGACTGCTATGTGCTGAACCCTCTGGTGCAAATATTTCTGCACAGGGCCCTAAAGGATGTGAGGCTTGCAGCTGGGTGCTTCACACAGACATCATCATCCTCGATTGTGGGCAAGGAGGCTTCAATATTCAGGTGTGGCTGCGTAGTAAGTTTGACAGGACATTCAGAAAGTGTGAAGTGCTAAGCAAGGAAGTGTTGGCAGGAAGTGCTAAGCAGGAAATAGGCAAGGAAGTGCTGGCCGTCAGCAACAGGGTATGGAATGTTTGCAACGTCTCTACCACATGTCTGCTATTTTCTGTCAATACATGATGTGTATACAGGTGTAAGACGTTGCATGTCTGTTGTTATGCAACAAAGCTGTGCAGTATCAACTCAGGGTAGATCTGTCGTTGCAGGCCTTGGCTGCATTGCTGCAGCATGGCAGTATATGCCTTTGTTGTTCTGTATTTTTGACTTGGACGGTTTATTTACAGAGAGAAAAACAGCCAGACAGGAAACCCAAAAGTTTAAGTAACTAACCAACTGCTAGCCTGCCTGAATACCCAACATGTATTAAAACGCATGTTTCACCAACACAGGCGGACAACCAGATGCTCACCCATTTGCATCAGCAGCCTCAACAGCAGCCACTAAGCGCACTTCCCCTTCTACGCAGCAATCGGAAGGGAGGCAAGTTGTTTCAGGTAAGCGCCTTCTTTTATTGGTCGCCGTGGTTGTTGATGGCATGGTTGTTGATGGCATCATCCTTGTACTATTAGGCAACTAGTTTATAGGTCCGTAGTTTAGAGTTAGAAAGATAAGAAAGGACCGTGACTGCGGAGAATACTACTCCCCACATTATTTATGAAAAAGGGGTTGTTGTCAAGCTGGTTAAACCTCACTGTTGTTCTAGCCAAAATGACAAGCAAAATTGCTGAAATTAGAAGCCTTGCAAGCTATTGATTGCTCCTCAACTATGTGTATTTTATCCTGCATTCACAAGAATAACAAGCTGGACACGCTACCTATCATTTTGCATGCATGCAGGTCACGATATATGAGCAGGCTGTTTTTCCTGCAGGACCCATCCCCAACAAACCCGCTCCTTGTGCCCCAAGCTCCGCAGCCGGGATCGTACCTGGAAAGGTGTGTAAGGAAAATATGTGAACTTTGCGAGAAAAGGTCCCTGTTTGTGAAATGTGAGAAGACTGTCAAAGCCACAGTCCTTTGTGTGCTGCATTCTTCACCAGACATAAGCACACACGCAACAGGATGCCCAGCAGTAAACCCCGCCTGACTGTTGACAGTGTGATATGCTTCCTAGTACATGCACTAAAGCAGAAGGTGAATCATTGTGCCTTTTATGCGCAAAGTGCCAAACAACTTCTGAACTTTCACGTGCACCTGCCGCAGGCACATCCACGTGTGGCATCCATAGTATTGCATGGTACAGCTGGCTCCAGCATGGCCTTAGCCTTGGATGCAGGCACTGCAGGTGTGCTTACGTGTTTAGGTCTGGGTTTGGTTGTGGATGTGGGGTTGGGGGTGAAGTTAGGGCTAGGCAAGGCTGTGGGCATGATACCGATATGTGCTGGTGCATTGATGGTCATGATGCACACAGACGTGGCAGAGGGGGGCTTGGAAGAGAGGGTGGTGAATGGATTAGCAACATTAACGCCCTTACATGTTCATGTTTGACCTGCTCACTGCATCGATGGCGTGCATGCCTCAACACTCAGCATGTTCACGGGAAAAGTGTGGCAACAGTTTGCCTTTTTGGACTCCTGGCTTGCAGTGGCGTCAAACCTAGAGGCAGGCGAGGTGCACGGAGCGGCAGGGGCAGGAGCCTCAGCTGCAAAAGGAGGGAAGGCGGGAGGGCTTGGTGCACGGAATAAAGGTGCGGGATCAAGCTGCACTTGCCCCTGTACATAAGCGCAATCCTCCCTTTCCGGCCGTGGCTGACACTTTCGCGCTCGCCTCTCTCTGTGTGTACTTGTTTGTATGTGGATATGTGTATGTGAGCAATGTATATGTATATGTGAGCAAGCCTTGAAAGCATGCATTGAAGGTGCGCTGCTTCAGCCTGCACCGGCCTGTCAAAAAGGTCGTGTCCCTCATGATTCAACAGCATCGCAGCAAGATGCAACTCCCCATTCTTGGATATGTTGCTCAGGGTCAGTCCACCATGACTGCTTGCAGGCCAACCTGCCCCTATTGATCCCAGTGTCGAGACCGCTGCACGCTCTGCTTCAAGTGGAATGTTGATCTTTTGTGACGCTGATCAGCCTGACGTGTTCTTGGTGGAGGTGGAGGAGGGCCTGGGTGACCTGCTGCGAGCAGACCTACGGGTGCTGCAGGTGGGCATTGTTTTAAGGTGTATCGTATCTTGCTGCTGATATAGCCTCAGGGAGCTGCTGTGAGGGAGCTGCTGCGAGCATGCCGATAAGAGAGCATGCCTGTGTGTTGGGAGAGGATTTTCATTTTAGTCAGATGCTTGTAAATTTAGGGTTGGCCAGAGCTACATATGTATGGTGTATGTACGGTACTTTTGGCAGATAAATCACCAAATATAGGTTCATGTACGATGTAACTATATATATATATGTACGGTTGTAGCGAATCATAATAATTCAGGGTAGGAATGCTTGTAAAATTGTAGTATCGAACTAAATAAGTGTTTCATTGGGCGGGCTTGCTATTGTGTTGAGAGATATTTGTATAGAGTCCACACTTCATCTCTGCAAGATGCTTCTCGAGATTAGTGTGCTTTTGTGGAGGCCCGTGCTGGGTCACCAATGGCCGACACATTATACGCTGGACATCATTCATATTTCTTATGGACATATTAAACCAGACCGTGCACAGCCCCTAGGACACATTACAGTCCACAAGCACGACTTTTTTTGCAAAATTGATTGGCATTATACTGACCCTGGCCTGGATCTGAATCAAATAGAGTTTATCGTTGACAGTCAGCTCCATTTGGCCAAGTTAAAAGAAGCACGCACACTTTTCTTTTCCCTTCGGTGGAGGAGATTTACGGTACCCGGTTAATAAGTGGCTCCTTTTCCTTAATAAATTTGGTGAGTGATTTTCACTGCCTGCGTAGTTCTTCTGTTTTCTAGGGAGGGAGGGAGGGAGGGAGGGAGAGAGAGAGAGAGAGAGAGAGAGATAGAGAGAGAGAGAGATAGAGAGAGAGAGAGAGAGAGAGAGAGGGAGAGGGAGAGGGAGAGAGGGAGAGAGGGAGAGAGAGAGAGATCACGCACACTGTGGCATGTCACCTCTGAATGCGCCGTTTTGTGTCGCTGCATCACTGTTTTCGTGGCCTTTCTTTATTTCGTCCATCCATTTGAGTACAACTGAATTCAGCTGTCACTTCACGCTCAGACACAGTGCAACTTGCAATCCATGTGTGCCTGCAGCCTGAAGGAGGAGGAGAAATCTGTTGGGGCATGAGTGTGGACCATTTGGTGGTACGTGACATGGACACCAAGGCTTGCGTCGAGTTCTCAGGGAACGGGCAATGGCTAGGTGCTCGTCCTCCTCCTGCTTCTGCTACCCCCCACGGGGGCCAAGGCGCGACAGGGGCAGGCCACAACAACGGTGGTGTGTCCCATGACACTCTTGCCCGTGGTTCAGCTAGGACTTCACAGCAAGCAGGTACTGGCAGCACTGCAGACAAGGCTGGTGCTGGCGGTGGTGGTGGTGTTGCTGGAGCTGGTGCCGGTGCAATTCCTGGCAAGCCTGCCACAGGGGGAGTTGTAGCGGGTGGGGCTGGCAGCTTAGGCGCACAGGCACTGCGCTTGCTGCCTGCAGGGTGTGTGGCCTTCACCGTTACCGCTAGGTGAGGCTGTAGATTGAAGTCCTCTTGTTTACCATCACTCCCAGGAGAGATCATAGGGCACCTCTTGCTCATTGTCACAGCTACGCGAGTGGTGCTGTTGTATTGCGACCAGCTAATTTAATTCTCAGGAACTATCTGGGTACAGCATGCGTGCTTTCAGTAGCCCAAAACACTTTTATGCATGTCAAAATATCATACTGAAGTCACGCTCCCCCTGACACAGGAATGTGGGGCAGTTGCGTACAGTCCATCTGCGTCAAGACCACCCCCACAGCCACCCTGCGTGGGCAGTGTCTTCAGTGGAGGTGTTTGTCTCAGAGCCGGCAGGGGTGGTGAGGTGCGTCTTTGGGCTCGTCCATGCATGGCATTGCCTTAAGTGGTGGTGTATGTCTTGAAGCTTTAAAAAAGCAAACAGGAGAAATTGAACGGGCTTGTTTAACAGGACAGGGACAGCTAACCTGATCTCCAGGAACACATCCTGAATTCCAAGAGCAGCAGACAGGAGAAACTGAGAAACTGAACAGACTTTTGTTCGAGACAGCTGGCCTGACCTGTGGTGGTGTATTTCATAATCTTTAGTGGTGGTGCATTTCATAATCTTTAGTGGTGGTGTATTTCATAAAATGTAGTTCAACAGGACAGCTGGCCTGACCTCCCGGAATTAACTTTGAAGCTGCTGCTGCTTCTGCTCAACTGCAGGCATCAGCCGTTGATCAAGCCCTGGGTAGCCCCCAAACCAAATCGACCGCACATGCGTGAGAACATGAAGTCCGGTATAAAGAAAGCTATGCAGCAGCTCGACTTCACCCGCACAGATACCCTGGACTGGCTTCCGAGGAGCTCTAGCTTGAATGAGGGGTTGAACACTACCGCTGCAGTCACAGGTGATGCTTGGCAGTTGTTCTTCTGTTTGAACGAGAGATTGCCGCCAAAGAGCAAGAGTCTGCAGCAACTTAAGCTGCCAACTAGTGGCTTTTTGATTACAAGCATTAAGGGTTGGTCTTCACCTGATTGCTTTCGGTCAATGCTTGCCAAACGTCCCTGGCATTAATCCCCTTTTCCCAACCATTGCCCGTCTCATAACCTAGGCGGATTTCAGCAGCAGCAGCAGAAGCAGCAGCAGCAGCAACGACTGGAGAGTGCTTCTGACAAGGCAGCAGCCACAGAGACCAGTGCCAGCCCGTTAAAGCAAGGCAGTGGAGTTGACAGTGTGCTCAGCTGTATGTACACGTGCAAGCCAGCAGGAGCTTGGCCCTGTGCCAACGCTGCACCCTACATTCGCCATTTTATGTCCACGGAGGGTGCACAGGCAGGAGAAAGGGTTGCACGGTGCGTGTTACTGGGGGTGCATACACACAAGTGGATGTACATGCTGCAAAACCTAATGAAGCACACGCAAACACACAGCATGGATGTTCGTCATGCTGTTGATGCCACACGAATAGTGGTCCATGCACACGTTGCTTTGTAGCTGTTCATTTGTGCAAACCTTTCTGGTCTGTCGTATAAAAATCTCCAGACTATCTAGTGTCATTCCCTACAGGAAGGGATTGTGTGCCTTCCTTGAGAGCAGCTTAGATGACTGTTATACATGTGTTTAAACCAAGCTAAACATTCTCTCTCTCCCTCTCACTTCCTGTGTGAGTCTGTCTACCTCTCTATCTGTCTGTCTGCCTGTATCCATCCATCCGTCCATCCATCTATCCATCCATCCATCCATCCGTCCGTCCGTCCGTCCATCCGTCCGTCCGTCCGTCCGTCCATCCAACCATCCATCCATCCATCCATCCATCCATCCATCCATCCATCCATCCATCCATACCTCTATCCATCCATCCATCTATCCATCTATCCATCCATCTATCTATCTATTTATCTATCTATCTATCCATCTATCCATCTATCCATCTATCCATCTATCCATCTATCTATCTATCTATTTATTTATCTATCTATCTATCCATCCATCCATCCATCCATCCATCCATCCATCCATCCATCCATCTATCAATCTATCTATCTATCTATCTATCTATCTATCTATCTATCTATCCATCTATCCATCTATCTATCTATCTATCTGTCTGTCTAGAATTTTTCAGTATATATATGCACGTATTTCTCTCACTCTGTTTATTATCAAACTGTCTCTGTGGCTGATACTTTGTGTTATTTCTGCACTGCTTCAGGTACTTTGTACCCCCAGTCATCACCACAGGTACGGGTAATGAAGTAAATCATGCGACTGTTACAGCCCCCACATTAATCAAACATTAATCAAACATGGAACCCACTCAGGTTTCCAAGACACTCCCCCACCACAGAAATTAAAAGGGAAACATCATTGGGTAATACAAGGGCTGCAACCTTAGCCTAAAACTAGATCTTTATTATGTGTGGTGTTCCTTTTTCCTCGCTGCATTGCATCTAAACTTGTCCAGAAGCCAAGTGTCGTGCTTGATCTGCCAATTTGTCAAAGCCCTGGGGGGAACTGTGCAAGCACGTAATTGTAGCCCTTGCTTAATTACGTATCTTGTGGATTTTACATTTAACAGTTTCAGACAAGTAGTTTAATCGTTCATCAATCTCCGTGCTCCTTTGCATTTGCTGCTGGAAATATATGTTTTCCTCACGCTGCTTCTACGGTTGTCGTGATTAGGCATGTGGCATCCAGCTCTGCACACCTCACTCCGCACACCTTTTTTTGTGATCCGTAGGATCACACCCACTTGTCCTCTCACTGCTTCTACGGTTGTCGTGATTAGGCATGTGGCATCCAGCTCTGCACACCTCACTCTGCACACCTTTTATTGTGTTCCGTAGGATCGCACCCACTTGTCCTCACACTGCTTCTAC
>Ga0307963_1003061_pt1 | contig 13226 bp, 15 predicted proteins | sample OrgLakmetagen594_FD_201829 | JGI IMG/M metagenome (GOLD analysis project Ga0307963, IMG submission 201829) | Saline water microbial communities from Organic Lake, Antarctica - #594 | ecosystem: Environmental > Aquatic > Non-marine Saline and Alkaline > Saline | place: Antarctica: Organic Lake...
CTTGCCCTACATGATGCCGTTACCCATGCCTAAAACCTCCAGTGAAAGCTCAAAACAACACGTAACGAAAAGAATTTCTTGGGAAAGGGCGTGGGTGTTCAACCTCGATCAAGACGACGCTCGTGTGTTCGTCTTACTGCGCTGAGTATGGCTCGGGCGGGGCTTTGCCCCTTTGCGGAGTATTCCAGGCGGGCTGCGCCCTTCTGTCATTCGGTCCGGACTCAGCCTGCGGCTTCGCAGGCCTTAACGCGACGTTATAGCGCCAGCACCAGGCAGTGCTGGCGAACGGTCTATTAATCTCGGTAGCAATCCGTGTGGTAGAAAGGTGCCTCCGGGCGGCTCTATTGCTGGAACTCTCACCGCTGCCCTTCATTTGCTTTACTAGGGCGTCAAACTGTTCGCGCCTCGCTGATCACAGACGCCCGGAACTGAAAGGGGAGGTCGCCAGGTGTCAGCAGGTCCACCTTGATGCCAAGTAGCTTATGTAGTTCATCCTGGAGTCCGCCAGGGTCGAAAAGCGTTGCCTCCGGCAATGCATCTACCAGCAGGTCAATGTCACTGTCATCCCTGTCATCCCCATGAATCACCGAGCCAAACACCCGGATATTGGCTACCGGATAACGACTGGCAATCTCCCGAATCTCTGCCTTGTGCCGGTTATAGATTTCAGATGCCCTGCCCATACACACTATCTCTCAGACTCAAATTCCAACTGATTAGTTTTAACTGAGGTGGGCTCTCTCCAAACAAGTAGCTACCAAGAGAGAGAGAAACCAACATCCACCCGATCATTTTTTTGCGGGATCGCTGTCAGTCGCCAGAAGCACAACCATAGCCAGTAGCGGGAGCACTAAGGCTATGAATTTCTCGATCATGGCTGTTTCGCCATTCTTATGCATTCTCTCGTCGACGAAGGGCACTCACCAGCATCGCGATTTCCGCCTCAGTATTTCGCTGATGAATGTATTTTCTGTTGTCTCCATGTCCCCACGAGTTCCCTTTCGGGCCAATTGCTCGGCTAATTGTCCTTTCCTCTGCATAGAGTAAGCCCCACGATTCAGGAAGGTCGTCAATAGTAATCATTCCCGGAGGGCAAAGATAAAAGCGATAGGTGCCGATGCCGCGCTCAGGATTGCTTCTGAAATTCTTTTTCCTGTCAGCAAGGAAGTCGCTACGCGACGCCTTGCACTCAACTAAGATTGAGTAATCTGAACGCCAGCCGACTGCATCCGGGCATTCTCCTGAAGTAGTAAGGGCTCTCATTTCTGACAGCGCGGTGCTACAACCACAACTGCCTTTGAGCCAGCGCACTGCACGCTGAACTAACTCGTCATGAAGGGTGGGGACTCTTTCAGGCTTGCAAGCCTTCTGCCCCGCATCTATTTCTGGTTTTCGTTTGACTACGGCCATCATCACCGTTCTCACAAGCTGTTGGTAAATGTGCGTGAGTGAGTAATGCCCGATCGCACTGATTTTGTTACCGCTCTGGTTAAAAAGCCTCGCTTAGATATGAGTGTACTTTCGATGGCCATCCCAGAGCGCTTTTCAACTTCTCAATCATTCGACCGGCTTCCCATAGTCGTTTCGTGGATGAATCTCGGCTCTCATCCATGCCGCCCAGGCGGTTCGCCCCTCGCCCAGAAATTTCGGCTGACCTGACTCCCGACTGAGAACAACATAACCGGCCCCATCAACCCTTTTGCATGTTGCGCTCGGCCATATTTTTATCGCTTCGGCCTTTGGGGATCGGCGCATACTTCGACCATCTAGCATGGTATTCCGGAGCCTCGCTTTCCCATTATTTATGCGTTGAGCCGTTTCCGTAGTTCGTGGGCGTTGATCGCTACATCTTCATCCGAACCACTGGCAAGGATAACGGTAGCTGGAGTGCTTGCGTTTGGAGCTGTGAAGCTAAATGCCTTGATGCTCAAATCCTTGCCCAACGTGTTTAGGTTCTTGTGCCCTGGAAAGACATTGTTCAGCGGAACTTCTGCAAGGGTGCCATCAGGCAACTCCACGAATATGCTCCCGAATTCTTCGCGCCATTTTTGAAGTTGATTTTTTGTGCTCATAGAAACAATTCCCCGCTTCCCATCATCAAAGTGATCATTCGTCCAGTGCGTCTGCCAGCTCAGTGAGGGCTTTTGATAGACCCCTCATCTGGCAGGTCACCCTGCTCAGAACGCATTGTCGATCATTTTACCGCCCCTGACGCCGTTTAAGGCACCTGCAAGCCGTCGGCTGATCATCGGCGCCAGACCCGCTTAAAGCGATTCACAGAGCGCATTACAAACCCGCTGCTTTAGTGGCGGGTTTGCGCCCGGCAAGTCTTCGATCAACACCTGAGCGATCTTCAATTAACCGCAGTTTGCGGGCGATCCTGGGTTGGTTTTTTACCACAACCTTTTCGCCATCGGCTCTACATAACACTGATATTCTTTGCCAGTCGCATTGTGCAACCCGCGCTGTTTGCGAGGGCTCCTGGATCACTATGCCCCGCCAGTGCGACGGAGTGCGCTCACGAAGCCTGTTCTCCATTTCCGGGGGTTTCTGCTTTAAGCAGTTCTCGAACAAACCATGTCTCACCGAATGGGTGAGCTATCAGTGCAGAGGCGAGAGATCTTTAAGCTCTTTCAAACGATCGCTTAGTGTGCAAAGAGATACTTTGAAAGTGCCCGCAATAGACTCGATAGTTGAGTATCCGTTCTCAAGCATCAGGTCTTCTTTAAGCGCGTCACCCGGCACCAGAAGGTTTCGGGCAAATTTGTGAACCAGATCGTGGTTCTCACCTGGGCGCGGAATTTCTTCAAACCGGACTTTAGTTGCTTTGTCGTCCATCGCCAGAAGCGCGTAACCGGTCAGGAAAGCCTCAATGTATCGGTTGTCCTCTTCCTGCTCTTGGGGAACGTAGCGACAATCGATGCGGGCGGGATTATCAAAGACCTGGATAGCTGCAGCTGGCGGATCAAGCTTCGCCAGTGTTTCGCCGTCCCACGGCTTGATGATAATTGCGGCCGCGTCACCGTGGCGACGGCCGATCCTGAACTTCATCCGCTGAAGCACCTGTAGCGCTTGAACGGGCTTTGGGCTTCCGGCCATACGCCAAAACTTATTTGCCAGATATACCGCGTGATCCATAAAAATATCCGGTGCTTAAAATTTTATCATCGTGGTTGATAGATTTTATTAATACAAACCTACAGAGTCAATACGATAATTGCAAGATAGACGATTGACCAGTGCCTAGAATAAAGATTATCGTTGCCCTGTATTACCATAAATGTTAACTATGCGACGTAATTGAAGACCAAAATAGGTGTCCATGTGAGCATGAAACGTGATGAGGACTGGGAAAGAGCCACGCTTTCAGAGATGGGTGGCAGCCTCTCTATGCTGAGAAAGCAAGCAGGCAAGAACCAGGCATTCGTTGCGGACAACTTGAAAACTAAAGCGACATCAATATCCAGGCTAGAAAATGGCCGGGTCAACGCAAGCTGGCTGACGGTGTGCCGGTACGCCGCATTGATGGGGTATCGAATCGAGTTTCATAAGGATAATAGATCCAGAGCATCAAGAGAGAACGACGATGTTAGTTAGAGATGGGCATTGCGCCCAATGTGGCATTCATATCGATAAGACCCGGTTTGACGGGTTCCGGATGGGCAGTGCCTGTCCGGATCCCGCCTGCCCCAGCCATAATAGAGCTGACTGGATGGCCTGGTTTACCGATCATGAAGACCTGGACTTCAATTTCGGGCCGGTGGACTGGGTGAAGCTGCGCGCATGGGTTGATCCGTTTAAAGACCATGTGCGTGCACTGCGTTCGCTGCCCCGACTTGACGACACTGTGCTCAAGGTTTCAAAGAAGACCGCTTGAATCTTGAAAGCCTGCCCTTCCGGTACCTATCCTCAGTATCAAAGACCAAGTTCACCCTTAATCCACGCTTTCCACTGATTTTTCCTCTGTGTGTCAGGCGGCGGAGAAGGTGTCAGGTGCTCGCCTTGTGCTTGTCTGGTTAACACTTTTCTGACCAGTGAAACCTTTCCTGGAACACTGATCTCATCAAACGAAATCTCTTTTAAGGCTGCCCAAGCCTCACTGAGTGCCTGCGCCTGATTTCCCAGTGGTTGGTTAACGAGAAAAGGCGCGACCCATGTGATGTGGCTTATGGACGGATTATTTATTGAGTCCGCCAAACGAAACTTGGCCCACGGCCGGGTTACCTGATTCTCTGCGGACAAGCAGCCTTGCTCATTCGCGCCTAGCCGTTCAACCAGCATGGATTCTGCAAAATCATCGGCATAGCCTTCTGAGGCAAGGTTGTAGAGTATTCTCAGGTCCTTTGCGTAAACCTGAAGATCCGCTTCTTGCAGCTGATGGCGGCCCAGCGTCATGTTGAACACCTGTTCCGTGAAGCCATTGCTGCATGACTGCGCGGCGAATGTCTTTGCATTTGTCATGACGATATCTGTTCGCTGGGGCTGAGTAACCTGGCTTATAGGGCTTAACTGACAGTGTGCAGCTTCATGCCAAAACTCTTGAGCGGCGCCTTTGGTGGCCAACCACTGTTGATCGTCTGCCGACATTACGCCATCGAGGTCGCCGCGGAACGAAGCGCGAGAATAATCCGCGATTGAGTTGGTGTCCTGTATGACGAGACAATACCCCTCAAAGAACGCTGACAGTGATCGCTGCGTGGTTCTCGTCTGAATCATTAATGAATACCAGGATGCCCGTTTAGCTTCCTTTGGGTGTGCCTCATAAAGTTCACGGTATTTCGCTGCTGCATTCTGCCCGGGCGCCGGCACAAAGTAGCCAAGATCGAGTGCTTCCAGCTTTGCCGTTAATGCTTCCTCAAACGGAACAAACGGCATTGCGGGATTTGACGCTGGTGGAAGGTTTCGCTTGTCGGGTTTGTTGATAACGAAAATTGATGTACCTGTCTCAGCAGAAGCAACAAGGCTTAGGCATGCTTCTTCGTTACTTTGACTGGCTATCTTCGACGTCAGCCCCGACACTTTCATCACCTTAAGGCCTTGGGCAATGTCACCAATAGAGATGGCCCCTGCCCTGCTGGTAACCCCCGGAATGTCGGAGCAAACTTCAGACCATTGAGCAGCTGCAAGATCGACTTCATTTGAAGGGGTTAGCGCATGCGCCGGAGCAACGACAAGCAAGGCCAGGAAAGGTGCCCATGCAAATTTCATTCAGACAGCCCTCATGTCAGTTTGCAGAGCTGAGGATTCATCCTGCTCGATTGCTTTGACCACTTTGCGTAACATTTTGAGGTTTTCCTTGAGCGGTTGATCCAGCTGGAGGCCCGACTTGCACCGGGTGGTTGCCACGTATAAAAGATTTATAGCTTCGTTTTCCTCTGGAGTAATTTCTGATTCAGTTGCGAGCTTCTGAATGGTTTCTTTGTCAATTTCAAGGTCCTCGCAAAGATGTGTCTGCTGGAATTCCCGACCCTTTGATCGGTGGGCTGTTGTCAGTATCTTGCGAACTGAGCTCTCATTCGCTCGACCAGCAATCTCAAGATCTTTGCTGAACTCGATGCTTTGGCCTTTGTATTTCTCAATCACCGTGATCAGGTGTCGTAAGCTTGCGTCCTGAGTGATATCGCTGATTTCTTTGAGCTCGTCCCAGTCGGTGTAGTTTTTGAGTTCCTCATTAACAACCTTTGCGGTGTTGCCCTGGTAGAGCGCATACCCGGACTCCACAAGCTTGATAAGTTCATCAGCACCTCCGACCAACGCAAACGGTTCCTTGTCTTCAATAGACTGAACCGCATGCTCGAAGAGTGTGGCGTTGTTTCGAGCAATGATTGCATGATTTTTGGTTGCATCAAATGCTTCCATTTTAGGGCCCGCGCCGCGCATAGGAGTCTTCTCGCCTTTGGCTTTGAGGATAAGGTTTGCCAACGAAGCAACCTGGTTCCCGAAACGAAAGGACACTGACAAATTGTGTTCGGAGGTGCCGCGGCTCCGCTCCATCTCAAGTGCGTTAACAGCACCACGCCATGAATAAATCGCCTGGCAGGTATCCCCAACGTATATTTTCTGGCATTCCTGTTGATCGATTACAGCCTTAATAACAGCATTGGCGTCCTGGAACTCGTCCACAAGAATCTGCTCGACGTTCAAGTGAGGGTCCCGCATTTGAAATAATTTCAGGTAGGTATCGTGCAAAATCGGAAACGGGTCGTTCTCGTTGGCCATTTTGTTCCATATCTTCGTAGCGCGACGGCTTACTTCGTATTCGAGATCGCTGCGCCGGCCGCTTTTATCGGCGACTCTAAACCTGGCAGGCAAGGCAGATTCCGGAACATGATGCGGTTTGATCTCACGGTCTGCAGAATTTTGAAATGCAATAATGGTTCTCAGCGCAATTCCCGCTATCTTGTTGGCAGTCAGGCCGTGAGCAGCTTGTACGCCGGCATGGCTTACGATCGACCAGATGGGGATCCGTCGGCCCTGGTTCGCTGTGTCGAATTTTGCGCGCAACTTATCGTTATTGGCGATCATCGGCCGGAACGCCAAACCGTGACCGGTCATGGGGCGCATATTCTTCGGAAATAGAGCTTGAGCTTCCTTTCGGTTGGCCGCGTTATACACGAGATAAAGGCCGTTCTTTGGGTTGAAATGTGCGATCTGTCTCAGCGATGTCGTCTTCCCGCTCCCGGCCCGGGCAATTACCACCATGTCCCCATTGCCTTCCGAAGCAGTAATAATGCTTTGTTGCTCCGGTGTTGGCGGAAATTTAAAAACGCTGGACATTGGGGTTTTACTCCTATTCTCGCCCCAATCCTGCTTTATACTCGGGGCAATTCATGCGTATGAGGGTTACTTAAATGAGCAATCAATGTTTTCTGGTGAAGGTCGAAACAACGTTCTGCGTTTTCGCTGATGACCCGCAATCAGTAGGGCAAACTGTTGCGGCCATGACGCTCGACCAAATCAGTCATTATGGTCTGAGCGCCGTCGCTAGTGTGCGTCTTGCGACTTCGGCTGCGCAGATTCCTGATGATGTTCTCGCCACCGCTCCCGTGGGGTCCGACGCCGATTCCGTCGAAGAGGCGCTTTTGGAGTCATGATGGGCGGGTTGAGGCGCTTTCTCGATCAGCGCCTTCAACCAACTCAAGGTATTTATCGTTCAAATCGCTCAATGCGGTCATCCAGGTTTCCACATCAGATCCGGACCGCTTATCTCCCTCCGAGATAACTTCATCGATGAGTTTCGCAGCTTGCTGAATCTTCTGAGATGCAGAGGTAGGGAGCTTGTCCGCGTTACTTTGTTGGGCGACTCCCTTTCGCAGTTTGGCGCCGTCGATTGAAATCGCCTCGCTGAGTCCAGCTATAAGTGCTCTGGCATCGCGGTTGTCAATATCCCGGCTCTCAAGCTCTGTCGATGCTGTTTTCTTTACCAGTTCAATCAGCGAAGTTACTTGGTATTGCTCAGGGATATCGGTCAATCCGCTACTTGCCAACGACTCCTGAGCCTCAATATTTGCAACTGTGTTTACGCACTGGATAGCGTGGCGGTGGAGGAAGTCGTCTCGGGTTGGGTTCCAGAGATGTCTGGCAGCACGCTCTGCGACGCTGAAGATATCTTGGACGTCGGCGTAAATAAGATCGCCGTGCTTGTAAGATTCTTCTAGCCGTTGTTGCGCCCTTTCGTACGCTTTAGGGATTTCCATTCGGTTCGGCACCTGCTCACGTCTAGCGACGGTATCGAGCATTGACAGAGTAATTGTCACATTTTCCAATGCTGTCTCTATCTGCTGTGACTGGTTGAGTTTCATGGTGGATCGCCTCGGGTTTTACAAAAGCATATACCATTCGGGCATTCCTAAAGCGCTCAAAACCCCTTTTTCACGATATTTTTTTGACATCGAACGAGTGTTTGAATAGGATTCCGTTAATTCTCGCTTAGTGCAATCTATTCTGTAAAAGGAAACCAACGATGTCGACACGCTTACTTTGTGCCTCTTCGGCAGGCAGTGCCAACGTGGTGCACATGGACAGGGTGCAGGACAGTCTTGCTCTGAAGGCGCGGGCGAGATCATTCTGGATTAATAACGCCTCAAAATGGGGTTCTGTTTTTGAACTTTCAGATTACACCGCAAAGCTTTTTGACGTTGATTCTTCACTGATAAATGCCTGGCGCACCCTAGAACGATGGCCTGTGCCGAACAAAGATCCCGGGAGGAAAACATTTGTCGGGTTCTTTGATGAGGACGACCCCCGGGATTTCGCTAACGATCCTCTGCACGATTTTTACCACCACCATGAAAAAATTGGAAATAGACGTTCCGCGTTGGATTATTTGAAAGCGGTTGGGTTTTTGCGCCCTTCGGAAATTGATCTTGATATGGTTCAGAGCCTGCTTCAGCGATATCCAGTATCACTCGAAGATCTCGCCACTTACCTCTGTGTAGAGCCCCAGCTATTCGCGAAATACGCCCGAGCGAACGGAATTGCAGAAAATTCTATCAACTGCTCTTATCAACCGTTCCTCAGTCTTCTGTATCTCCACAGCCAGTTGCAGCGAGTCGTTGTGGCGCATGCGCAACATTTGTACAGGTACCGTGGCGTGCCAATCCGATTTATGGCATGTAGGCTGAATTTGAATTGGCGCGAGTTATGGTCTTTGGGAGCAGAATACGGTGCTTGGCAAATGCCAAGTGCTGATACGTTACGCGAGCTTGATGAGTATTTTCGCAGTAGAAAAACTATTTCGTAGCATCTTATATTGGGTGATTTTCACCCTGTCATGACGATTAATAATACGCTCTGTTGAGCGTTTTTTTATGCCTTGTTGCTAATTCTAGGCGTTACGCCTATACTGATGGAAATCAGATAGGGAGAATTCTATGTCCACCATCACAGATGCAACAAAAACGCGAAGCCTGCTTTTCAAACAAAAAGTTGAATCTTTGAACCTAAGCCCGCGCGATCTGGGCCGAATATTTGGTCTTGGAGACTCAGCCGAAGAGACATCAATCCGACGAAAACTGCGCGAAGAAGACTCGAAGTCATTCAGGACTCCCACAAAAAGTGATGTCTTAGCTATCAACCTGCTCGACTTCCTTAAAGCGCAAGGTTATGACCTGATGTCTCTCAAGTTTGATGATACAGGCCAGCTCGTCCAGGTTAAGAAGGCTAAAAAACGCACGAATGACTGATTTAATTGTAAATGCAAACCCTACGCTCCACATAGTCGACGCTATCAATGCATCAGGGAGAGTTGAAAAGGCGGCTTTCTCCTTCTTTCACTGCTCTTCCTCGACCTCTTGTGTTCCGACATTGCCGCTCGGCTGAGCCGCGCTGTGTGTGTTCTTATGCTTGTTGATGAACTCAGACAAGGCCTTCGCTTTTCGAATGTGCGGTACCGTAATCACCCCGCTGCCTATGCCGTAAATTCTTAGTGTTCCATAGTTGAGGATTCGCGCAAGCAGTGACCGGTATAGAGCAACGCTTTCGATTCTGGCATAGCTGATCGGCTCAATCTGGTGGTTAAGAAACCCTGTTCGCCATTCGATCCCATCACGTTTAATGATCACCTTCGAAGTGAGCAACCAGACCATGTTGTAGATTAAGTCGAATACACCGAATAAGATCGCTGCAGTACCCAGCAATGTGCTAATTAAGCTCCACGAATAGAAAACCGTCGGGTCCGTCAGAATCTCATCAAGGCTACCCGGGAATCGTTGCCAGGTTTCGGCACCTCCGATGCTCATTACGGTTCCGATCAGGGTGTAAAGCATGCCCTTCATCAACACAATCCAATGACCGCGAGCCTGAGTTTTCTTTGTCGTCGCTGATTTTCCCCGTTTTCCTGTGGTCATCAAGCAATTATTCCTTTTGTGGTTTGCTTGCCAGTTTACTGAAGTTTGGTCTCTTTTAACCCCTCGTACCCAACTATTCTGAGCGCCCTGCCCTGCTCTCGCCTATAAATAATTTTCATTTCTCTCCTGAAAGTTTTTTATAAAAAACTCTCAAAGATGGGTTTTATGAGTGCATACATTCGAAACTTGTGTAATATCCTCTTTATTGTCTTTTGACATAAAAACAGTCAAATGGCCATTTATATGTATATTCTGTTAATTTTTAAGAGGTTTGATAATGAAAATTGTAATGCCTGAAAAACACTATGGACTCGGTGACCCGGCAGCGTTCTTTGATCAAAAGTCGGACGAGGGTAACGAAGAAACACTAAAGACCCGTCAAATGCAGAAGAAGGGCAAGCAAAAGCGTGAACCTAGAACCTGGGGGGTCATTCAAGCAGCTAATTTGGTTGGTCGAACGAGGGCGTGGATGTCAGGTAAGCACGACACCCTCTCTGAGTCTGGTCAGGGCCGCTTTACCTTAAAGCGCATCAACGAGCTACGTGAACAAGCGAGCACACTATACAGGCGGCCAGAGGGCTCTGAACCTTTCGTTATAGCATTGTCGAAGCTCAAAGGTGGCGTGGGCAATACCACTGCCTGTGTTCACTTTGCCCACTACCTTGCGATGATGGGTTTAAAGATTCTGGTTGTTGACATGGACTACCAGTCATCCGCCACGACTGTTCTGGGTGGATTCAACCCGGACATCCATCTTGAAGACGAAGACACCCCAAGGGACGCCCTGCTCCACTCTCTTGAGGATTACCCTGCGACCATTAGAAAAACCTATTTCCATAATGTCTTCCTGGCACCTTGCAATAGCTCTCTGCAAGACATGGAGATGGAACTGGCCCAGCAGCTTACACGCACCGTCGACCAGTACCCTGTAGATGCCGAAGGTAACCCGGTATCTCCTTATGATCGCCTCAAAGTGGCTTTAGAGCCCATCAAGCATGACTTCGATGTCATCCTGATTGATTGTGCCCCTTCACTTGGGATGCTTACCTCCAACGCGCTGTCGGCGGCCGACTGCTTGATTAACCCGCTGAAACCATCGGGAATGGATCGGGCAAGCTACTCGATGTTTAATGCAAGTCTCTCCAGCTATTACGACGCAATGCCCAAGAGTTTGCGTTATTTTAGGCTGGTGCTTTCGCAGTACCGGCAATCGAATGCCACGGTGCGTGAAGAACTGATCTTGCGCAATATTTATGAGGACTATGTGCTGACCAACGTCATCATGGATAACACAGAAATTAAGAGTGCGCCGAGTGAGATGGCAACGGTCTATGAGCTGGAGAAACCCCAGTCGAACAAGGAAACCTATAACCGAGCGCTGAAGACATTGAACGGCGTCTTCGATGAAATGCTTGAAGACTTTAAGGCAATTTGGGAAATGGAGGCTGAAGATAATGGCTAAGCAAGATCGTGCGTTCAATGGCGTTACTGCGACGCAGCAAAGAATCCAGAAGCAACTGGACGAGCGCAATGAAGCGCTCAAGGCTCAGCAAGCTAATAACCCAGAAGGTCTGGATGACGAAGATATTGGTGAATCCGCTTACGGAAGCTCGAAGCTAAAGAAGAAGCACGTTTCGGGACAATCTGCCTCAGAAACTACTCGGGCTCCCATCTCAGCCAGCACCGAAAATTCTGATTCTAAAGCTTTGGCTTGCAGGATCGGGAGAACGCTAGGCTTTCGATACGTTGATTCGGCCAAGATTAAAAGTTGGTCTCACAAAGATCGAACGGAACTTGAATTGTTTGATGACCCGGAGTTCCAGGAGCTGGTAGTTGAAGTTGGCCAAGTCGGTGTCATTCAAAATGTCATACTGAGACTGCTTCCGAAGACCGATAAAGATGGCCATGAATACGAAGAGATTGTTGGCTTTAAGCGCATCACTGCTGCGAAAATTCATGCTCAACCGGTTCCTGCTGAAATACGTGAACTAACAGACATTGAAGCTTTCCGACTTCAAATTACCGAGAATAAAGGCCGATCAAAACCTTCCTTTTGGTCCATTGCCGTTGCATTTGCAAAACTGGATGAAGAATTCGGGGCCACTCAGCAAGCTCGAGCTGACAACGTTGGCCTCACAAAATCTCAGGCCTCAACGTGCATGCGACTGTGGAATAACATGCCGGATGATGTAGTCCGGGGCGTAAAGCTTCACAGGCTTGGCTATAATGCGCTAGTTTCGCTCATTGTATTTTTGGACTCGAAATCACCAAGACTTGAAGAAAGAATTGATATGGTAGTGGAGCATGCCGATGAGTTCGATGCGAAACCTGCGAAAGCAGAGGCTCTGGTTAAGCGACTTGAGGCCAGCTTTACATCTGGAGAGGGCGCAAACAATACGGATGCGAAGCCGGCTGGCGTGATTGTGAAATCACAGTATGGCAAAGCAATGACGTTCAAGGCTTCCAAAACCGGTTATTCAGTGACGGTACATGAAAGCGCTAAAAATGTGGCCACCATGCAAGAGGTTCAGGAAGTTCTTTCCGAGTTCCTGGCCAACAAAGGACTTGATCTGTCGTCGAGTGAGGAAAAGCAGAAAGGCTGAATCAGAGTTTTTTATAAAAAACTTTTTCAAACCCCGTTCCAGCGGGGTTTTTTATGCCTGATCGTTGCTCAATCACTGTAGCTTTGCTTTTGAAAGAAAAGCAGGGGAGGTAGGGAATACCTTCCTGATTTCCTGATTTCCTGATTTCCTGATTTCCTGATTTCTACGAATGTTGCCTTGCCATAGAAATATCAGAGAGTTTTTTATAAAAAACTTTAGCGCTGGATTTTGCAGCCTTTAGAGTTTTTTATAAAAACTTTTCAGACCCCGTTCCAGCTAATTTTTTGTGCTCGATTGTTGCACGATCACTGTGGCTTAGCTTTTTTGAACAAAGCGGGAAGGGGAAGGGAAGACGGCTCGTTTGGCAACAGCTGGTGAGGCTGAAAAATGGCTTGGTTGATCGCCCGACGGCGCTGGAAGATACAGAAAAGGGGCAGAACAATGGCTGATCTTGTAGACACCGAGGCGACCGGACTGGATGACATGGTAGAGTTAATAGAAATTTCGTAATAGCAAAATATCGTGTCAGCGACGATCTCTCACAGGCTTTTCAGCGATAACTCCTTCGGTTAATGGTTTGAGGAATATCCCCGGGAGGCATGGCCTCATGCCTCAGCCGCCTCCTCGTCCTTCAGCGTCAGCTCCGTTCCACGAGAGAGTATAGAAACCGTTTTTAGTTTTATAATCGTATTTGAGTATAACTAAATGCTAGCCAAGTCATTTCTTGGGAATTTTCGCGAGGCGAGTATCGTAGTTAAAGTCCAGCACACCACTG
>Ga0307963_1003064_pt1 | contig 13221 bp, 16 predicted proteins | sample OrgLakmetagen594_FD_201829 | JGI IMG/M metagenome (GOLD analysis project Ga0307963, IMG submission 201829) | Saline water microbial communities from Organic Lake, Antarctica - #594 | ecosystem: Environmental > Aquatic > Non-marine Saline and Alkaline > Saline | place: Antarctica: Organic Lake...
GAAGGGGGAGGGCTGGAAATTGTAGGCGGGGTAAGGGGTAGGGATGGGCACGGGGACTTGCATAGTGAGAATGGAATTGCTACCACCTGGAGCGAAACATGATATGGTAACTTGCACGGTGAGAATGGTATTGCTACCACCTGGTGCAAATGATACGGCATCTTGATGGTGAGGATGGTATGAAGTGGTTTGATGCTTTGGTGTAGTTGTTGACTTTATGTATGCATGAGTTCGTTTGCTGAGGACGGCAATGCCACCACCTTAAAGAGAAGGAGAGCATGCATGGCAATGAGGTTAAATGACACGTGAGGGTGAACGGTACGATGCAAAGACGTTTCCTTTGACAAACCGTCCAGTCAGCACGTGTAAGGTCAATTGACAGCAGCAAGAGGCCATTTCACATCATGATGGCCACGCTGCATCACACAGCTAAAGTGAATGAAGTGCCACAAACAGAGGCAACACACGTATATTGTGACGACGGCAGAATGGCATAGACTGGAAAGACAAGGGCTTTGGAGTGTTTAGACGCGTCAGGTAATAAGCAATAAGTCGTCGTCAGCTGCTCTTAGGGCCCCAGCCCAAGGCATATAACCCTTCCAAAAAATACATCACATGATATGGCAGCAAGTAAGGGATTTTGACCTAGAAACTGACACCAAAAAACACACACCTTGTTGCGGATGCACAGCATGAGCGTGGCTTTGGGAGTCCACCCTTGCCTGTGCCACGGCAGCGTTCGTCCCATTGCGACCATCTACAGATACGTCACCACCGACGGAGGACACACCATTGCCCTCAAAATCGGCTGCAGCAGGAACGAGTCCTTTCTCAAGGGAAGTTCCAGGTAGAGAGGGTGGAGAGGTGGCGGGCAGCGCAGTCGGAGTGCTGCTTGAGTGCTGCTTGAGGCCTGTCTCAGCTAGCGTTGCTGCTGCCTGAGCTTGTGCCTGCACTGCAGCTAAGGCGTTCCTTTCCACAGGTATCTGACGGTCTTGCTCACTTGCTTGTGACACTTCCACCCTTTGCTGCTCCCCACCCACATCCAAACCTGCAGATGCGGCCCCTGCATCCCCCTGCACCCCTGCTGCTCCACTAGACGGACTGAGCGGACCTGCAGAGCGACCAAGCACACCACTCGCTGTTGATAATGATGGTGGCTCCTGCTCCTGGTGCTGCCCCTGCGGTCGCTGCTCACATAGCTCTTGCTGCCCCTGTCCTTGCTGATGCTCTACTGCCTGCCTTGCCTGCCTGCACTCATGCAGGCCTCCTTCCTCTCCATCTTTGTGTCCCAGACCTTGCAGCTCAAGCCGCTTGCGCGGAGAAGGCAGTGTGGCTGCTGTGGCTGCTGCGGCGGCGAGCAGTGCAGCACGCCCAGCCTCCCATGCCTCTTTCTTACTGGCTTCTAAAGCGTCCCCTGCTGCAAAAGTGCTTGTGTCACCCGAAAACTCATCCTGGCTCCGACCAGCAGACCTGCTCAATGCAGCGGCAGCTGCATCCTCACCACAACTGCTTGCGCCTACGTTGTCAGCAGCACCACCGGCACCAATAGCAACACCATTAACAACTAAGGGGGAATCGCATGCAGCAGCTGGTGCCTCAGGAGCAGGAGGGGGGCGGTCGGTGCTAAGAGGAGCCAGCACCTGCAGAAGTAAGCAGGATGGAGTTGAGGGAGCGGACCTGCTAATTGGCAGACAGACGACCACACGCAGGCGTGCACAAATGATTGCCATTTTTGATCACAGGCATTGCAATGACACCAATCTTACACCCAGGAAAACATTTTCAGAAATCAGCCCCTACATAGGTTACGGACTCCCAGTAGATTTGTCTTGACCACTGGCGACTTGGTCTGAACAGGCAGCGACCAAGCCTTTCGAGGAAGCAGGACAGGGCATGGCTGGCTACTTACAACACTTTGTGAGCAGCGAGCATCAAAATGTAGTTAATCTTCACAATGCATACTGCAGCCCTGTAGCGCTATGATGACGAATCATCCTAGCTTGCTTAGCATAAACAAAGTTTGCCGAAAAACTCAACCTACAACACACTGCACAGCTAATCATTGGTCTGCCCAACAAAAATCTCCAGCATACACTTACAAACACTCGCACAAGTCCTGATTCAGGTGACTGATTTCCTAATAGGGTTCCTTCCTCCTTGCAAAGATCATGATGGTTACCCCGCAGCATAGCCCTGGTCAACCCACCCAGGAGCACCACACACCATGCATCACACCCAGGAACCCTAGTGCCACTTACTCTGCTCAGGTGCTCCAACACAACGCCAGATGCAAGCTGGCGAGCCAGGCTGGGGTCTGTCAGCAGGGGCATTTGATGAACCATGCCCTCATGCTGCTGCCCCGAGGTGTAGCTGCTGGGAGCTTTAAGGCGTTCACGAACTGCCACCTGAACACTCGTGCAGAAATGCAAACACACACAAGAACAATGAACAAAGCAAACAGAGCAATTGTTTCATCTTGCCGACGCCAACCTTCATAGTGTATACGCTCTTATCCTTGCGCTACTCATTCCAAGGCACCAAATTGATGCGGTGAGAATTGTTGTGACAGCAAGTGTAAACGAATGGTTTAGCACGCTGGCTTTCATCAATTCTCCCCCCTTTGGTTCATGGCATATGCTCAAGGATGCAAAGAAAAAAAGCGCTGTGGTACGACTCCCAGCGTAAAAATACACAGAAACGCGTCACACAGACTGATTTGCGTACACACATACACATAACACACACATACTCTCTCTCTCTCACTCTCTCTCTCTCTCTTGTTCTCTTTCTCTCTCTCTCTCTCTCTCTCTCTCTCTCTCTCTCTCTCTCTCTCTCTCTCTCTCTCTCTCGTTGAGTGTATGTGTGTATATGTGTGTGCGTGTGTGTACCTACCTCAGCAGCCACCTCCTCCACCACCAAGTCCAAGAGATCCTCGGCTGATATAGAACCTTTTTCCCAATTCTGCCCCAGCTGGCTCCAGCTTTGCATCTCGCTTCCTGCAAATAAGTGTGCAGCACAGAGCTATGGCTGACAATGCTAATTTGGCTGCCAAATAGTCAGTAAGAAGGAAGCCTGGGAGACTGGGCGTGCTGAGTTGGCTGTTAAGAGGAATATGTATTAGACGGCCATCTTGTGATGTGATTGGCATACACGCGTGGCTTTTTGAATTGCAAGCATTGCAACTATAACAAAAGTATGCTGTGGCTCTTACCCATAAATAAAAGAGAGACTTTGTCTGATGGTGCCCACAACAAGAACAATCGCCGCGTGCCTATTTCACATTCACCCCTCATCCCTCTCATCTTTCCCAGAAGTCTATTAAGTAGATTTGCAGGATTCCACACAAGCCAACCACCTTCAAAGTCCTACCTTTGTATCAGGCTGCTACTCCTTGACCTCCCACCGTATCCCAAAAGCCTTGCATACCAAATACCACACAATACCTGACCCCATTCCTACCTGGCGCAAGTGTGGCCGTCTCATGCAAGTAAGTGCCCGCACCGGCATGTGCAGGCGCGTGGCCCGTGGACCCCAGCTGAGCAGCATCTCCATACAGGCCCAGCAGCACAGCATTGCGCATGTGAGGGGCTGGGAGCGTGGCAGATACGACCAGGGGCACCCCTTCTTCTTCTTTGCTCCCTTCCAGCACTTGCTGCTCAGAAGCTGCCTGTCCATGAACGGCCATGGGTATGGCACCCTGCAGAGGCCCTGAGGAGGGGGACACCTGCTGCTGTAGCAGGTGCTGGTGCTGCTGGTGCTGCTGTTGTTGGTACACCAGCTGGTATTGGTGCTGCTGTTGGGGCGAGTCTTGCAAAGTGCCACGTGGCTGCTGATGGGCTGCCGCGTGGCGCGACCACGTGTGGTCCTGCCACGGCCGCACAGGTTGGGGCGGCAGAGGTGTTAAGTGTGAGTGCAGGGTCGGCCACGTCCCTTGCTGCTGCTGCAGCTGTGCCTGCTGCTGCTGGAGAGGCAAATGTTGGCGAGCTGGCGGTGAGTTGCCCCAGGAAGGTTCGTGAATGTCTTGGACGGCCACAAACCTGGGGTCACCCTGAGATGGGCCTTTACTGGGCGCTCCTGCGCTCCCGCCTGCATGTATTTTTCCTTGGTCTTCGTACCCACTTGGGGCATGCATTACGGCACCAGATTGGGTATCCGGTCCCCCAGTCACAGCAGCAGCAGCCGCAGCAGCTGCAGCGCTGCCAGCTGCTGCGTTACCTCGCTGCTGCTGCCTGTGCTGCCGCTGTTCTTGTGCCAGGGAGGCCAGCTGCCGGGCAAGCTCCTGCATGGCAAGGTCAACCGATTAAAAGTCGTTCTTGTATCATGCCGTGTGCTCATGTGCTTATGTGTCTGCGCTGTGTGGAAGGAAGCTCAACCAGGTGAAGCTGCTGCTTAAAGCCAATATTTTTGCTAATTACTGCAAATGCTTGCAAGCCTTGAATACTTGCAAGCCTTGAATACTCAAACCTGGTCATATCTACCTGTGCGGCTTGCCCTGGCTCCTGCTGCCGTTCCTGTTGCGTTGGGGCTGGGCCTCCACCCCCTCCACCCAACGTCGAAGCCTCAGCAACCCCTGGGCCCTTCAGTCCCGCGACTCCACCAGCCTGGAGTGCCTCAAGAAGCTCCTCCATGAGAGCCTCCTGCAAAAAAATTGGGCACCAGGAAAAGGTTGTGGGGGTAAGTACGTAGAGCGGGCACTGCTGATGCACAAGGTCATTCTGCGAACACCAGATTGCTTTGCATTTTGTTGGCAATCGTGTAACAGTTTATGGGGGGCTGAGTAAGATGGAGAAGCTGCGCAGTTTATTCAGGGCAACAGGACTTCATCCCATAAGAGCCTTCTATGCAAATAGGAGAAGCAGGCAGCCAGACACCTGTAATCATACGCTAGCTGCCACTTACACCCACACCCATACAATCACACACGCATACCCACGACACACACCTGGGCCTCCACCCCATCTTCCTCTGCCAAAATGCTAGCCAGCACAGACAGCACGTCACCCAAATCAGCAGTCCCTGATGACACTGACACAGAGACCCCACGTGAGTCACTTGTGCCAAGGCTACTGCCGGCAGAGTCGGAGCTTGACCCCGACGACCGCAAACCGTTGCTGCCGTCTGCGCTGCGTCGATGCCTGGTGCCTCTGCTCTTTTGTTGGGCAGTTATCTTAGGACGGTGGCGATGGTTGTGGGGTGGGGTGACTGTGTGCTGCTGGCGGCGGCGGCCGGGTACCTGCACGTGCTGCGCACGCTGTGCATGTTGCGCGTGCACCCGAAGCAGGGCTGACAGCTTGGAAGCAGTGGAGGTGCGGCTATCATAGGGCTCATGTGAGGCTGCTCCTTTTCCTCCACGGAGGGGAGTTGATGGATGGAATAAGTGGCGAGCTGCAGCTGCGACAGCACCTGTCTTGCCAGGGCGGCTGGTTGCTGGTGGTTGGGGTAAGTGGCTGTCGGGAGCAGAACTGAGAGGACCGTCTGCGCGCCGGCCAAATGCTATTTTGGGAGGGGGGAAGCGGGGGCGAATGGGTGGGCTCAGTGTGCGGGCCCTTGCGTGGGGCGGCACTGCACAAGCAGTACAGAAAAGGTAGGGCTGCCACTGTGTTTGACAGCTGACGCTGTTTACTTTGGACGGGGAGGCCCTTTTGTTTGTACACGGGAGCAGGTCATGAGCAGTCCCATGGACGCCCTTTACAGCACACAAGTCTTGGTAACGGCACGCGGACATGCACATTACGCGGACACGCACATGACAAAACGCGTGGGCATGCACGTGATAAAACGCGCGGGCATGCACATGATACAACAGTGAGAGTGGGTAGGCACAGCATGATTAGTTCGAAAAGCACAGCCCCAGGCTTGGCATATCCCTCCTCTCACCTGCTGAAGCAACAATAACAGGCTCTGGTGATTTGGAGCGTTGCTTCCCTCCTCTGTCCATCACCGTCAGATGCCCCTGCTGCTCAGGGTCTCCTTGCCTCGCATCTCCTTTCCTAACACCCGCCTGCTTGGCTGTGCCCCTTTTGGCTGCTGCGTGTGCACGCAATCGCATGCCTTCACATCGCACAAGGTCATTGTGGATTTGCTGTATGAAGAGTGCACGATACTGACGGGTACAAGGGAGGCGTATGTACATACACAATTCACACGTTTGCACACAGTTTGCACATACACACACATGTATAACACACAATCATACAAAACGTACTCGCGGCAGCAGTGGCAGCAGCACGTGCTGCAGATAGGTGGGGTCGGTGCATGCGAGCAGCCACAGCAGCATCGAGCTCTTGAGGGGTTGGGACTTGCTTGGAGGGGGGAGGAGCAGGAGCTGATGCGCGGTAAGCGACCTCTTGTTGGATGGTCTGTTTTGCACGTGATGCGTGATGTGTGGTGGGTGAAAGAGTTGATACGCTTGAAGGGGTGGTCAAAGAGACAGCTTGCACGAGGCCTTGTCTTGACAGGCAGGACAAGTACTGCAAAGCGCTAGCCACTAGCCACACCCCAAGTTTTGTACTCGAAAATGGCATGTAGCCAGCACTAGACCAGATGGCAGGCACGCCCAGGACAGGGCTCGGCATACTCTATTTAAATCAGCGAGTTCATACATCCAATCAAGTCATCTTTGACGTAGGAAGCTGCCTAGCTGCATACTCACAATTAAAAAGACATCAGGACTTGCTGTGCTTCTAGTCTGAACTTTCTTCAAGCTACTAATACAACAATGCAGACAAACATTTCTCTTTTTGTCACCCCCTGTCCATCCCAACAAGCTTGACCTGAGAATTGTGCCCATAACCACTGAAAGCACTCAAATTTGGGCCATCGTAAGCATCCTGTATCCTGTACCCTCTAGTTTTGCTTTAAAAGCATTCTAGGACATTGTACACACCTGCACAAAGGCGCCCAGATCATTCCAAGCCTCCTCCGTGTCCCACACGCTGCTTGCGGGGGGCACGGCATTCACAATGTCACCCCCACCCACAGCAGGAGTACTGGAAGCGGGCACAGCCAAGGCAGGTGGGCTTTTTGTGGCACCTGCACATGTTAGTGATGGGGTGTACAATGAGACTCAATGAGACGCCATTATCACTTGACGAAAAAAACACAAATGAGCAATCCCTTTTTAACTCAGCAGTTACTGCTACCGTTGTAAACATTTAAACTTGCATATCAACATACGTGCTCTAGAACCTGAGCAGTACAGATGTAAGTGTTCGACTATCCCACCTGCTTGACCGCGTGCTGCTGCTCCTTGGCTTGCAGCTGCATGGCGCACCCCCTCTTGCACAAGCTTGCCTAGCGCATCCCCTCCTCGTGCCTTTGCATTTGCAACTGCCTTGGCAGCTGCTGCGGCCTCGATTGATGTGGTAGAATGGCTCCCAGCAGGACCTCCTGGTCGCAAGCAATAGGGATGAAACGAGGTTCGTGCATGCAGGTGGGGAACTGAGCAGCAATGCGCTTGTGCTTAGGCCAATAGGTTTGTCTTTTGCTGTAAGCGCCTAGTCAGTCCCTGGTATGTGCCCATAGATCACGCCTTGTTCGTGCTTGGGGTTAACACGGGAGTAACCTAGGCAAGGCTCCGCCCAAATAAGGGCGTTTTTGTGCCTGCAAACACGGAGCCTCCTGGTGAAGACGTTCTAATGATCAAGCTGGCAGTCACTAGCACATATTAATATTACCATCCATTCTATTTTTGCAAGGCACTTAATTAAGATACCAGGGAAGCTACAAGGGGATCCAAGTAAGTTAAAATGGAATCAACTTCTTGGTGGTATGTCAATCATTACCTGGTGGGGCACCTGCAGCCAACGCCAATGGAGTAGGCGTGGTGGTCAGATGATGCAACATGCGCTTCCTCACGGCCTCCAGGTCAGCTGCCAGGAGAGTGTAGTCAAAGCGGCCGCCGAGCTGCTCTTCCAAGATCCTGCGCACTCACACCACACCACACCACACAAATGCATATATCATACATATCATGCCAACTGTAGTATCCTTGATTGTATTTGCATTAACATCAGCATCTTCCTCAGAGCATAAGAGAAAGAAAGTAATCAACAGAAGAGCATTGGAACTGTGTTCCCCTGTTCTCCTTTTCTGTTGCAAATCAAGGCGCTGGTCCACATGCTAGCGAAACGCAGACAGACAACTTTTCAACCTTTTAACTCCCTGTTGACAACCCTCTTCATGGTGTGCTTTGCAAAAGAGCAAAAGAGCTTCTTCCTCCCAGTACACTTCCAGCCCCCGCAGCGCAATGACAAGCAGCACAATGGCTCACCTCTGAGCAGCTGCGTGCTCTGCTGTGACGCTTGCAACACGTGGTGGGTATGCCACGCTGCCTCTGCTGTCCTGTGCTCCTGGGGCATAAGAGAAAGGGTTCTCCAGAAAGTCAAGGGTGCGCTGCACTGAGCCCTGCAGCTCCTGCAAGCCTCCCAAACGTCAGAGAAAGCAGTGGTGGATATCGCTGACATCTGCACGTCAGTGCCCTCACCATGGCGTGCAAAGAATTGCAACCTAGCAAAAGGGGTCCTATGCTCTTCGCCTGCCTGATAGCAGGGAACTAGCAAGGCGTGTGTGGTGTTTGGAAGCAGAAGCATTCGGCTCTTTTCTTGACATTGAAAGGTGTGTCAGGTTGCGTTTGCACATCTGCCCATGACAGAACATGTACTAACTAGTTGTGTTGTTTCTTTTTGGATTATCCAATACTCTGGACACGTACGCTGTAACTGCCTCTTTTCAGCTGAGTGCACCCTGTGAAGTGCCGTTTTGCACAGGTTCAAGGGTCCTTTTAAGGAGAAGGCAAGGGGAGAAGGAGCACCCTTCCTTTCTTGTTTTGACAAGTTGTAGAAGGCCGAGTCACGTGCAGCACAGTTTGTACGGCAGATGAGCTCACTGATTAAGGAGGTTTGTACGGCAGATGAGCTGATTAAGGAGGTTTAGGGCATTAATGACCAGTAAGACCCACCTCTGGCAGAGGAACAGGCTGGCGAGCGGGAATGGAGGGCGTCAGAGCTGAGTAGGCTCTGCTGCTCTCTAGTGGCTGGCTTGGCAAAGCGGGCTTGCTGAGAGGAGGGTGCTGCTGGTACGCATGCTGGGGGTGTGGGTTGTGTTGGTGTGGGGGGAGGGTGGAGGGAGGGTGAGGAGAGGCATCAGCTGCAGCTTCTGAAGTTGCTGCTGCTGGTAGTGGTACAAACTGTGATGGAGTGGATATAATAGGATTACTGGGAGCGTAGCCGTGTCCAGGGGAAGGGCGGGACGCAGGCAAAGGTTGGTGGACTGCCTTTGTTGTTGAGTCAGGATAGCCAAGGGGGCTGTTGTAAGTAGCTGGGTGGGTTTGGGGCTGATATGGCCTGGCCATCGGTGCCTGGGGCGTTGGGTGGTGAGGGGATGAGGGAGGGGGAGGGGGTGCTGTTGAGGGAAGAGCGGGTCCATGGTGGGGATAAGGCACACGCGCACGTGAGGGCGCAGGGGTGGGTGAGAGTTGGGCAGAGATGCGTGCGTTGGGTAATTGGTGGATGGCATTGGAAGGGGGGGAGTGAGGGGGTGATGTGTACGGGGAAGGGGGGGGGATGGGGTCTTGCTGTGGGAGGTGGAATGGCTGCTCTGCACCGGCAGGCGGAGGCTGTAGATCACAGAAGACCTGGGGGTGTTTTGTTTTGTGAGTGAGTGAGTGTGTGTATATGTGTGTTTGTGTGTGCAAGTACAGAAGTGTAATATTACGGGTGGCATGTCATGGGTGGATTTGTCAATCAATAAGCACTGTAGAAACAGCATGCTACACGGAGAAATGGGAACAATCACGGGGAAAAGCACGGAGCAGGAGTAATGCTTGAATTAGACTACTGCGTGAGTTGATTTCGTGTGTATGAGTGTGCTTTGGATGATGTTTACCTGGAACTGCGGGGGCCGGAGGCCGTAGCTTGCCGGTGGGAGAGGTGCACGTGCTTTGATGCGCGGGCCTTCGTCCAATTTGATTACGCGCACCTGCATGTGCAAATGCGGGCACTAAACTTCTGTCTGTATGCAATACTTGCAATGAAGAATCCCTGCACATGAGCACACCAGAAAGTGGGTCGCATATGTGCAGGACTGGTCGACAGGCACGAACAAGCAACAAATCGATGGAGGCATCGCTTGCACTTGGGTAACCTGCGATTCACGCACCGAGGATGAGGAAGGATGATGGTGCGTCTGTCTCTGGTGGTCATGCGAGGCAGACGAGGGGCTAGAGTGGCCACCACTGTCTGGTTGCCTGGTGCTGCCTTGCAGCATCATGGCAGCAGCAGAAGCCATTCGTGCATCCAGCTCCTGTGTATGCGTGTTTATATCTATATGTGTGTGTGCTTGCATTGTATGTGTATGTGTGTATATGTGCGATGTGCAATTGTGTGTGTATGTGTGTGTGTTTGAGTGTACACTTGCTCAAAACCCCCTCCTCCTACCTCTCCATCTAGGTAATCCAAAACATGTGAAATGTGAAATGTGCACACAGTCCCCCCCCCGACCTGTGCATTGCATGAAAACATCCCCTCCAATCATACCCTCCAACAAACACTGAGACACACCTGCGGCTCAGGCTCTGGGCTGCTGCTGCCACCCTCACTGCGCTGGTTGCCCCTTCCCCCCCTCTTACCACGGCTGCTTTGTAAATGGGAATGTGGGGGGTGGTGCATTGATGGTGGAGATTGATGACTCCAATGCGGCCCTGTATGCTGCCATTGGTGGGGGGGAGGGTGGTGCAGGGATGTGGAGGGAGGGCCGGGTGGATGATTGGATGATCTAGCTCTGGGCCAACTTCCTGCAAATTTGATATTGAAAACCTTGGCCAGTCACAAGTTAGGATCTCAAGTGATGTCTGCTTGCTCATCACGCCCCTTTCCATTTGCTAACACAGAAAACAGAGATACAAGCGGAATTGGGTTATAAAAGCCTTTTCACCAAGCGAAAGGTGTAAGTAAAGAAAGAAAACGCAAAACAGCCCAAAGAGATGGAAGACACGGTGGGTTTTGGTGCTCAACAGACAAGCAAGAGACGTATTTTAATAGGATTGTTATGCTACGACACTTAGCAACAAAGGGCCTGATGCATGCATAGAAAAAATGACAAGGTGAATTCAACCTTTTTCTTTTAATTCTTTATTCATGTGCTCTCCAAAGTACAAGTTAAATTGTACCGTGCGCACATATACACAACATACACACCCACATTCATAAAAACAAACACATCACGCACATGCACCACCCATCCACCCACCCACATCCACATCCCCACCCGCACACGCATCACAACCACCACCTGCAAAAGCCGCTGCCGCGGCAGTGGCGGCAGAAGCTGCAGCATTCAGGAAGGCCGCATAAGGATCTAAATGTTGTTGCGCTCCTCCTCCGTCATGTGCCTGGTACGAGTGGGCGTGTCCTAAGCTGCTGCTACTGCTGTCCTGCTGGAGCTGGTACTGGCCTGAATGCTCAGGTTCTTGCCAGGGGTGCTCAGGACCGCTGTACTTCATGGCAGGAGAAGGGGCAGCTGCACTTCCAGGGAAGCTGTTTGTACCCTGCTGCTGCTGCTGCTGCTGCTGCTGAGAATGATGAGAAGACGGTACTTGGTGAGGTTGATGTGGAGAACGTAAGGGTTCGCTGCCCGTGGCTGCGTACGTGTGGGGGCTGGGTTGGGTTGGGGGAAGCTGTGAGCTTGTGGAGTGGCTGAAAGTACGAAGCTGGCCCTTTCCTTGAGCTGGTGATGCCACGCGAGAAGACCCTGAGGAAGTGCGCCTTGCGTGAGCCCCTGATACTTCCTCAGGCAAAGGTGTACGGTATGGCGAATTCTTGTGACTCTGGTCGGGCGGATGAGGCTTTACATCGTCTGATGGGGGGCTGACTTCAAAGCCATGCAGCGTTCCCAGGACCTGAATAGGTACAAGCACAAGTGCGCATGCTGAGATTGTACCTGGAGTGCGTATCTGGCTTCCTTAACTTGATTTTATCAGGCCCACCCAAGTGCAGCCAGCTATGACCCTCTGTCAGCCATCACAATCACAAGCTTCCCAGTCACTCGTACTCTGTGGCATCATCACCTGCTTAAGATACCCTGCTGCTGACTTAATGACAGAAGGTGATGCTTTGCCGAAGCTGTTGCTGTCTTGAAGAGTGTGGATCAGAAATGCGTCCAACTCGTCAGGCTTAAGTTTCTGTGCCTTGTCCTGCAATTAGACATGCATCAGTGACAGGTATTGCAGGCTTTTGCTTTATTTTACTGTGATCCTTCTCGTGTGTGTGTGTGTGTGTGTGTGTGTGTGTGTGTGTGTGTGTGTGTGTGTGTGTGTGTGTGTGAGTGTGTGTGTGTGTGTGTGTGTGTGTGTGTGTGTGTGTGTGTGTGTGTGCGTGTGTGTGTGTTTGTGTGTGTGTGTGTGTGTGTGTGTGTGTGTGTGTGTGTGCATGTGTTCAAGACCGTGGCTGTGGAAACAGTAAGCAATGTGCAGACATACACCTGGAACGAGGCAGACAGCAGCTGAGTAAGCGAGGCTTTCATGAGCTGGGACTGGCGTTCAGCAGCTGGGCGGAGGAACCTGTGGCGGAGGACTGACAGTTTAGCAGCACGCGCTTGCACATGGACAGTCAAATTGTAGAACAGGGTGCTAACCTGGGCTCCTCCTCTTTTCCTTCGTCCCAAAAATTTTCATCTGCACTTTCATCCGAGAATTTGCTTGGGTGCTGCACCAGCCCATAAGCTTGCAACACGGTGTTCTCGCGCTCAATCCGGAGTTTTTTCATATTGTTTCCTCAACCCGCTAAAAATCGAACGTGCAACCAGTTTGAATTTGTTGCAATGCTTCGCGTTGACCAACCGACATAAGCAAAATTTGTTAAGTTTAAAAGCCCGATGCTGACTATTCCTTTACCGGCTCTATGGATCAAGTAAGTTCATGCGACGCAAGTAAGTTCATGCGACACAACAGGTTGAACAGTTTTTGGATAAAAGAGAAATGGGAACGAATGAGAATAAACTGGCAAAAAAAGGTCCCGACGTAAGAGGTCACGTCCATGCATGTTGTACACGCAAATGATTATGTACAAATCTGCTATAATTTTGTGATTGAAAAAAAGAAAAAAAATAGGAATAATTATCGACATGGACAAAACAGAGTTTATGAACAAGTGCAAGGCATTCATCGAGCATGAGGTGGACAAATCGAAGGCCCCTGTGATTGAGCACTTTGACTCACTGAAGACT
>Ga0307963_1003068_pt1 | contig 13215 bp, 15 predicted proteins | sample OrgLakmetagen594_FD_201829 | JGI IMG/M metagenome (GOLD analysis project Ga0307963, IMG submission 201829) | Saline water microbial communities from Organic Lake, Antarctica - #594 | ecosystem: Environmental > Aquatic > Non-marine Saline and Alkaline > Saline | place: Antarctica: Organic Lake...
TATGGTGTTACCGTCACTATCAATCCTGGAGGCAGAGGCCCCACACTGACCATCAATAGAGCTGAACTTGCAGCTGTGCTAGTAGCGGTACAAAAAGGCCACACTGAAATTGCTACAGACAGTGCCTCATCCCTCTTTCAAATTAGAAAACAGCTATTGAACCCAATGGCTGTACTCCACCACTTGCACAGGGAACTAGTTAAGGACATTGCAAATTTAATCCAATCCTCACCCTCTACTGTCACTCTCTACAAAGTGAAATCTCACTCTGGTATTATTGGCACTGAGGGTGCAGACCACCTAGCACACAAAGCAGCAGTCAATCAAATTTCTGACGTTTCCCTCCCGCCAGCTACTGACCCCTTTCTACGACCTGTTCTGGCTAAGCGTTCCAAACAAAGTTGGCTTCCATGCAGTAGAACTAGTACGGGTTTTGACTAACCTGCAAGACAAACTAAAACATCACATGCACGCCCACCATTACCTTGGTGAAGCTAACACAGATACACTGCTTTACAAGCAAGCTCTGGCAAAAATTGCATGATACGCCTCAGAGTGCAGCACAGCCCGACTCTCGCACACGGCAAGATACTGCAAAGCCCCTTGCGCATGCCCAATTTATTAACAAGTTTTGGTCCATGCCAAATGTGACTTTTAAGAAACAGGAACAAGTCCTTAAGTACAGGACGGATACGATACACACAGACAAACACACCAAAAGGTTTAGCCATACGACAGGTCCTGCCACCTGCCCTTTGTGCGGAGGATCAGACAGAGCTCCACACATACTTCTTAGGTGCAACAACCATTTATAACCTAAAGAGAGTGCACATAAACCGACACCACCACGCTGTAAGCCTTTGTGGTGAAGAGATCAGCAAAGGCAAGCTGGGCTCAGCAATTGTGTACAGTGGATGCTTGTAACAGTGAAAAGTTATCTGACCTTTACATTGAACCCCCTGATGACATTGAAAGAAAGATCCCTGACTGGGTTTTTCCAACACAACAAAACCTTCCGACTAGACATCAAAGCCGTCCAGATGGCGTGTTGGTTATGCCCATTGAGGGAAGAGGCAGGTATTTGGATCCCGAACAGATCCCCCTAAAGGACAGAGACATACATCTTGTAGAATTCAAATTCTGCTCAGACATAAACCCGCAACAGACACTGGAAAAAGCGCACAACCAGCATCAACCCCTTGTCCAACGTCTACGAACAAGGAGCCTCCGAGGCAACTGTTGAAACAACCAAGTCACACTCCATGTTATACTTCTTGGAGTCGGGGGCACAATTTATAATCAGTACACCATAACTCCTTAACTAAACTTAGGCGTCCCCACGCACAAAGTGCACCAACTTGTTACTAAACTGCACTGCCATGCAATAAAAAGCTTGAACAAGATTACAAGAACAAGACACAAAATACACCTTAACAACAACAGTGATAATGGGGGATCTGATGGGGGGGTTACTGATAGAGCGGCTGGCTTCAGGAGGGCTAGGCGCAGGCCGGAATGCATGGCTGACAACCCGCCGGATCCTCATTAGTCTCTGTTGTTTCACTTTTTTTTCTCGTTTCTGGTGGGGCTCTGGCTAGTGTGAGCACGTGAGCACTAGTTGAGAGCCTTTCCTGAATGCACGCTGGTGACTTCCAGCGTACACTTTTACTTTTACACTCCATCAGACATGCATCTGCACTCATTAAAACAAGGTATGCACTGCAATATAATACAAGCAAAAACAGTCAAGGTTTGGGTCTGGGTGCTACGGCACACAACCCCCTTGACCCACATTTATAAAATTTTCATTGTTTGCGCGGTGGGGGGTTGCCTGGTGCGGGCACCAAAGTACCCCCTCCCTTAATCATGCTGGCTGTATCATCACTACCAGCGGAGTAGAATTTTTTTTTACCATTGCACCTTTTTGGGTTGGGTTTCAGGCTTTTCCCAAGCTTTAGGCCAACAAACGCCCCCCAGAGGCACATGTAGCGATGTACAGGGGGACATTTTAAGTAGTCTAGTATCAACGTAATATTTAGCTAGCAACTTGGCGTCCGTGGGCAGGAAACAAGGTGCATAGTGGCTTAACATTTCGAATAGGTTACAAAGGAATAAAATTGCTCAAAGCCATAGCAGATGTCAACACAAAAATTTCTCAGTGCGCTCGGCAAACAATCATGACACGGACGAGAGACGGTCGGTGTAATGTTGCAGGGATGATGAGTAGACGCATAATGAAAATGCGCTAGGCACTAGGCAAACAGGTTCTCCATGTCAACGCCTGGGTCTGCGTCCTCTAAGTGGGCAAACTCGTTGAAGTGGGTGGGGCGATGGATCTCGTGGTAGAACTCCTTGGGGTTGGCTAACCGCAGGCCATACTTCATAGAGGTGCTGTGCTTGACTCCCATGAAGTTGTAGTTCCAAGAGCCTGAGTGAGGGGACGGCAAAAACGAAAAAGATTGGTTTGCCGAAGAACGGAGTTCTTTGAGGTAATGTACGGGTAGTGTAACCGAGATGCTGTGGTGCTAAACTGTGAGGTGTGAATTCTGAGCGCAGATCGTCAAATGGACATCGAAAGACGGCTTGATACGTGCAGCCGCTAATGTCGAAATGCACAGAGCAAGGCAAGCTGTAGTGCCCAAACAAGCTTGTACTTCATTACATTCTCTCAGACGAAGGAGCTTTGCGTTCTATGTGCATCAATTCCATACACACACACATACACACATACACGCACGCACGCGCACGCGCACCTCCCCTCCCCTCCACACGCCCCCCTGCCTTCCAACACAGACACACACATACCTGTGTCTGGCACCATGTAGAAGCCCATGAAGCGGTCGCTGAGCAGTAGCTGGACCTTGTCGTAGTGTGCAGGCGAGTAGCCCTGTGGGTTGGCGCTGGTGTCCTTGTTGGCACGGCCCCACTCGTAGCCACTGCAGACAGACGCACACACAGCACACAGTCAATAAACCGATACACACGCAGAAATGGCATGCACATGTGTGCATGTGTGCATGTTAGGTGCTGGCATTTTTGTTGGCACGTTCCCCTGCAGACAGAAGCACACAACACACAGCAAAAGCATGCACTGGTGGATACACAAGCTGTATGAAGACCGGTTTTCTTTTCATGTATTTCAGCAGCCATCTTGGAGAATGCTTATTTGGGAAACTAGATAAGGAACAAGTCTGGTCTGCTTCTATTGGCCAAGACGCAATTCAATTAATTGCTTGCACCTAACAAGCGTTTCCAAGATAAATTAGAAGAGCTGGCAAGGGCGGGATCAGCGGTTGGCAATGTACGCAACATAACAAAAAATAACGCAGGCCAGGAGGCTGTTTTTTTAATTTTTCTGGACGACACGTTTATTTTTCGTGGTGGACACTCCTGAGGGACCCACCCGGACCCCCCCTCCTCCGATTGGACCCATATATATACCAATCGATAGCTCTTGACGCCAGAATTCCGAAAAAATACATATTAATCAATTTGACACGTGTCGTCCGAAATTTATGCTTTCTGCGGCCTCCTGCGCAGGCAGTGAACAACCACTCCCCCACTAACTAAGGAAAAGGAGCCACTTTGGTACAAAATACCGTAAAACTCCTCCACCAAACATACATAACGTGCCTACCAGCTGTATCTGCTGCCGCCCAAATCCAAAAATAAGCCGATACACATTACAGGCACGCAGAGCCTGGCAGACGGCACACGTTGTATGACAGGGTTCTTCATGCTGGACTAACTGATTCAAAAACATCACGTGAGCTTGCAATTCTGAAATAGTAGCCACCTACAACAACGAAGGGCGCACCTGCACACACACACCTGCACACACACACACATATACACCCACCCACCCTGCCCCCACCCCTACGAGTAGTGCGCATCAAAAGCACGCACCTGGGTGTCAGCTTGTAGGCCGTGAGAGAGCAGGAGCCAGGGGTGAAGGAGCAAGTCACAACGATGCAGCGCTCTCCGTCCCAGGACTTGTGCATCTCAAGCATCTTGGCATGCATCGTTACGTCCTGTGCGTGCGTGCATGCGTGTGCGTGTGTGTGTGTGTGTGTGTGTGTGTGTGTGTGTTACTTTGCATGAATGCATCAAAACCGCAATTGTATATCATCCTGTGCCGCAAATGCAGTGATTTCGTCTGTTATGGGTTACGGGGCACAAAGCAGCTGACAGAAGGGGGCCTTCCCCCTTCACGTGTTTTGCCTGCTGACACCCGCTTAGCTCTCTTGGTGAGCGTGTACCCTGTGAAAAGCAGGAGACCCATACAAGAAGAGCATATAGCAGTTTTAAATAGGCTGAAGGCTTGAGCAGGACTCTGAGAAGGGCGTCCGGCCGAGGTTGTGAACGCTGATAAACTTTCGGGAAAAGCGGTGCTCGAAATCTGAACACACGCATACACGCACCTCTGGTGCCACCTGCGCCATTAAGAATGGAGCAGCATACACTCAGCCATAAAGGCGGTGCACAACCTAAACACACACACACACAAAACCCACACACCTGTGGAGCCATCTGTGGCAGTGTCTGGCTGCGTGTGCAGCCACCTACACACACTCATATCACACACGCACACACACACATCACACACACGCACCTGTGGCGCCATCTGTGGCAGCTCGTTTGGCTGCGTGTGCAGCCAACCCAGGGGCTCCAGGTCGCTCAGATAGTCATGCTCAGGCAGGGTGTTGGGCAAGTGGACCACCTGGAGCCAAGCAACACACATTTAGTCATGCTCACACATTTAGTCATGCTCACACATTTAGTCATGCTCAGGCAGGGTGTTGGGCAAGTGGACCACCTGGAGCCAAGCAACACACATTTGATTTTGTTGTGCATTCCAAATACCTGCTGTGAACCCTCACATTGCTGACACACACAATCAATCACATCCCCACATACACCCACAAACGCAAAATTTACACGCACCTCACACACACACACAGTGGTAACGCACCTGGTGGTTGCCCCACTGTGGGGGCATCACGACGCAGCGGACCTCCTTGACTTGTGGGTTGTCTGGGGGGCTCACTCCGTACATGAAGCCAGAGATCTGGGTGCGCAGGTCGGCGATGCAGATGAACTTCTTCAACAAGTTCTTGGGCATCACAAACCTGTGAATGGCATACGTGTTTGGTGCGTGTGTGTGTGTGTGTATAAGAGTGTGTGTGCGTGTGTGTGTGTGTGTGTGTGTGTGAGTAAGCCTACGAGTTCTTCTGCTGCAACAGAGCCCCCCCATGTTGGCCATCAACGTGTATGTAGGTAACTATGCCTGTGCTCCAGCTCGCGTCTTCACACCACAGCACTTGATACAGGAACGCAGGCCGCACAATTACAGCACATCAATATTAATATCAGCGCTGCCAGGCCGCACAATTACGACACATCAATATTTATACCAGCGCTGCCAGGCCGCCAATTACGACACATCAACATTTATACCAGCACTGCCAGGACGCAAGCAAGGCGATGTAACGCCACACCATGACTAGAGTTGGCCAGAACGCCAGAACCATATATTTGGTGATTTCCCTGATTTCCTTAAAAACATTGTATATACACCGTATATGTTTGGTTTTGGCCGACCCTACCCATTTACCAAACAAGCAAAGCTTGTACATGCAAGCACACCCAACTCCGCCCACCCATCCACACCAAAACAAAGCACACACACGCACAAGCAAACAATACGCACTGCTCAATAATAAATAATAACACACAAGTTCACGCCATAGCTCACTCACGTGAACGCATTTTGGCTGTCGCGGATGTCGTCAGAGTTGACGTAGATGTGGTTCACACGCAGGTGCAGGTTGGCCGCAGAGATGGCACGGATGCGCCACTCTGTCTTGGACCCAAAGGTAGCCTGTGTGCGTATGTGTGTGTGTTTGTGTGTGTGTGTGTGTGTGTGTGTTTGTGTGTGTATGTTTGAATCGTGATTTCAAGCATGTGACGCACGTTACAGCAGCGTGTTGAAATGCCATGCAGCACAGCGCACCGCGATTAAAACAACATGCACTAGAATAGCCAGAAGGACTAGGTGACGGCGAGCCCCGCACCTACACCAACCCCCACAACACAACACCAACACCATCCTAGCGACTGTTTGTCAAGCGACGTGCAGGTAAAAAGACAAGCTCATTGTCGTGGGGGAACAAAGAGCTTGTCATGAAACCATACATGCACACCTACACCAACCCCTACAAAACAACACCAACACCATCCTTTGCCTGCTTGCCATGCAACGTGGGGGCGAAAATGAGCTAGTCATTTTGCACAAAACCATACACACGCACACCTACACCACACCCACAAAACGACACTGGCAGCTTCCTGCCACACTTACTTTTCAGGCAACATGTTGACCTGTTTTGTTTGGGGGTAGCTGTGCGTGTGTATGATCTTGTGCAAGAACAAGAACACTCACACCTACCACCACACCCACAAAACGCTTTGACGTGTTGCCTGACAAGGTTGGCACACCCACAAAACAATACTGACACTTTCCTGTTAACCTGCTTGTCAAGCAACATGTTGACCTGCTTGTCAAGCAATGTGGGGGTGACAGTGAGCTTGTCTCTTTGTACACACACACACATTACTATACCCACAAAACATCACTGACATCTTCCTGTCAACCTACCTTGTCAAGCAACATGGGGGTGACGGTGAGCTCGTCTCTTTGCACACACAAACACATGCACGCGTACACACACAGCTTACAATACATCAAGAAAACAAACAGATTCCTGTCGCACCTGCTCATAGGGCGAGGTGGTGGTGACGATGAGCTCGTCTCCATGTACGTTTGCTGTCTTCGTGGTGACAGCTGCCATCTGGCCGCCCTCACGCGCCTGTGATGAGCAAGATTTAAAGATTAAAGAGGATATAAGTTATGAACAAAGAGGATATAAGTTATGAACTCAAAGACACAAAAACACACACACACACAAGACTCATGTGCTAAAAAAGCGAATTTACTTCTAGCATGAAAACACATACACACAAGACTCACGTGCTAAAAAAGCGTATTCACTTGAAGCAGAAATGCAAATAGTTGCATGCTTTTCTCGGCCATTACAAACTTTTGCTGGAAGAAGGCCACTCACGAGCTCAACAATGAAACAAAAAAGGGGTCGTGGATTGCAACAAGACTTGGAGCCGGAAGACCTCCAGCAGTCATCACACATGCCCGCTCCTTTCTTCGCCGCAAAAGAAAGTGAGTGTGCTCGTCATCTCCCCACACACAGAGCAGACGCGCACCTGCTTCTCAATCTCCGCAATCTGCTGCCGTTGCTGGGAGGGGGGAGTGATCTCAGCACCCAGGATGATGTCACGGATCTCGCTCTGGGTCAGTGCCTGCGGGGGGAATACCAGCGGGAAAAACAACATGAATGCAGTTGCTGGTAGGCTGCAGTCCTCCCATTCTTGATCATTATCACAACACAATCCATGCTTATAACAGAGATAGGCCCAATGCACCGGGTCTAGCACAAATACAATCACACAGCCCCCCACCCTTCTATCCCCCCTAAACAACAGGAAAGGAAAAACCTCACATACAAGGCTGCGGAAAAAACAATCCAAAAGCACAGCGAGCAAGAAACGACGCCTCAAGATGCCATCGTCAAACACAAGCTGACACGTGCACCTGAACAGCGACACGCTTCTCCCTCAGTCACGCACCTGAACGTTGACATTGTTCTTCTTGGCATAGTCTGCAAGAATGAGATCCTTGAGCGCAATCTCCACTTTGACCCACTGCTCGTCCGTGAGTGTGGGCCACACGTGGTGCAACTGCGTGATGATGCTCTTGTCCGGCTTCAGGATCATGCGCGCCTGAGTGTGTGTGCGTGTGTGTGTGTGTGTGTGTGTGTGTGTGTGTGTGCGCGCGTGTGTTTGTGTTTGTGTGTGTGTGTGTGTGTGTGTATGTGTGTGTGTGTGTGTGAGTGAGTTTGTGTGAGATGAAGGGCAACTTTTAGAGCAACGACTGTAGCAATTTCGGGTTCAACGGTGCACACTCAATGACTGATGACCAGACCATTCTTGATGACCAAACACACTTCGGCCAAAGGTTGACGATTTGACAAAGATGTGCCCATAAACGAGATCAGGAAATAAAAATTGTTCCTAGGGGCAAGGTGATTAGACACTCAGTACAAAAGCTACACTTGAGCACCCATTGGCAGGGCTCGGCATATTGCTCTGGTTGGCCAAATCTGTATACAAGCGTGATTTTGAAGGAAGTCTGCCTTAAAATACCGTGTGTAATTCTGTATAATTCTGACCAACCCTATATATCGCGCAACACACAAATTATTCCATGCTCAGTTGCACACTCACATCCCATACATGTACAAAGACACACCTTTTCAGGGTTGACGTGCAGCGCACGCAAGATGAGGATGACACGGCTGAAGGCGGTGTACGAGGACACAGTGCGCAGCCAGTCATCATACAGGTTAAACAGCACCATCTGGTTCTCTGTGGCCTTGAGGATGAGGTCGCCAAACTTCTCCAGCTTGATGGCCGCTGTGTGTGAACGCCAAGTCGTGCAATAGAACCACACACGTGTCAAGCAGAGGTGGCAATGTCATGCAATAAAACCACATACGTGTCAAGCAGAGAAAAGTGGCAATGTTATGCAATAAAGCCACGCTCGTGTCAAGCAGAGAAAAGTGGCAATGTCATGCAATGAAACCACGCACGTGTCAAGCAGAGAAAAGTGGCAATTTCATGCAATGAAACCACACACGTGCCAAGCAGAGCAGGCACATCGTCTTGAGGTACAATGACCAAAGTTCGTACACTTCTCTGCATCATCAACACAAGGCAACAGCACTTGAAACCAAGGCAGCCACTACTGGTCGGCGTTGTCTAACAGGCACGCCCTCTCACACGAACACACTCATGCACATCCAGTGCAAAACAACGCCACAATGCTCATTGCTGTCTGTACTCTAAAGCTTCCTGTCTGTACTCTAAAGCTCACGACAACTGGAGGCTGTCAATTCTTCCTACAGTTGAGCAAAGGGAGTGAGCTGAAGCTGCTTGATCCCTAGGCAAAAACCCTAGCCGTGCACGTTTACACACACCACACCACACACGCAGACACACACACACACACACAATGCACACACACAACACACGCGCACGTTTACACACACCACACCACACACACGCAAAAACACACAATGCACACACACATAACACACGCGCACATGCAGAAACACACACCCCAGGCACCCACCTTGGAACGGCAGCTGCAGCTCAGAGCCCGTGATAACAATGTTGGGGAAATCCAGCAAGTGCACCTCAAGTGGATCAAGCATACCCTTACGCGTCACAATCACACGCTTGGGCTGCTCTTCCACAGGCAGGGAGCGCACCTGCGCGGATTCAAAACAGGCATGCAGCGCTCGTTCAAAATGATCACTAGATTTTGGAACGAGCATGTGCTTATGAGTCACGATCACACGTCTATGCTGCCCATCCACAGGCAGGGAGCGCACCTGCGCGGTTTTATAGGCAGGCAGGCATGCACGGCTTTTTTTCATTATTACAAGTTGCTGGAATCAGTAGATGTTGTTGCGTATTGCATGGATAAAAGCCACATGCAGATTGTGAGTGTGTGTGTGTGTTGCCACCACCACCTTCAGGCTTACAGTGTAGACTCAAATGCAGGTTTGCTCCCAAGTAATGTCGCTTGAGGCTTGGGAGCCAATGCTGTAGGACGCAAGGACATACAACCCACACCCACACCCATACAGGATCAACCAGCAGAAATCTAAAGAAGACTCACCAAGGCGGCCACCTCTTCTGCAGTCTTCCACTTGGCCAGCTGACTGAGACGCTTCTGCCCAGCCCACACACTGTACGCACACACACACAAAGAGGATTGGGTAGGCAAACAAGTTGCCACAAGTAATAGGACGTTGATACCACAACTCCAAGCCCTTTTTTTTTTACCAGGATGCACGATCTGATGTCAACTGGGGTGCACTAAGCTCTGACATTACATGTGCTGATATTAAGGGCTGATATTAAGGGCGCAGGCAGCTTACCCCACCCCATACTCCGCAATTATTCACAATCAACAGTCTTCATCCAGAACCATCATACTTGAGGCACCAACGAGCAGCTCAACATTCATACCTAGGAAGCCAGAACCGTGGGATGACGCCGGCTCACTCATACTTTCAGTGCATGGAACTGGGTGTATGCTGCATTGCTACACAGACCAGGCCTATTAGAGGCATGTATGATACTTTCAGTGCATGGAACTGGGTGTATGCTGCATTGCTTCACAGACCAGGCCTATATATTAGAGGCACGTATGGCCCGCGCTCGCTGGTCATGCCAGTCCAGCAAACGCTGCACCAAGACAACCTTACTGAGAAGGTCATATTTGTGCAATGAAGCTAGTACATACATATTTGCATATTTGCAATACAGGTAAATCAACACACTGTATTACTCATTGCTTCAAGAGGGAGCTGGCCAACCTCAACAGCACTATTATTCTATCGCTCCCCCACTCCATCTAGTAAGCCTTCGCACATCAGCCACACATTCCCACCGTTTCCAGATGGCTTCCTGCTTCACAAACCAAACGAGAAGGTGCCTGCGCCTTTCCAATGATGACCCATGCTAGATCAGCATTCATTTGGAAAGCTAAGGGGTTCAATAGAGGATCATTTGTAGGGTTGGCCAGAACCATATTTATACACCGTATTTTTGGTGATTTCCAGGCAAAAAATACCGTGTATGGTGTATACATATGATTCTGGCCAAACCTAATCATATGGAAAGTAGAGGGTGTTTTTTCATATTTTTCCTGGGTATGTATTAAGGTCATCAAGAGGATATAATTTTTCATTGTCTGCCTCACTACATGTCAAGGGAGGCAATAAAAAATCATCTCCTCTCAGTGCTCCTTTTTTTTATGGTTAATGAAGCAGCAAGCCACCCAATAGGAGCGTCCCTCTTGGGGTTAATGAGGCAACAGCCTTACTCCAAAAGAAGCGAGTAGCACGACCCAAGAAGGACAGTTCAGGACCAAATGAATATTCCCCCCTTTGTCTGACTCATTAAAAAAGAAGCAAAACTAGATCCTTGAAGTCTCATATAACAAAGAATGGGTTGCGGGTGCATCCTTCACCACATGTTATAGACCGGCCTATTATACAAAGCACGACACGTTACTTGAAGTCACAAACCACATTCCTCTTAATGGTCATGCGTAAGAGATTTTTTGGGCCTATAACAGAGGGATGGAGGACACATTTAAAGGTGCTCGCATCCGGTCTGACAAACAAAGATGACTTGATGGTCAAGCCTACAATTATCAGGGCCTTTACGTAGGGACGGAGAACACATCTTAAGGTGCTCGCACTCGGTTTGACAAAGAACCATCTAGTAGAATGTTAGGCATATTGTCACACACCTGGTGTGAATGATCTTGAGGAATAGCTGTCCAGAGCGGGGGTTGAAGATGAAGATGGCGCCGTTGATGGGCTTGGTGGTCAGGTTGCCCTCAAACGTTTTGTGGATGGTCACGCGGTACACGTTGGTGTCATCCACAAACCAAATGATCTAGAAGCAGGCACATGTGTGTGTATTGTGTGTGTATTGTGTGTGTGTGTGTGTCAGTCTAATAAGGTCTCGTGGATGGTCACGCGGTACACATTGGTGTCGTCTGCAAACCAAATGACTAAAATCAGACGCAAGCGTGGGGAATTAATACACAATTGAAACATGTATCTGTCGCTCATACGCACACACAAACATGCTTATACGCACACACAAACATGCTTACACACATACACACCTGGTTGCTGAACAGCTCCCCGTAATTCTGGCTGGACAGGTAGGGCTCAGTGGGCTCTGAGGAGTAGAGCTGCAGGGACTTCCGGCAGCGCTCACGCAGCACGTACAGCGCCGGGTTGGACTTCATGATCTTGGCCATGGCCTGATGTGTGTGTTAGTTTGTTCGTGTGGGTGTGGGAGTGTGCACGTGTGTGTGTGTGTGTGTGTGTGTGTGTGTGTGTGCACGTATGTGTTGATAATATCGTGCAATAATCTTCCACAACACACATTACATTTTTACATACATCATACAAGACACACACGGGCGTGTTTAGGCACGTTACCTGAATGACCAGCGCCTTGATGCCAGGGAACCAGTTGCCATACGCACTGTGCAGATTGTAGCATAGGTCAATGCCAATCATGGCACCTGCACACACAGGCACGTGCAAGCACGTTTGAGCAAGTGCTTATGTGTGAGCAACTGTTGAGCAGATCAGAGCCTTACACCATATGTGACTGTATGCTGTAAGACTGGAAAAACCCCTGCCAAAAAATACCATGTATACAACCATGCCTGTAAACAAAACTATGTTGCCTAGTTAGGAGCGCCATAGGAATGTGCAACATTCTATGGCAGTCGCTTGCATGTACCGGCACAGGTGACACACCAGGTACTAGCACATTGAAAACGCCAGGTATGAGCAAAGAAATTTGGATGTGCTAGCTACTAGCAAGATGCCAGGTTCTAGCAAATTAGAAAACCAGCCACTAGCACAGGTTCGACAAAATAAGCCGTTTTATCCGCTTGTGCACGACACTCACCCCACATCTGCTTCACACCCACACCTGCACAGTGCTCACCACCGTGCAGAGCACACGTACCTGTTGGAGATGGGTAGATGGACATATTGTCGGTGGTGTAGTCCAAGAACTTGGCACGCACATAGCGCTCAATGTCGTGGCTATCGTAGTCACCCCACCTGCGTTTTTGAAAGTGTGTGTGTGTGTGCGTGTGTGTGTGTGTGTGTGTGTGTGTGTACGTGTGCTCAATGCAGCAGAAATTAATTGTTGCATGCCATGCCATTAATTGGCAAAAACATATCCCGCGCTCGCTGCCAAAAAACAAAACCTGCAACGGCATGCTAGTCGGCGAACAAACCCACAACATGTCTGGCCGTAACAGGTTGGTACTCAGGGTTAGCGTCACTCGCAACACTTGCATACTAAGGCAGAGACAGACGGCACACACATTGTTTACGCGACAATCAAAGCTCACCCCCCCACATTCTATTACCCTCCCTCCCCCCACCCACCCGCGTGCGCACACATGAACACCCCCCTCCCCCTCCCTGACACACACACACACACACACACAAACACACACACAAG
>Ga0307963_1003069_pt1 | contig 13215 bp, 23 predicted proteins | sample OrgLakmetagen594_FD_201829 | JGI IMG/M metagenome (GOLD analysis project Ga0307963, IMG submission 201829) | Saline water microbial communities from Organic Lake, Antarctica - #594 | ecosystem: Environmental > Aquatic > Non-marine Saline and Alkaline > Saline | place: Antarctica: Organic Lake...
TGGGTCTTGACACCCATGTGCTTATGAAAAACCACCATCGTTGTATCTGCGGCATGTGGCAAATGTGATCAGTGGAAAATGATTGGGTCTTGACACCCATGTGCTTATGAAAAATCACCATCATTGTATCTGCGGCATGTGGCAAATGTGATCAGTGGAAAATGATTGGGTCTTGACACCCATGTGCTTATGAAAAACCACCATCGTTGTATCTGCGGCATGTGACAAATGTGATCAGTGGGAAATGATTGGGTCTTGACACACCAGTGGCAGCGGAGACTTGACAAATTTATCATTAATTAGTGTCTCTGTTCTTGTAAGTGGCTGCGTCAATACTGACTGCGTATAATATTGAGAGAGACGTGTTGAAATTTCCATTTGACCGTAACTGCATGCTACAGTTTCATCCTCATGTGCCTGGCAGCTGTTCTGCCCTACTCTAAAGAAATGGTTTGATTGGAAACGCAAGCATACTGTGACTCCACATTTATATATCCTAAAGAAAATGTAAATGGCAAGCACTGCAATGACATTTCATGTCCAACCGGACCAAATGTATGCTACGTGTAGGGAGCGGTGGACCCCCCAGCTTACACACGCAACCTTACCCGTGAGCTCAAGGCCTCGGCTTTGGCAGCGCTCCCTTCTGAACAAGAAAACCCCAGTGAGTCATTGTGTGTGTGTCTGTTTGTGTTTGTGCGTATATGTGTGTCTGTGTGTGTACTTGTGTGTGTACTTGTTTGATTATGTGTGCAGCCATTTAAGACACAGGCCTGCTGCTGAGGGCCCCTGTGCTAAAATCCTATTTTTTGAAACCTATGTGTGATGCATGCATGCGCCATATTCTCTACACAGGCCTGCTGGTGAGGGCCCCTGTGCTAAAATCCTATTTTTTGAAACCTATGTGTGATGCATGCATGCGCCATATTCCCAACACAGGCCTGCTGCTGAGGGCCCCTGTGGACCCTGACTTTGATCCAGAGCTGGTGGAAATGGATGCAGCACTGCGCAGGTGTGTTTGTGTGTGTTTGGGGGCTGTGTGTAATTGCGTGTGTATGTGTGCCTGTGTATGGGTGTGAATGTGGGGTTTGGTATGTGTGGGGGATGTGGATGTTATTCTGGGTGTGGGGTGGATGTGGATGTTATTCTGGGTGTGGGGTTTGGTATGTGTGTGTGTGTGTTCATCTGCATGGGTGCAGGAGCAGGTGTGGGTGCAGGTGCAGGTGCAGGTGCAGGTGCAGATGAGGTGTGCTAGACAATGAAGGAGCGTGTAAGCATTCAGGGCGTGTTTTGGTTTTGTGGGGTCTAGTCTATGAGCTTGCACGAATATCTCGCGTGTTGATGTGCTGGGTGTGTGACTTGCTGCCTTTTTGTTACGTCTAAATGCAGAAATGGGTGGTGCAAACCACATAGACGTTCTTTACAGTTGTGTAGGTAGTCAATATGGTACGATGAATTGTGGGTTTCTCTATGCGTTTTATGCGATTGTGAACGCAGTATATCTGGTACGATGTATTGTGGATGTTCCTGTGCGTTTTATGCGATTATGTACGCAGTAAGTCTGGTACGATGTATTGTGGATGTTCCTGTGCGTTTTATGCGAATGTGTAGGTAGTAAATATGGTATGATGTATTGTGGATGTTTCAGTGCGATTTATGCGATTGTTTACGCAGTAAATCTGGTACGATGTATTGTGGATGTTCCTGTGCGTTTTATGCGATTGTGTAGGTAGTTAATATGGTACGATGAATTGTGTGTTTCTCTATGCGTTTTATGCGACTGTATACGCAGTAAATCTGGTATGAAGTTTTGTGGATAATATGGTACGATGTGGATTTTCCTGTGCGTTTTATGCGATTGTGTACGCTGTATATCTGGTACAATGTATTGTTGATAATCTGGTACAAAGTATTGTGGATGTTTCTGTGCGTTTTATGCGATTGTGTAGGTAGGTAATATGGTATGATGTATTGTGGATGTTTCTGTGCGTTTTATGCTATTGTGTATGCTGTATATCTGGTACAATGTATTGTGGCCTTCCCTGAGTCACCTCTTGTGCAGGATGAACGACAGCTGTCCATGAAAAGGGATGAGCAGCTTCGTGAAAAACATTAGTCCCCTATGCAATATGAACGACAGCTGTCAATGCATAAGAGTAGTCCCCTGTGCAGCATGAACGACAGCTGTCCACGCAGGAAAAAAATGCTCCGTGCAAACGAGTTGTCTCTGCGCCGTATAAATAACAGCTGTCCATGCAAACATAGTAGCAGCTCCGTACAAAAGATTAGGCACCTGTGCAGTAAGAACGGCAGCTGTCCTCGTAAAGGGAGTAGCAGCACTGTGCAAAAGATAAGCCTCTGTGCCGTGTGCCGTATGAACGGCAGCTGTCCATGCAAGCAAAGCAGCATCTCCGTGCCACTGACAGGCAGCTGTCGGTGCCCTGTGCGCTTGCAGGGAGGAGCTGGCACGTCTGACGACTGCCATGGGACGGCCGGGGGAGAACACAGACGGAGGTCCATTAAACTCAAATGGGGAGGGTGCAATGGAGCAGGGTGCACTAGGGGGTGCAGACACAAATGTGGCGAGCACAAATGTGGCAGGGCCTGTAGGGGTAGGTGGAGGCGGAGCTGCGAATGGGCAGCAGGGGCAGGGACAGCCGGATGAGCAGGGGATGCAGCAGCAGGGGCAACTGCAGCAGGAGCAGCAGCAGCAAGTACAGCAGCAACAAGGACAGAATGAAGAAGGGCAGCAGCAGCAGCAGCAGCAGCAGCAGCAGCAGCAGCAGCAAGAGCAGGCCTCACAGCAGACGAGTGGGCGAGGGGGAACCAAGCGTGTACGCTTTGAGGAGGGTGGTCATCGGGACGGAGTAGAGGTAGAGGGGGAGGAGGGTGTGCCGCAGGCGAAGCACCTACGTATGGACTCAGCCGCAGGGTCAGAGGAGCAGGGGGTATCCAAAGGTGGGGGTGAAGGCTCAGCTTCAAGCGCGCCGGATACTGCTGGGGGTGGGGGGGAAGGTGGAGGCAGCGCCCAGCAGCAGCAGGGTACTGACCAGGGGCAGCAGGGGTCCCAGGGTGCGTCTCAGAGCGGTGCGGGGACGCAGCCTGAAGAGACGCAGCCTGTAGAGACGCAGCTCGCGGAGACGCAGCCGTATGCGGTGGGGGAGAGGGACCCACAGCAGGTATGTGCAGTGTGTGTGTGTGTGTGTGTGTGCGTGCGTGCGTGCGTGCGTGTTTGCGTGCGTGCGTGTCTCCAGTAAACAGAAAGTGAAAAACAGCTATATTCTTGGTTAATGTTGTGTATTGCGCGCTGAAACTGGCCATTGGCAATTGACGACCATGGCAAGCAAAAGGGAGGTGAAGGCAGCATGACGCAAGAGCTGGAGGCAATACTACAAACTTATCTTTTGGGTAGCTAGAGAGCACGATCGTGTATAACTGAACATGACATGATGATTACACGCACGCGCACACGCACACACACACGCACACACACACACACGCACACACACACGCACACGCACACGCATACGCACACGCACAAGCACACGCATCATGTATGACTGAACATCACATGATGATTACACACACACACACGCACACGCGCACACACACACACACGCACACACGCACATATACGCAAGACAAATCTTTTTTGTGCCGCATGCGTGACACAGGACGGTGGCACTGTCCAGGGCAAAGGGGGGAGTGCAAAAGAAGCTCGACCCAAGAAACGCAGGACCATCATTGTGGAGGGGGAGGACGGAGAGGAGATTGAGGAGGAGGTGGAGGAGGAAGAAGACGAAGAGGAGGAGGGCGAGGGCGAGGTATGCTACTCCTTCTTTTTCGGTTTGCCTGCACTTCATTGCATTTATTTATGAAGGATCATGGTACATCGCCGATAAGGTTGGACCACTCTTGCATGGCCGCCATTCTTTTTGGTTAGCCTGTGCGTTTTGTGTGCTTTGGGCGGTCTTCTCACCCTCTGCTCTGTGCAACATTATTGGTTAGGCTGTGCGTTTTGTGTGCTTTGGGTCGCCTTTCCACCCTCTGCTTCGTGCGACATTTTCGGTTAGCCTGCGCATTTGTGTGATTTTGGGCGGTCTTCTCACCCTCTGCTCTGTGCAACATTTTGGTTAGGCTGTGCGTTTTGTGTGCTTTGGGCGGTCTTCTCACCCTCTGCTTTGTGCGACATTTTTGGTTAGGCTGTGCGTTTTGTGTGCTTTGGGTTGCCTTCTCATCCTCTGCTTCGTGCAACATTTTCGGTTAGCCTGCGCGTTTGTGTGATTTTGGCTGCCTTCTCACCCTCTGCTCTGTGCGACGTTCGACACTTGCCAGTTCCCATGGGATGCACCCTCCCTTTTTCTATTGGTTGCCCAAGTCAACTAGAGTGCTAGTGTTCAATAGTGTTCACTAAATTGCTAGTGTTTGCTAGTGTTTGGCCCTGTTTGCCAGTGTCTGGCCCTGTTTGCCAGTGTTCACTAGAGTGCTAGTGTTTAATAGTGTTCGCTTGATTGCTAGTGTTTGCTAGTGTTCGGCCCTGTTTGCCAGTGTTCATTTGAGTGCTAGTGTTCAATAGTGTTCCCAAATTTGCTAGTGTTTGCTAGTGTTTGGCCCTGTTTGCCAGTGTTCACATCAGAACAAATGTCTGGGTTCAAAGTTCAAAGTGTATCGATTCAACTCATAACATCTGTAATATGTGTACGGTCGGCCAGGACCATGTATGCACGGTAAATGCACGGTCATCTCAACAGCATAATCACCAAATGCACGGTCGCATGCGGTTCTGGCCAACCCTGAATATGCACTCGCGTGCGTGAACTTGTGAGGTTGCTCGTTAGAGCCTTCTTGTAGTGTTTGCATTCAAATGCTGCTTCCTTTGTATCCTTCCGCGTTATAATAGTTTGCTTACACAAATTGTGTGCTCCCTTCTCTCTCGCTTATCTTTTTTCTGGCATGCTGCATTTGCTCCACTACATTAGCAGAAGTAATTACTGCTTACCAATGCACACAGTCGCCAGAGTCCTACCCACATCTGGTCCGCACATTTTTCTCTCTGTCCTTGTTGGGGTTCTGTCTAGTGTGGGCACTTGTCAAAAGCCATTCTCTCAAGCACGCTCACCCTTATCCGCGCAATCTGTCACTCTTTGTAATGCATATCATGCTGGAAGGCAAGTAGCGTAACTTGAAGACACACGACTAGTCGAGACCTTTCTTTCATGCACGCTCACCCTTATCCGCGCAACCTGTCACTCTTTGCAATGCAGGTCATGCTGGAAGGCAAGTAGGAACGACTTGTAATCTGATCCACCATGCACGCTGATACTTTTTATCAGTGTGAGCCTTTCCTGAGTCCCCCCTCCTATCTTATCAGTGTGAGCTTTCCTGAGTCCCCCCCCCATCTTCCTTTCCCACAGGACAAAGAGGCCGAAAAGGAAGAGGAAGTAGACCAGCTGTCAGATATAGCAGGTGGGTGCAAGGAGCAAGATTCTGTGTACCTGCATGGATGCTGCACACTGGTGTCACCTCAGATCCTTCTTCGTTCTGCTCCACGACACTCCACCAATAATGGCTTCCCAACTCTACCTTCTTCACCCTCACACCTTAACGCCGTTTCGGTGATTCGAACGATTATTTCCTTTTCACAACGGTCGCATATGAACAGGGCTCTTTATGGTTTGTGTACTTATTATCCTGTAGCTTAACGTTTTTCTCTAATATCTTTGCAAGAACATGTGTTTTATTTGGAACTGAGGCCCAGTCCTTCACAGCGTCAGGCACACACACACACACACACACTCTCTGATTTTAATACTGCAGACAAGGTATCAGCTTGAACAAAACACGTAAGCGAATCTGGTGTGTAATCCTCACTAGCTGACGTTCACGCTGCAGTCCTTTCAATCGGCAATGATCACTGTTTGGGCCTGCACAAAGTATGTGTGTGTGTGGGGGGGTCAAGTACAAGGTGTGTGTGTATGTGTAACTTTTAGCTCAAGAAATAGCGATATCTTGCAAACACATGACACATGACACATTGCAATTACCCTATGTCATTATCTTACTGATAATAACTTTACTATGCCACCTTAGTTGTAAAATTTTTGGTCAGGTGCCGAGCCATGGTCGTATCCTGTCTGGTCAAGTGCCAATGATAATATATGACACCAACAGCTAAATACCAAGGCAAGGTCGAAAACAATTAAAACTCCCATACATGTTTATTTTGTTGCACCATTTAGACTTGAAGACTTCCCTGCCAGAAATCACTGTATAGGCCAGAACCGTTTAAATGCCCACACTCGACAATCATCCTGCCAGAAAATACTGTTTGCAGTATACATTGTACGTCAAAGATACGCTTAGTTCTGGCCAACTTCACAAATATTACACATCCAGGAGCACCCGCAAAAGCACTCACACAGCAAAGTTTGCCTGAACAATAGTCATGCGGTATAGAACTGCTGAGTACTCTGCAGCATGCAGAAGTACTCTAGTTCTTGGAGGCGAGTGCAACCGAACGTCAGTTGGTACTCTCTTGGCACAGCTTGCGCTGTGCTAACCATCCTTTTTATGCTTGTGCCTTAGATAGCTGGTAGCTTAGTTTTTTGATGGGAAATCAAAAGTCATGCGGTATAGAACTAACCCTCCCTGGTGGGGATGTGGCTCTTGAGAGCACACTAGCTGAGGGCCATCTGTTTCTGGCTCGTGTGAGCACACTAGCTGAGAGCCGTCCGTTTCTGGCTCGTGTGAGCACACTAGCTGAGAGCCGTCCGTTTCTGGCTCGTGTGAGCACACACACTGAGAGCCATCCGTTTCTGGCTTGTGTGCGCACACTAGCTGAGAGCCATCCGTTTCTGGCTTGTGTGCGCACACTAGCTGAGAGCCGTCCGTTTCTGGTTCGTGTGAGCACACTAGCTGAGAGCCATCCGTTTTTGGCTTGTGTGAGCACACTAGCTGAGAGCTGTCCGTTTCTGGCTCGTGTGAGCACACACACTGAGAGCCATTTGTTTCTGGCTTGTGTGAGCACACTAGCTGAGAGCCATCCGTTTCTGGCTCGTCAGAGCTAACTAGCTGAGAGCCGTCCGTTTCTGGTTCGTGTGCGCACACTAGCTGAGAGCCGTCCGTTTCTGGCTTGTGAGAGCACACTAGCTGAGAGCCGTCCGTTTCTGGCTTGTGTGAGCACACTAGCTGAGAGCCATCCGTTTTTGGCTTGTGTGAGCACACTAGCTGAGAGCCGTCCGTTTCTGGCTTGTGAGAGCTCACTAGCTGAGAGCCATCCGTTTTTGGCTTGTGTGAGCACACTAGCTGAGTACCGTCCTTCACTGGCTCGTGAGAGCACACTAGCTGAGAGCCATCCTTTCTGGCTTGTGTGCGCACACTAGCTGAGGGCCATCTGTTTCTGGCTTGTGTGAGCACACTAGCTGAGAGCCATTTGTTTCTGGCTTGTGTGAGCACACTAGCTGAGAGCCGTCTGTTTCTGACTTGTGTGCGCACACTAGCTGAGAGCCGTCCGTTTCTGGCTTATGTGAGCACACTATCTGAGAGCCGTCCGTTTCTGGCTTGTGTGAGCACACTAGCTGAGAGCCGTCCGTTTCTGGCTTGTGAGAGCTCACTAGCTGAGAGCCGTCCGTTTCTAACTCGTGTGAGCACACTAGCTGAGAGCCGTGTGTTTCTGGCTCGTGTGAGCACACTATCTAAGAGCCATCTGTTTCTGGCTTGTGTGAGCACACTAGCTGAGAGCCATCCTTTCTAACTCGTGTGAGCACACTAGCTGAGAGCCGTCCGTTTCTGGCTCGTGTGAGCACACACGCTGTTATCAGCGTCGTCTATTATCCTTCACCGGCGTCGTCTGTTATCCTTTATCAGCGTCGTCTGTTATCCTTTATCGGCCTCGTCTGTTATCCTGTATCAGCGTCAACTGTTATTTTTATCGGCGTCGACTGTTCTCCTGCATCGGCGCTGACTGTCACTCTTTGCAGGGAGACCCCCAAACATATGACCATGTGTAGGGTTGGCCAGAACCTCATATGTATGGTGCATATACGGTGTTTCTTTTTTAGCAGAGAAATCACCAAAAACACAGTCACATACAGTGTATCTAAACGGTTCTGGCCAACCCTAGTCATGTGTAAGGTTGGCCACAACCGTTTTATGTCAGCGCAGAACATGAACGTATGCCTATGCCTAATGGCAGCGTAGAACATAAGCGTATGCCTAACTGTTGAAATGCATACACCTAACACAAAGGGTTGGCCAGAACTGTATCCGTACACTAGACAAGATTAAATATCACTGCGTATGTATTTGGTCTAGGCCAACCCTAGTCAAAAACTTTCGTGCACACACACATTTTGTGCATGCACAATGCACAACGCTCAAATGCTCAAGCAAACGTTTACATTATCGCTTAAGGAACACGCTCACACACGTTCACGTACAGATGATGATGTGGATATGTACTTGGCATCCAAAGACGAGGCAGAACTGAAGAATGTGCTGTGGTCAGAGATGAACAAGTGCGTGATGATAATGATGTTTGTGCTTTAGTCAGAGATAAATAAGTGGGTGATGATAATGATGTTTTTGCTGTGGTCAGAGATGAAGTGGGTGATGGTAATGATGTTTGTGCTTTAGTCAGAGATGAACAAGTGGGTGATGGTAATGATGTTTGTGCTTTAGTCAGAGATGAACAAGTGGGTGATGGTAATGATGTTAGTGCTTTAATCAGAGATGAACAAGTGGGTGATGATAATGATTTCTGTGCTTTAGTCAGAGACGAATGGGATTTATACAAAAGATGTCTTTCCATGAAAAACAATAATGTTTTTTCGGCATGCGTTGCTGAAGGTAGACAAGTTATGTGTGTGCCTTTTCTAAGACAAACAAGAAATGTCATGGTGCGTCGATCAGGTGAAATATTAAAAATGGGTATATGGTGTTTATACGCTGTGGGTGTACGTGTGGTGTATGTGCGTCAATTAAGTATATATATATTTGAACAATTGGTGTGTTTTGGATGAGCAACTGGGTGCTGTGTCAGGACTGCATGTGTGGTTTGTGGTTTGTGATAGGTTTTTGTTCAGTCAAATGGAGCAATGGGAAATGCTTAGGGTTGGCCAGAACCGTATATTATATATACACCGTATGTGACCGTATATATATATACACTGTATGTGACCGTAAATTTGGTGATTTCCCTGCCAAAAATACCTTACATGCACCGTATATATATATGGTTCCGGCCAACCCGAGAAATGCTTGTGCTGGGGTCAAGTAAACACACTATTGTGAGTCTGTTGTGTCACTACTCCATTCACTTACAATCCTCACCAAGTTTAATCCATGACAATCATGAAAATGCATACAATTCATGGCGATTCTCACCAAGTACAATCCTATATTCCTCACCAAGTCCATTCACTTACAATCCTCACCAAGTACAATTTTACAATCCTCACCAAGTAGGGATTGAACTGAGAAAAACGAGGCCACAAACACCACTCCCCTCATTGATAAATGAAGAATCATACACAGCCATCACCTAATGTTAGGGTTGGCTAGAACCACATGTACACGGTGCATCTACAGTGTTTTTGGCAGGGATGTCACCAAATATACGGTGTATTTAGGTATACGGTTCTGGTCAACGTATACGTAATGTATCTCCTCTCATTGTCTTTAGTGCCATGCTCTTCTGTGTGCGGCATCCACTACATGCAGGGATTAGATTGAGAAGCAAGCGGCCAAAGCAGATGTAGAAGCCGTCACTCATATCCTAGAAGCCATCATAGGATATTTTAGAAGCCATATCCTAGACCACCACTCATATCCTAGAAGCCATCACACATATGGCTCAAACGGCCAAAGCAAGCGGCCTAAGCAGAAGTAGAAGTCATCACTCATATCCTCTCATTGTCTCAAATGCCGTGCGTCTCTCTGTTTGTTGTTCCTAATGCTAGGGATTGGATCGAGAAGCAAGCGGCAAAAGCAGACGCAGCAGCAGCAACGGCAGCTGGGGATGACGGACCCAAAAAGCGCGGCTACACCCGCAGGTGTGTGTCATGGGGACAGCTCAACAAAATGATATTCCTGTACGTGCACGTTACGACAGACAAGGAGGAGAGCAATAGGAAAGGAAAGTATATATATATTATATATAAATAAATATATATAAGAATTGTAGTGGCATCGCTACACTTGTCAATGGTTACAATGGTTACAATGGGAAGTGCAGCACCCTACACTTTAGTCGGTAAGTGCAGCACCCTACACTTGTCCGTGGCTAGGCTACACCAGCAGGTGACCGTTAGAAATGTCTCGTGTTGTAGGGTATGCCCATTGCTGTTGCTTACAGCCACATCACAAACCCCAAATAGGATTAGATACATGCATGCAGTTCAAGCACCATGGAGGAATTAAAAGTGCAAAGCAGGGCTACACACGCAGGTGCGTGAGAGAATAACAAAAGCAAAGCAGGCAGCATAACAATCCCCCTTCATCTGTATTGTGTGTGTGTTCACACCTTTGTCCTGTTACAATGCGCCATGCTGTTTCACATCTTGGGCAAGGAGCAGTAGCAGCTTGTATACCTAGGGGAGTAGGATTGACATAGAGTAATGTCTCATGCTGCTAGCACGAACAGACAGCTGCACTGAGCACTGTGAGGGATTGGAGATAGAAACACACAGGAAAGTAGAATATAACAAGTATGAAGCACTTAGCCTATCCCTTGTAAGCACGTCAAGCATTTCTACCAAGGATGTTTGTTCTGCTTGTGCAAGCATATGTATAAATGCAAGCATGAAATCCCTCTCTGCTAGCTTTTGATTTGCATGGCTTGGTTTGGCATATGAATAGGGTTGGCCAGAACCATACTGATACGGTGTATATACGGTATTTTTGGCAGGGAAATCAAATATACGGTCATATATGGTGCGGATATAATATGGTTCTGGCCAACCCTATATATGAAGTATACCTAATGCATTACTCAATATCACTGCCTGCGCACTTTCTTTGCTTCTTTTCCTCGTGTACATCCCACAAAAAAGCCTTGCCGCTGCCTTGATTTGTTTCCCATGACTTGCACGACTTGGCATCTCATTAATTGAGGGATGCCTATAGTCGTGTGCGACATAAGGTAAGGTAAGGTCAGGTTACATCACTAAATATGCCTCAAAGGGCATCTCAGCGGAAGCTTGGTAAAAGTCTGAAACCACACCTGGCCAGACATAAGAAACAGTAGCTAGAGGAATTATGAAACAGGTGTTTGTAGAAGAGGAAGTGTATAAAAAAAGAGAACGTTTGTGCAACATAAAGGCGAGAAGGATTGGTTGCAGGCCTCAGCAAAGGCTGTGCGGTCGTTCAAAATATTTTTGCAACATGCTGGTAGAAAAAACAAAGCAACTTTGTAGTGCACTTAACAGCATGTTGTGATTAGATTTAAGCAGGTTAAAATTCATCCGAAGCAGATTAGATTAAAGCAACTTTGTGGTGCACTTCACAGCATGTTGCAGACAGGCCTTGTCTCCAACAGAGTCTGACCAACACGATACAGGAGGAAATGTACATGACCCGCTCATGTGCATGTCGCATGCAGAAAGCCTTGCCTCCAACAGAGTCTGACCAGCAAAGCACAGGAGGAAATATACACGACCCACTCATGTGCATGTCGCAGGCAGACAGGACTTGCCTCCAACAGAGTCTGACCAACAAAGCACAGGAGTAAATGTACACGACCCACTCATGTGCATGTCGCATGCAGACAGGCCTTGCCTCCAACAGAGTCTGACCAACACAGCACAGGAATAAGTATACTTGACCCACACAGCACAGGAATAAAGATGCATGACCCACTCACGTGCATGTCACAGGCAGAAAGCCTTACCCCCAGCAGAGTCTGCTGGAGATGCCACACGCAATATGCTGGAGGCACGAGCCCTGTCAAACAAGATCAACTACAGCGCGCTTGCGGACCTGTTTGCTGACCCGGCTGCTGAGGTGTGTGTTTGTTGTGGGGTGATGAGTGTGTAGGCTTGGCCAAAACCATATATATATATATACAGTGTTTATACGGTATTTCGGCAGCAGAACTACCAAATATACAGTCATATACGGTGTACCCCGTACAGGCGCGTAACCAATGCGTTTTTTGATATGTAATAAAACCCCAATGCGAGCTACGCGAGGGGCACACAATTCAATTATTTACCCCAATGCGGCCTTTGCGAGGGCTTTTGGCCCTCTGAGCTGCATGTGCATGCGTATGCACGTGCGTGTGCGCGCGTACGTGCGCATTTGTGCGTGCGCGTACGTGCATGTGTGTGCGTACGCCTATGTGTTTGTGTGTGCGCATACGTGTGTGCGTGCGTTGTGTACGTGCGTGCGTGTGTAAACGGTTGTGTACGTACATGTATGTGCGTTGTGTATTTGTATGTGTGTACGGTGTGCGGGTGTACGTGTGTGTGTACGTGTATCCGTGCGGGTACGTGTGTTTGCGCGCATACGTGTGCGTGCATGCGCATTTGAAGGGATTGAAGATGCCCTTCCTCTTGGTGTCCTTCCTCCCCAAGAGAAGGCCAGCCTCCTAATCTGTTTGTCCCCCTTGGGGGCCTTGAGTGGCGGCCAGGGGGGGCATTCCCGGCCTGTCCCCGTTCATGCTTAAAATTAGTTAATTTACCCCAATGCGAGCTTTGCGAGGCCCTAGTAACTTAGTTATTTAAACTTCTCCCGACACTCCGCGAGGGGGTCAGAAATGCTTTGCGAGGCCCTAGTAACTTAGTTATTTAAACTGCTCCCGACACTCCACGAGGGGGTCAGAAATGTTAGCGGTACGCGGTGATATACCGTTTATACGAAATATATAGGGTTGGCCAGAACCATATATATACGGTGTATATACGGTATTTTTGGCAGGGAAATCATCAAATATACGGTCATATACGGTGTATATATACGGTTCTGGCCAACCCTAGGTATATGCGATCATGGCCAACCCTGTGAGTATGGCGTGCAGCAACAACTGTGTCGTGACACACACACACACACACACACACCAAACCACAAACAAACACACACACACACTCACACATACTCACACACACATACACACACACGCACACACTCACACACACACACTAACCAAACCACACATACCCCCATACGGTCATGGCCAACCCTGTGAGTATGGCGTGCAGCAACAACTGTGTCGTGACA
>Ga0307963_1003070_pt1 | contig 13215 bp, 15 predicted proteins | sample OrgLakmetagen594_FD_201829 | JGI IMG/M metagenome (GOLD analysis project Ga0307963, IMG submission 201829) | Saline water microbial communities from Organic Lake, Antarctica - #594 | ecosystem: Environmental > Aquatic > Non-marine Saline and Alkaline > Saline | place: Antarctica: Organic Lake...
AAACCATACATACATAAATATGTATATACAGTGTATATACGATGTTTTCAACAGGAAAATCACCAAATATACGGTCATATACCAAGTTCTGTCTACCTAGCCATTGATGTCTTGATCTCCCTTTGCGTTATTACCACCAACAAGCAATCAGCCTACCTCCATGATGAGGGCAACGTGGGCTTTCAAAAGGGCTTCTGGCCATGCAGGTGCAGTTGCCCAAGCAGGAGAGGACCTCAGGCTCAGGTAAAAGTCGACACTGGAAGATAGTCAGTCAGGTAGCTAGAAGTTGAATTCGTTTCAAAAGAGCTTTTGGCCAGTTAAGTGCAGTTGCCAGAGCAGGGGGGGACCTCAGACTCAGGAAAATATCAGGGATGAGGGATGAGTCATACGGACATCTGAGACGTTCAATACGGCAAAATACGCGTCAAATACGATACAGCGTATTAAATGAATACATCATATGACCCATCCCTGGTAAATAATAACATTGAAAGGTGACGAGTCGGTCAATCAAGTCCAATAGCTACAGACCCTGTGGATCAGTCTGTCAGATGGCAAATGAACAAATGGACAAATGAACAAACGGACGGAAGGCAACAGACAGAGATCACTAGCAGGATGTGTTTGATCAAGGCGTGTCGTGTGTAAAACTAAGCACCCTGTAGTAGCTGCTAGATCAAGTTCAAGGCAGGCTCTGACAATAGGGATGCCGAACAGTTTCTTGGCAAGCTCAGTACCACAGCTACAGTAACCTGGCGCCCATGCTCAGTTCATATGGGCGCTGGCAGCACTAGATTACAACACACACACGCACACAAGCATGCACACAAGCATGCATACAAAAACACACACCAGCTCACACGCAGGCGATTGGGGTGGCCAATCTCGTGCTGGTACAAGTTCCGGATGCAGCATGCGATCAGGATGCAGCTCGGCAGCATGTCAGGTTGCCTGTCCGGGTGCTCTACGTACAACTGGTGGTGATTTTTGAGGGCGTCGACAAATGGCGCCTCACCCCTGCATCACATTTCAAAAAAAGCTGAAAAGGAGTGAGACAGCACGCACGTGGCATACTGGATACATACTGCTGCAAGAAAGTGGGCACATGTAGGATTGTGTTGTGGATCTTTGGCGCTTTTTGCAGGAAATGAGCGACCAGATCATGGGAAAGGGAAATTGGGGGCGTGAAACCTACAAATGATCTACAAAGAGTGAGAGGAGAGAGAGAGAGAGAGAGAGAGAGAGAGAGAGAGAGAGAGAGAGAGAGAGAGAGAGAAAGAAAGAGGGAGCTATTGTTGAAAAAGTTTGTAATAAATGAACAATGATCTGCAATCATTTCCTCTTGCCCCTTTGTCAGGAATGTGAGGGACAAACTCATGCCATTCAACACTCTATCCTACTCTCGCACCAATCTTTTCAGTCCTCACATCACCTGATCTGCAGAAACGCAGATAGGAAGCACGCTTCGTCGCTGTCTGTTTGTGGAAGATGCATTATGGGCTCCAGAAGGGCACAGAAGAATTGGGTGTCAGCCATATCTGAATAGAGAAAATAACACAGGTAGAACCTTTCTATCGGTGTTACCAAAGTTGGGAAATTTTTTATTTCAACATACATCAGACATAGGGAGCCAACAACACTCCAACTGAGCAACTCATGTACATGTATGTAAAAATCATTGATTTGTTCTTAAATTTCAACACCCACTAGGCGCAGAGAGCCACACCACACCCCTCCTGGGCAATTAATGTACATGAATAGCTTATTTATATTGTGTCTGAAAATCACATATATGAATGCTAAAAAATACATATGTATATATACATACACTAATGCTACAGCCTCATCTAGGCAACACTTGGGGACCTACAAGTTTGTGGCCACTGGACACTCAGCAAGTCAAGAAAGGCGTTCATGACCCCCTTGTGTCGCGCAGCCTGCATGGGCAGGTGTACATAATAACTTTTGCGTGTATGTGTGCGTCCGTGTGTGTGTATACATGTGTGTATGCCATTACGTGTATGAGCAGAACAATAGCCGGCCCCTTTGTTTCCGTACAGCCAGCAAGGCTGTATTTTTGTACGGCATTTTGAGCAAGGAAGTTTTTATGCACACAGTCATACACAAGCATTCCTAATGATCGGCTTTGGCCTACCCTATATAAGTAGGGAGCGTTTGCTATTTCCAGCTGCTGGCAGTGCGCATGACAATAGGCTGTGCCCAACCGTTGTGCAATCTGTGATCCGCCACACAGATCACCAAGCTGTTTTAACATTGTGCAATCTGTGATCCGCCACAGATTGTCGAAAACACACTCTGTGCTCCGTTTGCGTGACAATGCATTCCTAAATCAATGGAGTCTTGCTCCAGAGCAGAAGCGAACCTAGTAGGAACTTCTTACTTTAACATAAAAAGAGCTAATCATGGACATAAAAAAGTGGGCAGACAACTTGCTCTTCTGCTCTCATAATTGGGAAGACAATCATGGTGCACAAAAAAGAAGGACTTATACTTTAAGGACTTATAAAGTAAGGACTTATCCGGATCAAAAAGCTACTCACTTGCTCTTCTGTTCTCATGATCATATCATGGCACACACAAGAAGGCACAGCAGTAATACCATCAAGGAAATGGTATGTATATGCAGACCTGGCCAGCTCTAGCACAGCAACCTTGCATTGAAGCAAAGCACCTCAGAGGCGGGCATCAAACTGAAGACACCTGAGGCCCACATACTAAACCCTTTATAAAGCAACATATTTCCCTATTCCATGCGAAGATATAATATGCGGTTTACAAACGTGAGGCAAAGGGGGCACCTACACACATGCACACACAATCATGCATACACGTGCACACATGTGCACACACATGCACAAATACAGAAATGCACACTTACACACACATATACACACATGTACAAAAACACCCCCCCCCCACACACACACACCTGACGTAAGAGCTTTATCGACTCTGGGATATCCCTGGTTAAAACCCCAACAATATTAAGTAAATACTTCCCGGCAGCGAGGCAAGACTTCATGTCAACGCTCCTGCATCAAGGTTGTGCAAATTTACTGTTTATTTTCTACCACTGAAAGATAGGTTTGGATGGAACCCTATTATGAGCGGGACAAGTAAATGTGCGTATTTGCCGCTTAGTGAAATAAGCAAGCGGCTGTTAAGCCATGAGTCCTGCATGAGCAGACACGTAGGTGCTGAAAAGAAGCAATGGAAAAAAGTACGCAGGCAGTGAAAAAGCGCTCCCCACGCCACTTTGGAACTGGATAATTTAAAACTCCAAGAAAATAGAAAAATGCTAATGAGGATCAGGAGGGTTCTAGTTTTGGCCTGAAACCGGCTCCTGATGGGAGGCAATGGCACTGTTGCACTGCTTGTGTATTTATTGCAAATGATAGCGCCTTAAAGCCGATACTCCAGCAGCATAAATGTGCAGCATAGGATTTGAGTTTCATTACTATTTCTGTTCTTGCATGTCTTTTTGAGCAAGGTCCATAAGCCTTATTCACACTTACATCCTTTGTAGGCATTACTTGGTGCTTGCTGTTACACCACGCCATCATGGTCACACGTTCATTCTTTGGTTAGGCTCTGTCTTGCATAAAAGCTTATGCTTGTGGCGTCCTGTGCTCATTCTTATTGATCATTGTGAACTTGAAGTTCTAACTTTAACATGCACACTGACATAAACATGGTAGACACTGCAGCATGCTCACTTTGAAGCCAGCATTTTGAGGCTGATTTCTATCGTGTCCAAGTCTATGCAGGCCATGATGTCTTTGGGACCAGGAGGCTTGAGCTTCACTCTTTGAAGGATCTGCCGTGGGCATTGGAACAAGCAAAGAGATGCAGAGTGTGTTAGTATGAAAGTGAGCGTGTCATTGTGGACTGCAGAGTGTGTCAGTGTGAGTGTGTGTGTCATTGTGGATGCAGAGTGTGTCAGTATGAGTGTGTGTGTGTGTCATTGTGGACTGCAGAGTGTGTCAGTATGAGTGTGTGTGTGCCATTGTGGATGTAGAGTGTGTCAGTATGAGTGTGTGTGTGTGTGACACTGTGGACTGCAGAGTGTATCAGTGTGAGTGTGGTGTGTCAATGTGATGCAGATTGTGCCAGTATGAGTGTGATGTGCCAATGCAGAATGCAGAGTGTGTTGTAGTAAGTGTACCGCAGAGGCCGTGGTGTTGTTGTAGGAAAACTTTAAATTTAATTTAGTTTTGATGTGGAGTGTTGCAATAACGTGGCACCTCAATCAGTGTGGGGAGTGGCTTCAATGCGCTTCTTGTCGCCCTTCCCTTTTTTATCTTTTGTGGTGAAGAGCACAATTAGCGTGAGAAGTAAGTCCAATGTGCTTATTGTTGTCCTTCCCTTTCATTAGCGTGGGAAGTGGCTTCAAAGCGTTTTTTACCTTTCCTTTGAGTAAGAGAAAAACGAAGGACCCGCAATGCAAAGCACTCCCCACAATAACCACGATCAAGGAGCTAATTTGGTACCGGAAACATTTATACTCCTCAACAACAGAAAGAGAGAGGTATTTAATAGGACCAAGAGGGTTGCCTATGAAGCAAGGGAATTAGGCTACCAGAGAGATGTGCGATGCAAATTGTCGCCACGGTGCAAATGTCTGCATTATAAGAGCAGAGCGACACAAACAAAATTACACACATACCTACACATGTGTGTACAAGCATGCACGTGCGTACACAAGCAAATTACACATACACACGTGCGTACAAGCATGTACGCGTGTACACAAGCAAACTGCACACACATACACACATTCACAGACAGTAAATCATGCAGGGGGCTTGATAAGTCATGCACGTACCCTTTTCTCAGAGTCGCTGATGTCTCTTACTATGAAATCCAAAAGGACCAGGCAGTGCGCCACGCCTTCCCTCTGAGGCGAAGAGCTGTTGCAAGCCCTGAGAAAATTTCGGACCTCAGCATGCACGTTCGATTTCAGGCACACCTCCTGGAGGAATGACCTGAGAGATTGACAGACAAAAAATGACAAATGATAGAGGACCAGTTAGTCCTTGCTAACTTGACTATAACCTTTGAGGATGCCGTTTCGCTTCTTTCAGAGCTCCCGCCATGCTGACAAAGTGGCTGTATGATGAAGATGAAGGTAATGGCTCTGTGGTCGAGTAGTAGTAGCTTATTCCACCTTTTGAGCAGCGGTCTATATCAGCCATTTGCCGAAATGTATGCAGCTGTAATTTCACGCTTTCATGCTAGCTCACCACTCTTCCACAGCCTGATCCCAGGTATTTTACATCTATGGATCGCTCACGTTCTGAACTACGTGGGTAATGCCTAGGGCAAGCACTGACTAGTGCACGCTCCCATAGTGACCACCGCTTGGTGCCCTTCACACGCACCAAAATGACGCTTTGGCGAACTATGCTTGACATGATATTAGCAAAACCTAGAGCAAGCATCCTGTGGTAACATATGCAGGCAACTCTGCCTGACCACGTCCCACATGGTCTTCTTACATCGAACCTTGATATTGCCCACTAACTAGCCTCCCGCTTGATTTAGCCTAAGCATTTTAACAATGCACATGTTTACAAGTTCATGAGCACAGCTGTTCATCAACTTGATTAATTTCTTTGCGGATCCTTACAGGTTGAGCAGCCATGTCAGATGGAGGCCTCTGTAATCCAAACTGAACAATTGTTTGGCTTGAGCACAATTGAGGGCATAATTGAGGTATTTTTGACCGTGGCCCTGAACACTTTAAAGTGAACCCCCAAACGTCCACACTAATTGACCTCTACATCTCCTTGCTAGGGGCAAGAAAGGAAAGCAGGAAGTGATGAACACTCCCCATCAATTCCTTCGAGTTCCGCAAACTCCTCCACCACCACAAGGTGGAAAACAAAATTGACGAGGAATAGGAGAGTTGCAGGCTTGGTGCAGATCCTGACGAGAATTGAATGCAGCACCAGAAGATGGCATTAAGTACGCACAACTTCGCTGGCACTGCTGATAGAGTGCACATGGAGCCTGGGTGCAAAAGTTGCTCCTAGCTGTAACAAGAATCAAGACCCACAGTTCCTCGAAAGGCTCCAGGGCGCGGGCGTGAAGATGATGCCACCCACACCCCAGAGGATGATAGGATGATGTGGAGAGTGATGGAGGCTCCTTGAAGCTTGGTGCAAAAAATAAATTTGCGCTGCGCCTTCATGGCGCACGCCTGAATCCACAGGCCGGTTAGCTTCACCAATCTTAATTGCTACTGCCTCAGTTCAAAAAAATCACCTTGAAAGGGTCCTGTCGACATCTTTCCCGTCATGTTCAGACGCGCTCAGCCTTTGAACTTCCTCGACCAAGGCGAGCGCTTTCACGCTGAAGCATCTGCTCCCTGCGTATCCCTCTCCACTGGGGGGACATTGATCTCCTGAGGGTGCATAGCGTGGTCACTTGGGTGCCCCTCGATCATGGTTTCACAACAACGCACATGCTCAACGCACCCATTTCACAAAAAGGCTCTCTCACACACACACACACACACTAGCGCACCAAGTGATGGAGCACACACACTCAGACACGCACATACACATGCACACGCAGGCATGCACCCACACAAACACACTTACACACACGCACGCACACGCACAAGCACGCATGCACCCTCACAAACACACCCACACGCATTCCTCTGTAGGAAGACAATCACCTTGACAAACCGAGCCAAACGGCGCGTCATCAGGCTTTGCCCAGTTTGAAATGCAGGCTTGTGTGAACCTCAAGAACCTGTGTGGCAGGTTCGTGAGGTTGACGAGGTTTGCACAGGTAAACAAATCGCGACAGCTGGGATGTTGGCATGAACTTCCCATTCAGGTGTGATTGACACCCTGAATCTCAACGTGCCTATTACATAAGCAGCTGGACTGTGCAAATCCTTTGAAATAGTTTGTCTAGTGCAGGAAGTACGCTTGGCTCCGCACCCTACTTCTACGCACAAGCACTGATAAACAGCCTGATCTATGCACATACATACATGCTCCCCCTCCCTTCCTTTTGTTCCTGTTGTTCTGGCTTGCCTGGAGTCAGCGAAGTCTAGCGAGCTGCCAAGCGTCTGAGCCGCTCTATTGTGTTTGAACACGACCGGTCCTAGCGTCTGAACAGCCGCACTTTCAAAAGACTGGTCCCTCCCTGATTCTGGGGGTGCAGGAGGCCGCCTCGTTTTCTTGGCCATGACCCTGTTCAACAAAAGGTGAGGTGACGTGTGCAGGGTGTGCATGAGCGTGCTTGCGTGCATTTGTGTGAGAGAGTGTGTATATGTGTGAGTATGTATGTGTGTGTGTCTCTATGTGTGTGTGAGTGTTTGTGTTTGTGGTGTTTGTGTATGTGTGTGTTTGTGCGCTTGTGCATCTGTGTGTGAGCGTGTGCGCATGCGTGCGTGCGTGCGTGTATGTGTGTGTACGTGTGATCGTGTGATCGTGTGAGCGTGTTTGTGCGCATGCATGTATGTTGTATGTGTATGTTAGTGTGTGTGTGTGCGTGTGCATGCGTATGTGTGTGCGTGTGTGCGCATGTGCGAGTATGTGTAAGTGTGTTTGTGCGCACTTGCATGTATGTGAGCCTTTGCGCATGCATGTGTATGTGTGTGTGTGTATGTGTGTGTGTGTGTTTGTGTGCGAGTGTGTGCATGCATGTGTGTGTGTGTGTGTGTGCATGTGTGTGTACGTGTGTGTGTATGCGTGTGTGTGCGTGTGTGTGTGTATGCGTGTATGTGTGTGTGTGCATGCTTGTAAATGTATGCATGTATGCGTGCGTGTGCAAGCTTTTCTGGCGTGCTCCTATGATGCCAGACAATTATACCTGACAGGTACTGCAGGATACTGTCCTTTTTAAGAGACGGCCCAGTCAATTCTTAAATAATCAATTAATATATAAACAGAGTTTTAGGCTCGCCCTTCATCACCCCTGGCGCACACGCTCATCGCATTCACCACCTCATTCTAATTCGTGTGTTTGTGTGTGCGTCAGGGGTGTTATCTCTAGCGTAAACGTAGCGTAAACGTCTGGTCTTCATGAAAAGTCCTTCGACGCCTTCGGCACACCACGCGCTTGCAACAGTATTCTCGTACGACGGAAATGATAAGGGAACAGTGAAGCCGAACAAGTTGTCCAGGCAAGTGCTCACGCAAATGGGAGTCAAGCCCCCCGCAAGCGAAGTTGAGCAATGCCTCATAGCAGCGCATTGCAGATGTGTAAGCAGAAGTTTGACGCTATCCTGGTCAGTTTTCACGGACTAGGAAGCTAGGTCGGAAGCTAGTTACAGTAACAGCACTCTCACTCTCACACATACACACACAGACACACACACACACACACACACACACACACACACATGCACATACTTAAACACACACACACACACACACACACACACACACACTCACACAAGCACACACATGCACACACACGTCAAACACACACACACACACACACACACACACACGCAAACACACACACACATACACACACACATGTGCAAACACACAGGAATGACGTGTCAAGCACCTCCTGCCCCCCGCAGCCAGCTGTCGACAACACTCCCCCCCTCGAGTGTCTACAGGGTATCCACCACTTCTCCAAGCGAATAGTCCTGTACAAAGGCAGCATCTCAACCGTGGAGCGAGCACTGCACAATGCTACAGGTGTTTTGATAAGCTCCCCCCTCCCCCCGATCAGGGCACTTGTTTTGCTGCAATTTGGACATGAATTCAATCAGAGAAACAATCTTTACAGTAGCTGTAAGCGGGGGTTAAGGTCTGGAATGGAATTGGACCATTTTGCCAGATATGTGCCAGCTTTCTGGGATGGAAATGACCGTATTTATTCAATTAATCATTCTTCGTTTGTCTTCTTATCCACATGTGACAGGGAGGCAGGTCATCCTGAAACGGTACCACAAGGAAAGAATGCAGGTGAATGGCGTGTGCAGCCTGATGCTTGCTGTTCTTGAGGCGGCCTGATTTGGCAATTGGGACCGTGATTGCTTGAGCTTTGCTTTTCCCAGTTTCTTAGCTCCTTTGTTGTACCCCAGATCCTTTGCGAGTGTTTCTAATTACAGCATGAATAGGCGTTTGTGATGTGTCACCTTGCCAAGGAAGCCACAGTTGATGGCTCGCAAAGAATGTCGATCAAAAAGACCAAGAGCTGCACTCAACAAAATGTATTGACACCTAAGGCTTAGAACCGTGTTAAAACAACGAATCCCGCAGGACAAGCACTACCACAAGCTGGACCGAGAAGTGAGGGCTATGGCGGCCCTGTCTGGTCCGTACGTTGCATCACGTGAGTACAGTGTAATTGCATGAATTTAACAGTAAACCCGTAAAGCCTGTAAGCAACCGCTTGCACCTGTCTAGCTAATCAGGAATGTTGCTGTCTATTTAGAGAGAAACCTCATGCTTCCGTATGCCCGCAATGATATGTAATTGGATGTGTGTACGCGTGTGCCGCACACCCGCTCCTGCATAGCCTGCTGCCTTTCTTCTCTGTGCAGCAGCTTAACTGAAGAACGGCATCCTGTGCTGCAGCTCTGTTTAAGTGCCGATGCCTGTATTACAAAAGAAAGAGTGTTTTGGCTACTCATTGGCCCAGCGCCTGAGCATCTATTATGGATTAGAGTGCACTTTAAGTTTTGAGGGAGGAAAGGGTAATTTTTGTCTGTTATGGTGGTGAAAGAGCTGTACAATGCCCGGTACTAAGGGCTTTCTGCATTTAGCAGGGAGTTCTTTTTACCGCCTTCCTTTTTTCTTGAATTCTGTTGGATTGGCATCGACATGTGCACTTTTAGATTTTGTCAGCCTACTTCTGTGTGTTGTACTTGTTCTTTGCGCAGTATTTGCGTGGTTCAGTGACGCGGATAGTATATGGCTTGTGCTGGAGTTCTGTGAGGGCGGAGACCTATTCAAGACACTGTCTGATCAAGGCGGGCGCTTGGACGAGCACTATGTGTGCGTGGAGGTAGGACTCTGGCTACTTGTAAACGAGAGGATTCTGGCTACTCGTAAGTAACACTTCAAGCAAGGCTAAGTCAAAGATAATGGATAAAAGCGCGACATTTTAAAGACCCCAGCTTCCTCCTGCTGCAATTGCAGTTGTTAATCCGATTGTTTATTGAGCACCAGAAGCAAAATGGCTTCTGTGTGAAATTTTTGAAGTCCAAACAATTTAGGCTGAATGCTCCTTGGAGATAACATCTTGCATGCGCTGCGCTTTTTTCCACTTAGTCCTGGACAAGCTTCTCCTTTCTATAAACTTGCCAACTGTTTCTCTGTCTTATAATTTGAACATAACCTTTCCTTCATTTGCACAATTTAGGTTTATTAGCTCACACTGCTTACAGATCATAGCTCCTCTGCTCCGCGTGCTAGAGAAGTGTTCCGCTCTGAACATCCTCCACCGCGACATCAAGCCTGAGAACATCTTCCTGGTAGGTACATTTACGCTCATATCTACTTTTTCAATGCCAATTTAGTTGTCGTGGGGTCCAAAATTTACATTGGGTAATTTAAGGTAAGTCACACTACATTAACACATCATTAACATACATCTGTCCCTGATTTGCTTCACATGCGAATGCAGACCAAGATGTACAAGCTAAAGCTTGGCGACTGGGGGCTTGCTATCAACGCTGCTGAAGAGGTCCCTTTCAGCAGATCTGGCACCTTGGTACGTCTGGCACGGTATAATAAATGTAATAATCTAGTACCGCACAAAAAGCATATCACCGCCCCCTAAATAAAATTTTTGTGGGGGCGGTGACAGGGTGGTGGTTTATATATTTATTTCTAAAGGGGGCGGTGGCAGAAACTAAAGGTTTTGAGCAGTGAGAGTGATGAGTGGTCAGGAAGCCTTCTGATGAGTGGTCAGGAACTCCCGCACTCACCTTCCCCACAGCCCCAGCTCCACCTGCCCCTGCCCCTGCCCCGTCTGCACTCCCAGCCCCAGCCCCGTCTGCATCCGTTGGGAAGTTCCAGCGAGGGGGGGGCGGTTGCAGTGCAAAACTGTAAAATATGTATTTTTAGGGGTGGAGGTTGCACATTTTGACCATAAAATATTTACTGTTCAGGGGGGGCGGTGGATCCATGGACGTACGGTAATATAATCATATGCGTTGGACCGAGCTGGGACGCTCTGGGAACACAAGCACTTGAGCTTCAGAGCCTAGTACTTGTTCAACTCCAAACACAGATACTTACGTCAGTCGTGGTTGTACGCCCAACATATTGTAGGAGTGATATGATGCTAAAATGCTTTAAATAAGAGTGATCTGTGCATTGTGCATGGTGATCTGGTCCTGCAATTTCATTTTATTTCAAGGCATGCCATTTCCATTTAGGTCGCCCTCGTGAAAAACTCACCCCTCTGCCAGCCAAACAGTCTCACTTAGCGCAAGCATATCTCTGCACCCACTCCACCGTTCCGTGACCTGAGACATGCATTGGATAGCTGGTTTTTTTCCTCTTTCAGCAGATGCTTGAAGGTTTAGGGATCAGATCATGGACTGAATGGGAAGGCACAGTTGGAAAAAGCGCCCCGATGTCACAAGGGAAACAATAAGCCAAAAATCAATCAGGCCACCAATTGACCCCATTTAAATTTTTTCGAAGTCATATAATTTGGCTGCAACGCTGAGAGCAAAAACCGGGCTTGAATTCGCAGTAGGTAAGGAGCGACAGATTTCTCTCTTTTTCCCCTGTGTCCCTTGTGTGAGTGCCTCCCACTCGCCGGCGTTCCCAGTACCCCTGCCCCAAAATCGACATTACAGCATTGCTATATAAAATATAACATTTGTAATGCTTAAATGAAGCAGAGGTCGATCAGGGCAATTTCAGAAATGCACCTTTTCCCTGCCAAAGTGGGTGCAAAATACGCACTGGGCCCCACACAGCCCCCCAGAATGCCGAATTTCCAGCAATTGTCAATGGTTTAAATAAAACATCAAGTATTTAGCATTCAGGTGAGGTATAGGGGACTTAAAATTGGGTGCAGAGCTAAATGAGACTGGTAGGGTGGGTTTTTCACGGGGGCGACCTATACACAGAGTTTCTTGCCCAATAATTTAGGCTTATATGCATATGTATACATGTGTAGGATATAATTGTACAAACTTGGTCAACCCTGCTCAAACTGTTGATCTGGTGGTAAGTGTTCAGTATGAAAAATCATTGAAAGGTAGACAGCTACCCAGGATTACAGGGTGGGTTTTTGCTTGCATTTCCAATGTCAGGGTTCACAGTTCAAGTGCTCTCTCTCTCACTTTCTCCCCCTCTCTCGTCCATTCTCTTTCTAACTTCTCGTTTGAAAAGGCTACACGTGTCAGGAAATTTGCAACAGGTCCTACAGTGTGTGTGCCTGCTTCCCATCATCTTGCTTCACACATTTCGAAAAGGCATGTGAGGCCTGTGCACAACGGTGTGCTGGCAAGGGCTGCACGCATGTGGTTTGAACTGTCCTGTTTATGGAGTACACACACGGATAGTTACATATGTCCGGTGCAACCCAGTGAATCCTATTGTGCAATCGTTTAAACACTTCAGATTACATGTGCCCTGAGACCCTGTGCAACCCATTGACCCCTGCTGTGCAATCGTTTACACACATAGGATTACATGTGCCCTGAGACCCTGCGCAACCCGGTGACCCAACTGCAAGAGGGGCCTGAAGTCCATCCTGCTGTGCTAACAGCCAAGAACATTAGGCCATACACCGACAAGGTGATTCGACGTGCTGCTTCCCCTTTTGCGCACAGCCCATGCCAAGGACACCAAACGGCAAAATCACAGATCTGGCTCTTTTGCAATGCAACATTTGGCAAAACATTTGGCGCAATGGGCATCACACGCTGCTAAAAAACCAATCAAATGAATTGACTTCTATAAAAATCATTTGTGCCACAGTCTTACAGGAAACAAAAGAACTTATTTTTTATTTTACTTGTTCAGAGGAGCAACCTCAAAATGCATCCAAAATAATGCTCATGCTAACCAATTATTGCCATATCCCAGATCTGTGCATGTTGAGACGCGTTCAATGCCAGTTTAAATGTTGGTTACACAGAGTTGGTGTTCGCCACTGGGCTACTCTTGTACACATACATACATACATACATACATACATACATACATACATACATACATACATACATACATACATACATACATA
>Ga0307963_1003072_pt1 | contig 13211 bp, 13 predicted proteins | sample OrgLakmetagen594_FD_201829 | JGI IMG/M metagenome (GOLD analysis project Ga0307963, IMG submission 201829) | Saline water microbial communities from Organic Lake, Antarctica - #594 | ecosystem: Environmental > Aquatic > Non-marine Saline and Alkaline > Saline | place: Antarctica: Organic Lake...
GTTCATATAGCAGGGAAATTTCCATGCATATGGTGGTGTACAGTGTATGCATGCGGTTCTGAGCAACCCTGCTATACAAGGTCAATCAAGCCCAAACTTTTTAGCAGGGAAATTTCCATGCATATGATGGTGTACAGTGTATGCATGCGGTCCTGAGCAACCCTGCTATACAAGGTCAATCAAGCCCAAACTTTTTAGCAGGGAAATTTCCATGCATATGATGGTGTACAGTGTATGCAAGCGGTTCTGAGCAACCCTGCTATACAAGGTCAATCAAGCCCAAACTTTCTTTACGTGAACTCTATCAAAACACCACAAGCATTATCTCTTCTTCTAATGCCGCTCAGTAAGCCTGCCTCTCTCACAGCCCTTTGAAATTCGAGGGATTCAGCATGGTGTACTTCATCTATGTTTGAGACCTATGGTGCGTCAAAGACAGATATGCACGCGCGGATGTGGAATATAAACGCCCGACAGGATTTGCCTGGCTTGGCAGCAGACATCCCCCTAAAATATTTCCACTAGAGAGTGCTAGAGAGCTGACGGATGCCTACTTGCGTTCAAGCAGCAACAACAAGCTTACCCCGCAACGTTACTCAGCTCACCGAAGACAACATGCTACTCAGCTCACCGAAGAAAGCATGATACTCAGCTTAGCATGATACTCAGCTCAGCATGGTACTTAACTCAGCATGTTCCTCAGTTCACCAAAGAAAACATGTTACTCAGCTCACCGAAGAGAGCATGGTACTCAGCTCATCATGGTACTCAGCTCAGCATGTTCCTCAAATTACCGAAGAAAACATGTTACTCAGATCACCGAAGAAAGCATGTTACTCAGCTCAGCATGTTACTCAGCTCAGCATATTCCTCAGCTCACCGAAGAAAATATGTTACTCAGCAGATTGAAGAAGAGAAACATGTTACTCAAGAGAGTGGGAACGCTACAAGAGCAGCAGCAGCAGTATTTTTCATATATTAGTACTATGCAAGATTGGAGAGTACAACTCAGGTCACTCAATACGGAGGAGTTTTCATTTTATCCCGCGCACCAGGCTGCATACGTGACGCCATATGGTGCAATCTCAAAGATGCGCATCCCCTGCTCCGGGTATCGGTTGGCTTGGAAACCAGCCACCACAAGATTAGTTGACGTCCCTATTAGTGTGCAGGTTCCACCAAGTGTAGCTGCACAGAAGTCGGGTAACGGTATTGGATGTGTGATGTGGTTTGCGAGACAAGTGATAAGGCGTCTGTGTTTGTGGCCTCCTTATGCCGTGTGGGGTAGCAAGTCTGGCCATTCTGCTTCTTTGCACCTGCTTTGTGGAACTGGATACACTTTTAATCTGCACAAACAGCGGAAACAATCAAGTACTGGATACTGGGTACAAAGCCAATACGGCAACCACACTCTCTGGAAGCCAAAAAAAACTCTCTGAAGCTATCTCTAAGCACATCAAAGCCGCTTGCAGAGCTGACACCACCTACATGCATAGCTCAAGGGTATGAGCAACTTTTTGAGAGACACCTTGTTCCGCATGGACCACGTCTTCAGGATCGGGATGAGCAGAGCCACGATGGGTGAGTTGTTCACAAAGGCAGAGGCGGCGATGACCACGAGCATCAGCTTTGCCTGAAGGGCAGCGGAGTTTCAAGAAGGGAAAAAGATGTTGGGGACCCAACTTGGGGTCGCCCTGTACACTGGGCACTCATATAGCAAACGCACACTTCTGCTGTATGTTTCCATCTTTACATATTTACCATCGCATAGGAAGAACTACAGCTCAGGCAGTGGAATCAACCCATGTCTGATTGAGGAATGAAATGGGGCACAATAATACATTAATACACCACAAGAGCCACGTGCAGAAATGTAAGACACTACCTGTGCAGTGTAAACGTTGCTGGACTTCCCCATGACTCGGTTCATGACTTGCTCGAGTCCGCCTGTGTGAGTTGTGTGTGTGTGTATGTGTGTGCTATTGTGTGTGTGATTGTGTGTGTGCGCTACAATAGCATTTAATTAAAGTTAGAGCTTGCTAGTTGCTAGGGTCATCGAACAACTTTCTTCAAATAATATTGCAATGCTTGCACTCGCAGAGCCAACTGGAGCCTCACATTTATGAAGCAGAAAAGTGTGTTAAGCAAGGAAGCGGGGAACCGTGGCTGGTTTAGAGTGTTTCAGCACTATTGCAGTGTCCAACATACCTGTTTGAGAAATGCCTTCAGCGACAGTGTACAAGAAAATTACGCTCAAAACAGATGAGTTGCCGAAGCCGCTTGCAGCTGAAAATGTGAATGTGTGGAAGAGTTCACCACGTTAAAATTTGAAGCCTCAAGGCGCTCCTAATTTGCAGAGATAGCGTCCAAGCGCAGGTATATCAGAGAAACAAATTGAGACGCACCTTCTTGCGGTGTGATGAAACGCAGAGCTGTATAAACTGCCATGAGTGTAGAGAATGCAATGTCTGCAAGGAGAGGGTTGGTAAGTTTCAAGTAAACTGAAGCCGTATGGACTTGTAGCTAAAAGGAAACTAGAGGAGCGCGCGGGAGTGGCAGAAAGGTAGCAAGTTCAATTTAACTTTATTGCTATATGTATGTCTTATTCCCGTAACGGTGGAAAATGCACAATAGGGGAGAAAGGGAGTCTAGTTAAAACGTATGTTAGGATGTGACCCGCGCTCAAATGCAAGCATGCAACACATCTTCAATCATCATTTTGCGCAATGTGCTATATAGATTGCTTACCAGGAGCACAATAGTCCGTAGCCATCAAAATCATCGACAAACACAGCGCAGCGCATGCCTTTATTCATTCATTGCATTGGGTGGCGCATGAGTTCAGATATTCAAGTTATGCAGGGCCGCAGGCAAGTCTGCGTAATGGTTTGCTGTGCATGCAAGGCCTCTGTGCGTGATACTTACCAAACAACCATCCCAGCCGAACATTTGTCAAGGACCAGGTTTGCTCTACATCCCCTTATGATTCCTACATTGATTATTGCATATTACATGTTTTCTCCTTTGTTCAAAATCATTTAATTTGAGCAGGTCAGTAACTCTTTCCTACAATGGCCAGAGAACACACACAAACACACACACACACACACACACATACACACACACAGGTAGGACTGCGGTTGGCAGGGGTCCCTAGCTATATTTCCTCCCAGTAGTTTAGAGGGCGAACCGCCTGTGGAACGCGAGCATGATGTATGCTCGCGTTCCACAGGCGTTCCACAGGCTTAAACTATCTGCTCAAAGGGTTTGAGCCCAATGCAGACGAAAGGGGGGGAGGGGCAGCAGACTTTGTGGGGCAGGACCAGAAAGAGATACACAAGCGCCACCCAAAAAGGTTTGTGTCAGGATTTGACCAAGGTTCCTGCGACCTCGCTAAACACACACATACACACACAAGCACATACGCGCACACACACACACACAAGCACATACGCGCACACACACACACACACAAGCACATACGCACACACACTCACACACACACACACGCACACACACACACACGCACACACTTTTGCATGCCAATCATATGCAGACGCGAAGCTACCAATCGTCGGTTAAATCGCTAAGTTTCAAAGCTTGCGGCCCCGTGGTATACCGACACCGTGGCCGTCCGAAGCAACAGCAGCCTGACACACACCCCTGGCACAAACCAAAGAGAGTCAAGAGCTTCTTCATCTGCACCCCAGGTAAACAGATTTTCTACTCTAAGGTTTAAACCCAAGGTATTCATTTTCTGTCAGGAATGCGTTGCCTATCTCCTGACTGATTTCAGTGTCATTTCAACTTGAAATGACACTGAAATTCAAGTGTTTGTTGTTTCTAAATACAAAGCCTCTTCTGCTGCATTTGTAACATCACATCGCATTTGTAGCATCACATCGCATTTGTAACATCACATCACATCACATCGCATTTGTAACATCACATCACATCACATCGCATTTGTAACATCACATCGCATTTGTAACATCACATCACATCACATCGCAATTGTAACATCACATCGCATTTGTAACATCACATCGCATTTGTAGCATCACATCGCATTTGTAACATCACATCGCAGCTTGCTGCTTCACTTTTACTTTCCAGGGGCCCCAGGGCCCCAGCTGGTGCTCCCACTCCCGTTTTAAGAGTGTCCGAGCTTCTTCCGCTGTTTTTTTAACACTGCATCGCAGCTCATTGCAAATGCTTTACTTTTTATTTCACAGGGGACCCAGGGCCAGTCTGCGCTCTCTTTTCTGAATACTTAACGTTCTTCCGCTCCACTTTTTACATTACATCGCATCTCAATGCAAATGTTTCACTTTTATTTTCCAAAGGCAGCGTCTCACCATGGGTGCTCCCTCCACAAATATAAGTTCACTTCATTGTTATTGTGCATCGCATATTTTCAGAGAACACAAGATAGCATAGCTATACGCGTTGTATGATGAAGATTAAGCTGTTTTACCAGAGGGGGTCAACTGAGGCCCTAAAGAGGGGTACTTTTGAGATGTGAATTGAGTATGTGCGCTCCAGCTGGCAGTTTCTAAACTTGGTACCCAGAAGTAGGCAGATTTTGGCTACACCTAAGCTTGAAAACTGCCAGTTGCGGCGCACATGCCTAATTGCCCGCGGCGTGAACCCCACTTTTCACCACCAATTTGTCATATCTCACCACCAACTGACCCGATATGTATCACTTTGTATGAAACGTCTACATTTTATAAAGAATGTCATTGCAACAGAAATGGGGTGAAACGGAGCAGTAGTTGGCCAGGTACCCCATTTTGGCCCATTCCCTTAGATAAAATCAGCAAAAGGGGTGCCAAAAAGGGTGGAATACCAAGTTCCATCAAATCCGGTTTTCAACATCCTAAACGATTCCTCATCATAAAAGAAGTGCTCCTGTCGTGTTTTGAGGTGAGAAGAAACCCTGGGTAGAGCGTGGTGGCTCATTACGTAAATATCCAGTGTTAAAAAACGAACTGATACTCTGCCCAGACCACTGGGGGGTCCGTTTGGCCCCAAACTTTGTGAACCATCTACTTATGCTATTTTATTATGGTGTGCATAAAAAAAGTCACATTTCCAGACATTTACTCAGTTGTGCTGAATCACACTGCTTACGTTATTGAACCTGAAAGACATCTAAGTGGATTTCATTGTTGTTTGTGCTCCGGTTCAAAAACACCGAGTTTGTATGCTCTTGCACAAATTTGCAGCTCATTCCAGTGCTGCCACTCATTCATTTCAGGGGGCACAGATGCAGTCAGCTAACATGGATACCCCCGCACCCGCATTAAGTGGCTTTCGTTGTTATCTAGTTTAGAAATTAGCAAACATCAGAAGGCGTCCAGGATCATAACTTTTTGGCGGCACGTGTATATCCCGATATAAATTTTATATTCGGAATCCTGGCGTTGAGAGCTATCAATTGATATATAAATTAGTCAATTCTGCGGGGGGGGGGGGCAATTGGTTTTTTTGGGCGGTTCTGAAAAATTTTGAAGGGGTCCCCAGAATTTTTCTGGGCCACTCCCACGGAATTTTAATTATATTTTGGGATCCTCAGCTCAAGCCCAGTCGAATGGCACCCTTGTTGGGTGTTATGATTAAAGTCGGGGGTCTGGGTGCCTGGTCATAAAAATGCATGGAATGTCCCCAAGTAGGCCGTGGGGGTGTGTTCAGGCAAATTACCAGCAATTGATTTCAAACTTGCAGTTTACGCATTGCATTATGCATAAGTTGCAAGACTGAAGTAAAAAAGAGCTTTGGCAGAGGTTTTGGGTGGATTTGTGCACAAACAGGTGGTCAGTGCAAGAGCGTGCGCAAACCAATTTTTGCCCTATAGCTCATCAGGTATTGCAATATTTGGCATGAGAACTGTGCGGGCAGATAGCTGCTTGAATTCTGAGCAGAATGACACCCTTTTAATAAGTGTGGGGGGTCAGGAAGAGGGATTTGGGGGGTGGGTGGTCATTTTGGGCCAGAGGCCCAAAACTTGGACGTGCCTGTCTACATTTTATTTTTTACGCCTCCTGCATGTACCGTACAACCCTTATATCACCCCGCATAAATATATTTTTTGACCCTGCGGGGTGACTGCGGGAAGCTAAAATAATTATTTTTTAATTTCGGGGTGCGTGAGGTGCGGGAGGGTGTGAAAATATATTTTTTGTGAGCGATGAGTGCCCAGTTTTTGGGACTGGGCTTTCCGGCTCCCCCTGAGCCTCCCCCCGCCCCCCTCGCCCGCCCCCCGCCACCAGCAGCCCCCCCGGCAGGAGCAGCAGCAGCAGCAGGCCTGGCAGCAGCAGCAACAGCAGCACCAGCACCAGTGGCCCCGATGCACTCACACACACACACACATACACACACAAACACACACACACACACACACACAAACACACACACCAGAACAGGGTGGTGCGCCCTTGCTGAAAAATATCTTTTTGGGGGGTGCGTGGTTGTGCGGGGTCGCCAAAAATATTTAATTTTGGGGTGCGTTATGTGCGGGGTTGGCCATAATTAAATATTTTTTGGGGGGTGCGGATTGAATCCAGGGTTGTACGGTATCTCTTGCAATTTGGGTAAGACATAATTATGATCACATATAAACGCCGCCTGCCTCATTTTTGAAATGATATCTAAGTGACAATGCTGACCCGTTTTGCACATTATTTCAATTCCAGGTGCCCCAGATGCCCGGTGACGAAGCAGACTCCCCCTGAACATGAGGGTTTCATCCTGGATAGGCATCCATTTCTGGCTTCTCTAAAATGAGGTTTATAGAGGTTTTACAGGCCCAGATGAAGCGCCCCCGGCCAGAAAACACATCAGCTTTACTTATAATAGTCCCTTATGCTAGGCCAGCATCAGAAAGCCCCATTTCTGTTTCTGCTCCTTGGTTTTGGCCGGGGGTTCAACAGACGAGAAATCGAACGCGCTTTGCGGCCCCGATAGACCACCCCTTCAAATACTCAATATCAGTTTAGTGAATATACAAGCCAAGTTTCAGGGCGTACGGTGCAGTGTCTGAGCCGCAGTGACATCGCACAGGCTTGAGGTCACATTCTGCTGCCAACTTCGGGTCAGTCAGGGGAGTGTGTGCTTTCTTGGCCTTGAGAAAAGATGGACGAGACTTTTGACATCGACACCGGGACCCGCCCATCCACCCTGCTCACACCCTACCTCAAATCCCACCACAGCCCTTGAACGACAACATTGTGTATGGTAAGCACATGGATGCCAGCAACGCGCGAGCACGCGCACGCGCACACACACACACTCATACATGCATATGCATGCACTCGTTGCGCGCATGATGGGCTTCGCCTATTTTTCAGCGTCGCTAGCAACGCTTCCACACTTGTCCTAATTGGTACCTGTGAGGGGTTTCTATGTTGCTCAACTGTCTGAAGCCTATGACCCAAAGCATTTAAATGAAAAAGAAAAGGCTATGCAGGCAGAAACCACGCGTTAAAAATCGAAACGCAAGATTAAATTGATATCGCACACTTTGGCCATGCATCACAATAATGCAAGTTGCACCAATACGGAGGAAGATCAGAGCTGAAAGGAAGAGGAGAGGCTTCCATGAGCACATTTAAATCTCTGATCATCAGGGTCATTATATACATTATTACGCAATGGAGAAGGCGAAAGACAAATAGTCGACAGTGAAGTTACGTTCTTGTTTTGATCAAACACTAGCCAAAATCAAGGTTAGTCGTTATGTAACAGAAGTCGGAAAAACTGCGCTCCAGCATATGGCACTGGCGATTTGCCTTCTGAGTGAACCTTATCCGAGCATGCCAGCACGCTGCATGTGCAACAGCTGCGCTTGGTAACTCGCAAGCAACGCCTGCTTATCATTTAACTTCCGTAGGGAGGTCATGACTTCCTTCAGCAGCACCACCTGCAAATACTCAAAGGGTGGTGTGGCAGCCTGAGAGGTCAAGCGCAGTATTAATATTGTGCAAAAATCAAGTAAAGCAAAGCAAGCAGCATGATGTGCCCTGAAGATGGCTTTGCCTCTTCCAAGACAGTCATATTAAAGCTCCTGAAAAGACAAGCCCTTGCCCCTTTTGTCACTGATACACGTGCCTCGACAAGAATATTCCACTGTGCCTCTTAATATTTATATTAAAACATTTTCAATGTTCTTGACATAATTGTTTCCGTCACTGATGCACACAATTGGAACTGCCTGATTGCAACGAGTCTCTTATCTTTAAACTTTTTAATGTGTTCTTAAAAAGGCTAGCCCTTCACCGTTTCCGTCACTGACGCACGCAGTTGGAATAGACATGTTGCATTGTGATCCTAAAATATTTAAATGACGCATCGTCGAACATCAAAGGCCACAGCTCATACACACAATGGTTCACAAGCACGCATGCTCACCTCTTGCTGCACAGCCGCAGCCAGCCCCAGCAAATGGGTAGCAGTAGGCAACAGCTGTGGCTGCTGCTGCTGCTCCTCCTCACCCTCAGCACCAACCCCACTAACACCTGCAAGCAAGCACATGGTGAGACGTTTGATCAGACACCCTGATTTGATGAAAACAAGCTTTCCAAAACAGGTAGACTGAACATGGTTTTACTGCAAGTTAGGACAGAAGTTTGATGTTTGCGTGGCAGATGCTGCAGTGGTAGACCCTACCATATACACCCTGGCAGTGGCACTACACACCCTGGCAGTGGCAGAAAACCGGAAGGCACACACCCTGTTTTTTGCGACCCAGGTAGCCATATCTTCAAAGCATGTTGACTCCTGAAATATAAAAACAAGTAAAATGCTGCACACACAAGGCAAGATTGCCTCTCAGAGCCTGGCCACCAAGGCTCCGCACGTTTCATAGAACCATTGTATCCTGCCCTACTAAAAACAAACAACACGCAAGCAACACATCCGCGTACGCACACAGACATTCACACACATACACAGGCACAAGTGCACACACCTGAAGCACTGCGAGCAACGCCAACCGCACTGCCGGCTGCCCAACATCCACAGAGGCAGCCTTTACATGCTTGTGATGGAGCCTTTACATCGACACACCCACACCCACCTGTAGCACTGCTAGCAGCACCAACCGCACTGCCGCCTGCCCTGCTTTCACTCATGCGACCACCTCTTGAAGCACGGCCCCTGGCAGCCGTGTGGTGCGAGCTGTGGTGATGGCTGATGGCCGCTGTAAGCAGCGGCTCCAGCATTGACGCCATGACTTGCAACACATACATGCCCCTGCGTGCGGAGGAGGGTTTTACTTGATAGTTGGCACCGTGACAGCAAGGAATTGAAACCTTAGACACTCTTAGTACTTTGTATTTGTCTCAAATTGAGGACCGTGCCTGGATAAACCCCCCTTAGTATCTTGTACTTCAACACGTACATGCCCCTGCGTGCGGAGGAGGGTTTTACTCGATAGTTGGCACCGTGACAGCAAGGTGGCAAGATGGACCTGAAACCCCCCTGAAACACATTAAGTTTGAGGATCATGCTTAGAGCCGTGCTGCCATACTGCATGCTGCTTGTGCTGCGTGCTGCGTGTGGCAATGCCGTACATTACAATGATACGATGGGTGGCAATACATGGAAAGTACAATCATATAGTATCGCAATAATCATAATACATCATATATACTTGTGCAATCAAGCGAGGTCACTCACTTTCCTCCCACCCTGCAGCTGCACCTTCCAAAAACGAAAATGCAATCGATAAATAAGGTCAGCAATATTTTCCACTATGAAGACGAGGACAAGCGCAGTTTCACCACATCTATCAAGGCAAGCAACGAGCCATGATTTGTACGAGTCCCCACCTGTCCATGACATCCTGTAAATGCGCAAGGTCCAGAGCTTGATGCGAGCCACAGTACGCCCCCCCCACCAAGGGTACATGTGTCAAGGAGTCCTGGAGTGCGTGCACTGTGGGGTGCATTGCAGCCTGCTGCTGCTCCTGTGCACAAGAACATTCAAACAATCATACGGTACGTGTAAGAACCAGTGTGACACACCAGGGGTACTTGCGTCAAGGAGTCCGGGGGTGCATGCACTGTGGGGTGTTATGCAACCTGCTGCTGCTCATGTACACAAGAACATTCATACATTCACACTACATGTAAGGTGGACAAGTACGTTCAAACATCACACGTCACGCGTAAGAACTAAGTGACACACATGAGGGTCGGCAACAGCACTGAACAGTGCCCACAACAATACTAGCACCCACAATACTAGCACCCACACCAATGGCAGCAAGACTAGTGCCCTTGCCACGAATGCTGCACACACATACACACATACACGCACGTACACACACGCACACGCATACATGCACACACACAAATTTATTTATACATACATACATATACACACATAGGTATACACACGATCACTCCCAGTAAAACTTAGGGCTCAGTACTGTGCTTACTTCCAGCTCATGCCATGCATCCAAGGGACCCCGTAGCATGCTGCTCGCATGCTCTGCCCTCCCAACCAGTTCCATGCGGGCACGCTGGGCGGCAAGCACTGCCGCACGGGACTGCAAGTCCGTGATGGCGAGCGCACATGCTGCCAGGGCACGCTCACTCTGTGTGTGTGTGTGTGTGCACGCATGTAGTTGTGAGTGCGCTCATGGGTGCGTGGGTGACTGCAAGCCTGCCGCCAGTACACGTTTGCTGTGCGTGCATATGTGTTTGTGTGTGCATCTGTCTGTGAGTGTACATTTGAGCTGGGTGCTGCTAGCACATATCTACTGTGTGTGTGTGTGTGTGCAGATAGGTCATCGGGGAGTAGAGGGTCATTTAAGAAAGATGGAGGTAAATGGTGCTTTGATTATCTTGGTTACAGTCAGGACGCAATGAGAAAGTAGGACAGCACCATGCTAATTCACACACTGCGCATATCGATCAGCACCCCCAAAATTCTACAAAAACAATGCTATCTTTAGCATTAAATTCCTTAAGCAGCACACATTCACGAATGCATTGCGTTAGTTAGCAAACACTCAGCAGTTGCACCTTTACACAACTTGTCCGAAATTGTGTCAAACAATATCAAAACACCAACATCCCCTTCCACTCCTGCCCATCCTGCCAGCCTCTGCGCACAAACAGACATCCCTCTGCACCTCACCCCTCTTCCTTCACTTTCAACCACATACCGACGCACCTTAACCTGCCGGACGTGCATCGCATGTGCCACCCTAGCGTTAATGTACCGCCACTGCAGTTCTTGCAGTCGCAGCTGCCGCATCTCAGCTCGCAGCTCCAAGCTCGCTGCGTGGGTCAACAGCCCACCCCCACTCACCACCACAACAGAGCCCACCCCCCCATACATTGCTGCCCCTCCCCCTGCGGGCCCTCCACCCCCTGCATGCATATGGATGCATGTGTGTGGAGTGTGGGTGTACCCAAAAGGGTGCCTGTGCGTTGAGGGTACATGATTAGGAAGGAGTGCATGTGCAAGGGAACAAGTCGTGTGTTACCAAGCTGGTTCCTGCTTCTTGCGCGTGTGTTGACACGTGCGTATTTGTGTGTGCGAGTGTGTTTGTGCGTGCAACCTGAGGTGGTGCACTTTTACATCTTGACAACAGCCCTGTGCAAGTGCCCCCTTGCGCTACTACTTTCACCCCCTCCTCTCACAGCCACACACGCCTCAGTACTTGCTGGCACGCGTGCTTCTGCCTTCCCTCTGACTAGGAGCCTTTCACCTCTAACTCCTACTGCACTTTTCACTGCACTGTTCATGCACCCACCTGCAAGACTTGCACTCCCCCCCCCTCCTCCGGCCACACGCAGCCCACCCGCACCAGCACTGCCACGTCCGGCTAAGGCTCCCCCCCCCACTCCACCGTTCACACCTCCCAAGGAGGCGGCAGATGCACTGCACGGAAAGAGCAGTTTGTCCAGGCACGGTTCGGACAACACACACATTGTGGCGACGCAATTTGTCGGTTTGATCCATACACAGTTCGGACGTACACATTAGGGCGACGCAATTTGTTGGTTTGGACATACACGGCTAAAACATACACATCGTGGCGGGCTGTCGTGTATGGTCAGGATCATGCGAGTGAGTGATAAAGGAGGCTATGATGAAAAATAGAGAAGGCAGGGAAAACGGCATTGTTGCTGCCACAGGGGCCATCATATGCCTGCGGCCAACTTCCCGAGCCCCCCAGTGCTAAAATGAGATCCTATGCAGCTGCTTCTGTAACAGCAAATGCACCAACACAAAATACACATAAAGAAGCACCGCTACACACAAGGGTCCATCGACAAAACACAACACGACCCACGCAAGTCACACGTCCACAGTGCTTGGACGGAGACTGTTCTCACGTGGACAGAGAACGGTCATACGTGGACAGAGACTGGTCACACGTGGACACAGACCGGTCACACATGGTCAAGAGATCGGTCACACATGGACAGAGACTGGTCACACATGGACAGAGATTGGTCACGCATGGACAGAGATCGGTCACACACACAACACTCAACAAATACCTTGCCTTGCCCGTTCCGTCCTACTTACTCCAAAGGTTTACAAAGGGTCTACAAAGGGGTACTGGCAGCCGTATCTTTGTTTGGCTGATGGGCTTTTGTGCTGGTCTCGGCCATTACCAAAACCATCACATCTGGTCTCAGCTAGTGCAAAGCTTAAGTTTTCCAAGTTAACTAGTAAGGCATACCCAAATAAGGTTGAAAAGAGGGCATTTCAATGTTTCACCACCAGCGCCAGAAATACACCAGACGTGTATAAACCAATGAACAGAGCGCTCTCAAACCTACACGCCTTCCACACCTTCCAGCTTGCCTTGCACACACCTCACGCACCTTCCAGCCCGCCTTGCGCTATGTATCAAGGAGGGTACTTCAAAAGGCACACCACCAGATCCAAACAGTAATGAGAGTCTATTATAAGACGCATCTCTTTCACTCAACACACCTGCACTATACATACGGGAAGGATTTCCTTGCGGCACACCATACTTACATGAAAACAAACAAGAATATGTTTCTCGTATCCCACATTCACACACTTACCCCCCCCCTTCCCCGCACACACACACATACACACACACACATACACACAATCTATCTGCTGCTGCTACCAGCTCTGCCTACGCTACGCGTAGGGGAGGGCACCCCATTGGGCACACCTTTCTATTAATGAACGGTGCAAAACACACA
>Ga0307963_1003076_pt1:0-10000 | contig 13191 bp, 17 predicted proteins | sample OrgLakmetagen594_FD_201829 | JGI IMG/M metagenome (GOLD analysis project Ga0307963, IMG submission 201829) | Saline water microbial communities from Organic Lake, Antarctica - #594 | ecosystem: Environmental > Aquatic > Non-marine Saline and Alkaline > Saline | place: Antarctica: Organic...
GGCCAGTTTGTTGTTGTGCGTGTTGGGGTCCACCAACTCAGCGTCTCTCCAAACACCTCTCATCCTATGCTTCAAATCTGCAGTAAACTCTTGCATGGGAATAGCATGCCCAGTTTGAACAGCTCGTCCATACAACTCACACCCACGCAGTCCCTGAAAAGCGCTTAGCAATTGAGCTGTCCAGCAGGCACTTGAACGAGGCTGTAAATTGAGATCAGCCTGGACTACCCTCCGCAAAGTGTCACTATTGGTATTAAGCATACTATTGAAAAGCTTGACAGCTGACCGAAACCAGAAGAATTGCAACGGTTCATGTCCACATTCTCGGAGTACAGCCCATTTACTGGTTAACCGCTTCACACCTAATATGCCCTTCAAAAAATGCAAATGAAGCGTAGACAGCGAGCTAGAGAATTCCTGTCTGCATGCAAAATATAGCGCCCCATACTTGACTATCATAGACTACATGCCAGCAGTAATAACACACGTCTTAGCGAGCCACAAAGAAGTGTGTGGTCTGTCTGCCAAAGCGTGTTCACAAACCTACGTATCCTATAGGCAGGGGCAAGAAAAGGACGGGATGCATGTTCAGCAGACTTAGCCATGTTCAAGGTCCTGTAGAAAACCATGCCCAGATACCTAAAAGAATCTTTGATCTTTGATAAAGTCTGCAACAATGATACAACAAGGCATTATATATACACCCTGCCGAAGAGACATAGATAAGATTGAATCCAGCCTGGCTCTTACCTTCCTAGTATCTCAATGCACAACAGCGGCAGAAATATAGCAAACCACTGGCAGATGTAATCTCATGGTCACTCCGACCCAGCCTCATAATTAAGTCCCAAATAGAAAACTTGGACAAGGCTTACCACAATGATTGTATCCAACAAGCACGTAAACAACAACAAAAACTTATTAGCAAACATCCTAAGCAAGCAAACAAAGATATCTTTTCCACCAGTACCGGCCAGCCACGGGCGGGGTATGGTAACTCTCCAGGACCCTATAACACAGGAAATTGAGTCCGAGCCTGACAAAATTAAAAACATAGTCCATGCTTTCTTTTCAAAGTCACTTCACGCTTTAAACCCCAAAACAAGTCAATACCTGCCGGAACAAACCCCTCGACACTTCCCGTGGGATGATAATTATAAAGCAAACAGAGGCACACCTGACCCCTTCACCTTAGAATCCAAGATAACAAGGTCAGAAAAAGAGGGCAGCTCTGAAAGGCAATGGCTACACAGCTCCAAAATAGACCAGGCAGCCTTCCACGAATGCATCAGCTCACTGAAAAACAACAAATCACCAGGCCCAGACGGTGTCGTTAACAAGGTCCTAAAAATGCTCCCTTCTGAAATACAAAGGGTAATACACATGTTGCTTATCATAATGTGGAGTGACCCCCCAGGCTTGGAAAATGCGAAACTGTGCTCCTTGATAAAAATAAAGGAGAAGAGACACAAATAACATCGTATAGGCCAGTTGGATTGGCTAACACCCTCTACAAACTATCGACACGCACGTATGGTCACAAATGCAATGTACGAATATGCAGAATGTAACTCACTGCTCAGCAACACACAAGCAGGCTTTCGAAAACAACTAGATACCATCCACCAACTTGAAAACGTCATCATGGCCCTTGAAGATTCAATACTACACAGCAAGGACATATATGCCCTCGTTGTTGACTTTACCTCCGCGTCCAACACAACTGACCATGACCGCATGCTATGGATCATGTACGACCTGGGCTTTCCTACGGATGCAATTGAAGCGGTGAAGCATCTGTACACTCAGGCAAGCACGCAGATCCGCCTCCCAAGCGGTGGGAGTACGGACCCTATTCCTGTAGAGAGGGGAACGATCCAAGGAGAAACCCTATCCCCTTTCCTCTTTCTCCTATATCTAGAACCTCTTTTACGGTGGCTCCATGTGGGTATAATTATGCATGTGCTGACTCACACGACCACTCAGGCAGCCTGGTTAGCCTAAAGCACATGATCCTTAACAACACCCTGAGCAATGGGGCCTTCGCAGACGACCTAATATGCCTGTCAGGATCCCTTCGAAACCTCCATATTCAAGCGGACAAGCTGACCAGGTACTCTAATCGGGCTGCTCTGCAGGTCTCAGGCAGCAAGACAAAGGTGACAGGAATCCTACATGGGGCTGCCAAAACTGGAATGTGGGGAAAAGACCCCAAAAAACATCTGAGGACACAGCTCTCCAACAAAGTACTCGTCCAAGGACAACATGCACACTTCATTGAGCAAAGTGACCTTTTACCTATCTCGGCGTTGAGCTTACTATGAGCCTGAACTGGACACACCAGTACACACGTATGACAGAAACCTTAAAATAGGCCTCAGAAACTCATATGCCTCCCCCTGGCAGGCCATACACATTATAAATACCGCAATCATGCCAAGCATAGCGTATGCATTTCCGGTCACCCCCTGCGACCCTGACCGACTAAACGACTAGGACAATGAAATTGGGAGCCTGATCAAGCACAAAATCAAGTTCATGAAAAGCACCCCCACTGCCATGATCAGAGAGAATAAAGATGACTTTGGCCTAGGATGCCATTCAATTTCAGTGGAATATCACAGGCGAAATGCCGAAGCCCTAATACACAGCATGAACCATAAAAGACAGAGACATAAATGTATAACAGAGAAGCTGCTCCGCAATCAATATTGCCCTCTTAAGACAAAAAAGCCTTTGATCTACAAGCACAACACAGGGAGTCATCAATCCCTCCGAGACGCCTCTAGGATTCAATATGCGGGTACGGCAGCTGCTTAGTATCGAACTTTCTAATATATGTGTTATTAAAAAGAACAACAAACACTTCTCTGAAGACCTGAAATGGATCTCAGCCCTTGTTTCATCCAAGCGGATTGTGTACAACCTTGAAAACCTGGTACACGTCATCGCCAAGCCCCTTGTAGCACTGGGGTCTCCACTCCGACTGACCTCTTGGAAGCAAATAGCACACGTACAATCACTGGTAACGCCCTTAAACTAAGATTTGGGAGGCACTGCTCTGATGAACATATCATCGCTTCAAACCGACTATCTGCTCTCCTAAACACAGATTCAGCGACTGTGACCACGCAAGACATAGCTCGAGAACTAGTTCGGCACCGTAGCAAGGGATGCAACATCTTGATTGAAGACAGAAAAGTAAACACAGCTCCAATGGCCATCGAGGGCTTGTGCCAGGCATTTGAACAAAAAAGGACAGAAAGACAAGCAACCATTCGCGTACGCACACTACGCCCAGCACCTAATATCCTCCCAATGCCTACACACACACCGCACGACGCACCCCCAACCTTTTAAAGGCACCCTGTAACTCTTAGACGGGTGAGGATACAGCAATCAGCTAGCCAGCCCACCCCTGGCATTATTCACAATTATGTCCAGAGAGCCAACCAGAAATTGTCACAACAGCCCCTACAAGGATACTATACAGAGGCAATGGACACAGAGGAGCAACCCACTAAAAGTATTAGACCTGCAGCGGCCGGTTCAGAACAAATACGACCTCAAAGTGTTGTGACCACACCTAGGCAAACCCGTGCCATGACCAGGCAGGAACTACCCTGTACATCTGCTGCTAACAATAGATTAGCAAACACGAACAGAAAGCGCACACACCAGGACTCTGATGAGCATGACGCATCTCAATCAAGACAGATTCAAGGCAATGCTAACAAAACTGGACGATCGGAAAGTCTGCACCAGTGCTCCCAGAGACAACCTGATGATGTTAACGTATTACAACATGCTCCCCGGCATCAAAGTCTAGGATCATCACAAAGGCAAACACGCTCCATGACTCAGAGGTATGAGACTCAAGATGCCAATGCAGAAGACTGCCATATCAAGAATGCTTGCAAGAAACACCCATATTCCGCGGGGACACCACCTGAATCCCCTTCAGCAACCCAGGATAGCGAAATACAAAACACTACACAAAGGAAATCACAATGGCTAGCAGAGAGACAACAAACACTCGCCCCACAGGCAAATGAACAGCCGCCCAAGCCCAAGGGGACAAAGCGCAAGTGGACAAAGCGCCAATGACTTAATGACATATCGTACTGTGCGGTACAACCCCTTGACCCTGAAAATAGGGTAACCTCTTTTTGGGACTACAAAAAGGTTTGCGTTGCGGGAGCTTTCAATGACCCATCTGATGCTTTTTAATACATGTACCAATACCATCTGCAAGCTGCAAAAGTGGTAGATCATCGCCTGCACGTCAACACAAACGCAGAGCAGATGAAACAGAAGCCGAAGACCAAGAGCAGTACCTCACACACTATGAGTCCTTGATTATTGAAAAATGGGCTCTTTGTCTGCTTAAAGCCGACAAAAACAGAGCCATCATCAGCACGGAGCATATTGCCCGCATAGATGTGGAAGATGCCGGCTGCGAGATCTGCTGTGACCCAGGAACACATGAGGAACACACAGAACAGGAAATCTACCTACCACAGATATGTACCAATGCAGCGTATGCAACCGCACCTACCACTGGTCATATTTAAAACAGCTCCAATGCTACAAGGAAGGAGACAGAATTAACATAGATGCACAGTCTGACTGGAGCTGTCCTGCTGCCTGTCACGACCTCTCCCTAGACGAAAAAGAAGCTAGGTCACATGCATCACAACACGAATTGCTCAAGGTAACCTGGAGCCCCACCTGGGAGCCAAAAGAACTACTGCACTCATGGACAAGCTTTCGGCAAATGATTCAAATTTATGAAGCTAATTGCACCCCCCCTTGATGAAGGACTTGACAACCTAGAGAGGCAAGGTTTTTGCACATCAATAAATCATAGCAGATGGAAATCCACACTAGGCAAAGAAATAAGGTCAAAGGCCTGCTTCGATATGCAACCAACCAATCCACATGTGGACATCACTCCCACGGGGCACTATGAAGTTTGAATCAGAACGGTAGATTTTGTCCGCCTGAAGGATGATATTGCGCAAAACAGATCGCCAATGATACACGCCACACACAAGGCTTCCCTCCCAAAACTATATGAAGCTAGAGCAGCCTGCATATATAAGCCAGATGGCAAATGCATAGGCTCCTGTGAGCGCTCCCACCTTTTAAGAGAAAGGTTCCATGAAGCTCAGAAAAACGGACTACACAGAGATATGTCTTGTCCTGTTCAAAGCCTAGCCTCTGAAATTGCGGGTCTGCTTCAGGATCACCAAGCACGCCTCAAAACCCCTAAGGCAAGCCAACTGACACTAGAATCCTATTCCCGTATCCTACCCCAACACATCAGTGCAGCACTTCAACAATGCGCCATGGTCTCAAAAGAAAAAATGAAGTGCCCCAATTGGAAATTATGGGCATACACTGACGAAAGCTGCATAGGCAAGGCCAAAAGCTTAATAGGCGCAGGGGTATACTGCCCTCAAACCAAAGCTGATTGTTATGTGGACTCAGGAGGCGTGGGAATGACAAACACCATCAATAGAGCTGACCTCACAGGGATCGCAGCAGCGCTTACCAATAAGTATACCCAGATTGCAACGGACAGTGCATGCTCCCTAAGCCAAATTAGAAAACAGCTACTCTTCCCTGAAATGCAACGAGACCATATACACTCAAACCTGCTAGAACAAATTGTATCTATGATTTATGCTTCACCAGAACCTATCTGCTTCTATTAAGTGAAAGCACATAGTGGCATTGCCGGAAATGAATGCGCAGATGCAATTGCCAAACACTCTGCCTTACATGACGGAGGTCATGACATGCACTTTCAGCCTCCGGCTCCAGACGGTGATGCATACACACACCTTTACTGGCTTGCGGCTAAAGACACCGATGAGAATCCCAGCGGAAGAGGGGCGACCACACCTAGGCTTCGTGCACTCTTTGATTTAAAGGCCAAGCTGAGAACAGAAATATGCAAATCATACAGACCGGGGAGTACCAAAACACAGGGTATTACAACTACTGGAAGGACCTTAGACCTTTGGTCAATAAACAAGCCACAAATGCTTTCTGGAACAATAGTAATCTCAATTATACGAAAAGCGTAATGTTATGAGGTACCGCACTGCCGCACTGGTACAATTGTAAATCAAAAACACGCCTACCGGTACGGCTTCTTTCCCAATGCAAACTGCTCCATCTGCCCTTGCACGGATGGTGCGCTTCACATACTCTCAGGTTGCCAACACACTAAAATGAGGAACATGATTATAAAACGCCATAATACGGCAAGTTTGCTGATTGTCCAAGCCCTACAAAAGGGACCATGCGGTGCCAACCAAATTGCCTACACTGACGTAGGCAGCGCAGATAAACTATCAGAGCAAGGCCTAGATCTGAGAAACACTGCCAACAAAACACTGCCCTCTTGGTTGCTGCCAAAACTAACAGCACATGCTTTAAAAGCCTCTTACCGTCCTGACGCCATCCTACTTTCTACCTAGCACTGTGTGCTCCTCTTGCGTAACCACCCGCAACCCGAACTTTCAACAGCTTGCAAAAGACAAGAAATTAAATCCAAACCAGTGGGAGGTTCACCTGACTGAGTTTAAATTCTGTTAAGACACTAGGCCTGATCCCTAACTCCAAAAAGGAAAAGCACAGCGCATACAGCATGCTTATTGCCAACCTAAACAGCCAGACAAGGATATAGGGAAGTCAAGCTTCACGTGATCTTCGTTGGAGCTATGGGGACTACCTACAAAGACTATACAGACAAACCTCTGGCAGACCTTGATCTGGATTTGCCACCATAAGATTAAAAAATTGACACACACCGAATAATCACTCCATCAGACATGCATCTGCACTCATAAAAAAAAGGTATGCAGTGCAATATAATACAAGCAACAACAGTCAAGGATTGGGTCCAAGTGCTACAGCACACAACCCCCCTGACACACATTAATCTTTTTAATTGTTTGCCTCCTGTGACATCACTACCAGCGGAGTCTATTCTTTTTTCTTTTCTTTTCTTAAGCCTACATGCAATAAAATCCGCAACAAAGCTCATACAGATGAGACGAGACATTGAACACAACCCCCACATATGTCTGGGCAATGCTCCTGGCGTGCAGGCCTCTGCCTCCCAACCACCTGATCCCCACTAACGCCTTTCCTCTTTTGTTCTCCAGGTGGGAAGTTCTGTGGCTCTGCGTCCATAACCAACTATCCGTTTATAAATGGTGCAGGACACAAAACAACAAGTTTTCCTAATTCATGCCGGTGGTCTTCCATTTCCTTTCTTTAGAGCTTTTCTCCTCTCAGCTTTCTGCATTTTTCTTTCCCTTCCCGCTTCTTCTCTCTTTGTCTTTTCTTTCTTTTTTCTTTTCGCTCTTTGCTCCTTCTTTTGCCTTTTCTTTCTTTCAATAGAGGTCAGGTGGTTGGGAGGCAGAGGCGCTTTGGCGACGCTTTCCCCCTCTCTTCATGACTTTCTGTTGTCAAAAGACTGATCCAGTGGGGCATTGTCACTTTAGTCTTAACACAAATGAGCTGTGAAGGAGCTTCAGCAAGGTGCCAATACTTCATGACACGATAGCTTTTTATTTCTTTTCTGTGACAGTAGAATGAGTGGCTAAGGTCATTGACTTGTACGAAGCCATCTGCGAACGAGGTGGAAACCAGGATTCTTGTTATACAAATTAAAAATTGTGTTATCAAGTATTTAAACGGAAGCTTGGTTGCAAGCAGTCCAGTAGCAAATAAACAAAGGAGCTTAAAATGCACCTTAATTAGGCATAAAGTAAAGACAATCAAGGTTTCCTTCAATGACTGGCAGGGAGAAATAGAAAAGAACATGAGTGTTTGCATGGAGCAGAAGGGTGGAAGCAAGTCACACTTGTATCGAGGTGAGATCTGCATGCCTTAGTTGGCAAGAACAATTTGGTCACATGCGGCAGCCAGGTTACACTCTTTCAATCTGCCTATATCAGCAACGAGCAACTCATAGGTAGCAAGCTAGATTCTCCCATCCAACTCGCTCAGCGATGGCTGATTAACTTTAAAAAGGCAGAGCAACATGGTAATCTGAACGCTAAGGCACTGCAATAATTACGTCTTCAACCAACAATACAACATGTTGCTTACATTTCAAGTTGACAAGTACGAATCCTTGCCAAGATGTGTCCCTGCACATCTGCAAGTTTGTTGTTCTGCTCTGGCCAGCCTGTCCTACCGAGTACATCACACACACGCTTGGTCCAGCAGGACAGCCAGCCTCTACAATTAAAGGGGTTTCAATGGATTAATATCTGCCCAGTCCCACAGCCTTGACCTTACAGATGTGGAAAGCTCCTTCCTAGCGATAGCCGTAGCCCACCATTGCAGTATGAGGTGCTCCATGTTGGGGCATCATGGTGAAAGCGGGGTGGCCCGTCCTAGTATACATTGGAGGCACAGGGTGCGCCCCTGTCATAGATTGGGGCTCCATCATTGGGTAACCCCCAGGGGCCATCGCTGCTGTGGCAGCCATCATCTGCAGATCACGTTGACGTTATGGGGTTTATGTTATAATAATGCTCACAGAGTTTTTAAACAGTGTTGATTGAATGAGGGAGTTGTTCAAGACGCCTTGCTAAAGCTGCATTGTCATAAGACACGGCCGTTTACCATCGTAGCAGGTAGGCCAGAGCATGTAGCATGCTACAGTTCAAGCAAAGGACTGCAGAAATGACGTATCGAACAATACATCCTGCGGCATGCGCGATACCACACGTGTCAGAGAGCAATTCTCTGCAGTTTTATATGATGCCTCGTTTTGTCCTACACAGTAGCTTACTACTTTCTTGTAAATGCCTGGGCTCACATGCAAGCTCAAGAGAAGATCTGCCAAATATTATGAGCATATCTGCGTTGCAAACAAATTGAAAGAGACGCACCTCTGGCTGTGAACCTTTTACAGAGGCGTATGTGTAGGGTTGGCCAGAACCATACATTTATAGGTATATACGGTGTACATACGGTACTTTTAGCAGGGAAATAAATACCATACATACGGTTATATACGGTGCAGATATACGGTTCTGGCCAACCCTAGCTGTACACGGTGTATACATGGTATTTTTTGCAGGGACTTCATCAAATATGTGGTCATATACGCAAATAGATCATATATCCGGTTATGGCCAACCCTACTTACGTGATTATGCACATTCACAAGCCTGTAAGCTACCACCATGATGTCACAACATAAATCCAAGAAATTTCAGGAATAGAGAGACATAGTATGAAGACAGTGGGCCATTATTTCTCCCCTGGGGACTCAGTGGTGCCTGACAGATTACAAGACGAACAACTAATTTGCTCTGCTCAAACCTCTGCTCACTCTCTCTCCTCACCTGGGTTTGTGCTGCCTCAAGCGCCGCAACCGCAGCTGCGTACTGCTGTTGAGCTGCCGAGAGCTGGCTGTAGGGATTAAGGTTAGGATGAGGGACAGGAACGTGAGGGGGGGGAGGCGGTGCAGATCGTGCCAGGTGAGCTGGGTGGACAGGGGTGGGCATGGTTGCTGCTGGAGGTAAGCTGCGCATCATCATGGGTGTTGTTGCTGGGAGTGGGGGAGGGAAGGTACTGCTGGCTGCTAGGCCAGGATCTGGCAGGTGCGAGAAGCCGCCCATGCTTGCAGCCCTAGAGTGACCTGCATGGGGAGGAGGGTGGCTGGGCACTTTGCTCTGTGGGTTGCTCACAGGCAGAGCAGTGGGAGCAGGGGGCAGGGCAGCAGTAGTGGCGGGGGGAGGGTGGGGCACGGGCTGGGCAGGGGCAGTGTGGAGGTGTTGTTGAAGAGGGGGAGGATGGGCAGCGGTAGCTGCAGCAGCATGAGTGTACCCATGAGCTAGTTGCTGCTGCTGCTGCTGCTGCACTGGGATGGCGGTTTGGCAGCTGCGTAATAACGCTGCTGATCTTTTGACGGCATCTTGAAGGCCTCCGGCCAATTTACCACCACCGGCAGTGACGTTTC
>Ga0307963_1003078_pt1 | contig 13185 bp, 15 predicted proteins | sample OrgLakmetagen594_FD_201829 | JGI IMG/M metagenome (GOLD analysis project Ga0307963, IMG submission 201829) | Saline water microbial communities from Organic Lake, Antarctica - #594 | ecosystem: Environmental > Aquatic > Non-marine Saline and Alkaline > Saline | place: Antarctica: Organic Lake...
AGCTGCAGTGCGTGCGTGCGTGCGCGTGTGTGTGTGTGTGCCACCGTCCCATCTCCTCCTAGCGTGACACAAAAGTCCACAGCGTGCTCCTTGGCGTCATAAGCGTCCAGCTGCAGTGCGTGCGTGCGTGTGTGTGTGAGTGTGTGTGTGTGTTTGTGTGCCACCGTCCCACCTCCTCCTAGCGTGACACAAAAGTCCACAGCGTGCTCCTTGGCGTCATAAGCGTCCAGCTGCAGTGCGTGCGTGCGTGTGTGTGTGTGTGTGTGTGTTTGTGTGCCACCGTCCCATCTCCTCCTAGCTTGACACAAAAGCCCACAGCGTGCTCCTGGTATCGTAAGAGTCCAGCTGCAGTGTGCGCGTATACGTTTGTGAGTCTGTGTACGTGTGTGCATGTGTGTTATGTGCATGTGTGTATATGTGTGTATGCATGTGTGTTTGAGTGTTTTTACGTGTGTGTGTGTGTGTATGCATACGCAATAAAGATATGTACTAATGTGCTCACCTTGGGAAACTCAGCCTGCGCAACTGGGCGCTCCTCACACAATACGAAAGCCCTAGTTGTAAACGTTAGAAGCATATACAGGTGCACTACGCGAGAATGCTTTGCATCAACATGCTCACTTTGGGGAACTCAGCCTGTGCGACTGGGCGCTCCACGACAACATGGATGCCCTGCGCCTTGAGCCACGCTGAGATCTCCCCCATTTTCTGGCTCGCAGCAGGGTTCCCTACCGAGCGAGCGCATGCGTGTATGTGTGTGTGAGCGCGTGTGTGTGTGTGTGTATTTTCTGGCTCGCAGCAGGGTTCCCTACCGAGCAAGCGCATGCGTGTATGTGTGTGTGAGCGCGGGTGTGTGTGTGTGTGTGTGTGTGTGTGTGTGTGAGGGTGGTGGGAAAGGGGGGGGTAGGTAAAATATCATGTGAGAGTGCAAAAAGGTGTGCCACTTAGACAAAACCACACATTCTTCCTCCACTGAGCCTCACATTACTGCAACATGTACGCATGCACGCACACATGTACACACACAATTTACCCACACACACACACACACATACACACACAGATTATTAAACACACATGGCACGGAGCAGCAGAAGTAATGGCTGTAGACGTCAATACTAGCAGTCTTGCGCCCATACCTATGCATATAATATCTCTCATCCCCTTTTCCTTTATCCCCTTGAACCACGTACACACCTTATTGGCATGCGCTTGATTTAAAGAGACAAAAGAAGCCACACCCAACCTTCCCCCAAGATGACAAAGCACAATAGCAGAAAGGCACGCATATACACCAACACCCACCCACCCACCTACCTGGCTTCTTAATGATGAGCACACGGGAAGGGGCACCGGGAGCCCAGTGCATGACGGCACGCTTGCGCATCAGCACGGAAGAAGAATCACTGCGGCGTGAAATTTAATGATTTTAGTGTGTAAAGTCTGCGTCAGATTCGAAGCAACGCCAAAAGAAGGATCACATTGCCTTAAAAACAGGACAGCGTGCAAAGATGAGACCAACAGCGCGACACTTGCGTTTCAGCAATAAGGGTTGCTGTGTGTGCTCGATGCTGTGTAAATTTGTGCTAGGAACAAGCTAACGAAGGACGAGTTGCGGAGTTATAAAGCACGAGTAGCGACTACCAACGTTGAAAATGAAAACGGAAAAGTGAGACAAGGCTGCTAGCGTCTACGTGAACATGAGATTTGATCATGAAGGCCTGTTGCGTGAGGAGTGCAGGATCAGCATTGGAAGTCAGGCTGGGAGAGTGGGGGTATGGCGGATAATGTCTCACACATCAAGAGCCAGATTTCAGGACATGCCTGCAGACCCTCCTATCGACTTCACTTTCCTCTTTAGTTTGGTGGAGGAGCCTATACGGCACCCAGTACTTTTGTGGCTCCTTATCCTAATTCGATGTGGGGAACAGTGTTCACCATGTGCACGTGGCTTTTCCTTGTTTCCTTTTTTCTTTTCATGACAGACAACAGTATTTCCTTGGATGGTTCAGATCTGCAGAAGCAAACCAAGAAACAAAATGAAATCTCATCCAGGGCCCCCCTCACCAGGGCTCCCCTCAAAAATGCGTCCGCACAGCCGGTGCATTGCAACCGGCAGCTGTGCATTGCAACCGTGCATTGCAACCGGCAGCCGGTGCATTGCAACCGTGCGTTGCAACCGGCAGCTGTGCATTGCAACCGTGTATTGCAACCAGCAGCTGTGCATTGCAACCGTGCATTGCAACCGGCAGCTGTGCTTTGCAACCGGTGCATTGCAACCGGGAGCCGGTGCATTGCAACCGTCGCAACCGTGCATTGCGACCGGCAGCTGTGCATTGCAACCGTTGCAACCGTTGCATCCGTGCATTACAACCGTTGCAACCGTGCATTGCAACCGGGAGCCGGTGCATTGCAACCGTGCGTTGCAACCGTTGCAACCGTGCATTGCAACCGTTGCAGCTGTGCATTGCAAACGTTGCAACCGTTGCAACCGTGCATTGCAACCGTGCATTGCAACTGGCAGCTGTGCATTGCAACCATGCATTGCAACCGGCAGCTGTGCGTTGCAATCGTTGCAACCGTTGCAACCGTGCATTGCAACCGTGCATTGCAACCGTTGCAACCGTGCATTGCAACCGTTGCAGCTGTGCATTGCAAACGTTGCAACCGTTGCAACCGTGCATTGCAACCGTGCATTGCAACTGGCAGCTGTGCATTGCAACCGTGCATTGCAACCGGCAGCTGTGCATTGCAACCGGTGCATTGCAACCTGCAGCTGTGCACGCCGCAATCCACGTTTCTTAGATAAAAGGAGAGCATGATTAGATGCTCCAATTAAGCACTTTTTTACCGTTCACTTTATGAGAGTCCCATCTGAACTTGCCCGACAAAAATATGACTGTCTGTCGTGCATATGCCAGGAAGACACACACGGTTCGTCTGTGCCACAGATTTAGCAAGGTGACGTGCACATCAGCCCCCTTTGTCTTCTAGAAACTGAGCTCTTTCTGTCCCTCTCCACTTTGTTTTTTCACGGCTGCCTCCTGTTCACGGCTGCCTCCTGTTCACTTTGTTTTATCACGGCTGCCTCCTATTCACTGTTCATATCTTCATGCTTGTAACCTCTTGGACTCTGGAATCCGTGTCGCATCTGACAGACCGCTTGCTTGCCTCACAATACTTTTGCCTCACAATACCTTTTACTTTTGCCTCACAATACTTTTGCGTTCAACAGGAAGCCTGCAAGACATGGTATACAATCTGATGAAATATTTCCCACACGCACACTCAGCCTGGCAGGGGAAGGCACGTTCACATCACCTACTGTGCCGCAGGCGCCCTTGAGTGAACAGATCACGCATCTCCCTACTTTTCCCTACCACAGCCTCAAGCAGACAAACTGACTTCTGTTGTCTCCCGCAAGCTCCACACTTTTCTCACACTTGCCACACACGCACCTCCCACACATTTCCCACACACGCACAAACCTTGCACACATACACATAAACACACACGTAGACACACGTGCCTGAACTTCACGGTGCCCCCTCGCAGCACATCCCCACGCCACCCGTCTAGGTTGCACGCATCTCCCATCGTGGAGCTGCCTGCAATGGAGCGTACATCATCGGGCCATGTTGTGAGATTAATAGGGTTGGCCAAAACCATATATATGCACCGTATATGACCGTATATTTGGTGGTTTCCCTGCCAAAAATACCCTGTATACACCATAAATATATATGGTTCTGGCCAACCCAAGAGAGTAGACGTACACACACACATGCACATACATACACTCACTCACGCACACAAATACACACATTAACACACATGCAACCAAACACAAACACACTCACGCATACATATGCACAGACGCACACATACACAAACGCATACACACACAAGTATGCAAGTACAAGTACAACATTGCAACGCACCATCTTGGCCTTCTGTATCTCCGTTCCCACTATTGCAGATGATGTTCTTGCGCACGCGAAAAGGGACCAACTGATTATCCATGGTGTGGGCTGTGAGTACGTGTGTTTATGTGTGTGGTCTGTGTGTGTGAGTGTGTGTGTGTGTGTGTGTGTGTGCGCGCGTGCGCGCGCTCGTGCTCGCGTGCGTGTGTTCGTGTACTTTGCCTCTTGTTGTGGTAAGCAACAGTTCCTTGCTCGTTCATTGGTAACAGATGTTGCAAGCGTGTAAGCAGTAGGGCTGAACGGGCTGTTTGAAACAGAGGTGCGTGGAAAAACGATCAGGCGCTTAATGATCAAGAGTACTGTCATTTCCCCTGGGGACGTATACGCATATGTTTGCTTGCCTGGTATAAGGTGAGTTTCATCCTTGTTGCCCGGGGGCTTTGCTGAGCTGTGCTGCTGCCTGGCATAGCCAAGAGCTGAGCGGGAGGCATTCACGCTGCTGAGTGAAGGAAGGAGATGAGCTGCTGCTGGTGGTGGATGCAAGCGGTGCATGATGGCAGCAATTAGCCGTGATCCTTGCATGCTGGCATAGCACAAGGTCAAAGTGGTAAAATTTGGGTTTGGGTTATGAATAAAAAGTTATAATATTAGGAAGGGAATCCAAACTAGCTTCAAATTTCGATGGATTTTACTCCTTACTTGGGGCTTCAGCAGTGGAGCCAGGGGTACTGGCCACAGCAGCAGCAGCAGCAGTACCAGCAGCAGTACCAGCAATTTGCGCACCCCTACTTGCACCCTTCCCCACACCCAGACCCAGACCCACAACAGCTGTATCAGCAGCAGCTGCTGCAGTACCAGCAGCAGTACCAGCATCAATACAAGCCAGTGCAATATCAGCCCGCTAACTATGGAGGTGGAAGAGGCAGAGGCAGAGGCGGAAACCCTCACGTCACAGCACTCATGGCCATGTATGCAGGTAGTTGGGCATATGGCATATGTATATGGCACAAACACAAGACTGGCATGCTTGGGAAAGTATGTGTCGGTCTAGTGTATTGAGCACGCAGAGACATGCACACGTACACGCACACATACGCGCAAACACACACGCACACACTCTTACATAAACACTAACACGTGCACACACTTAAATAAATAAACATGTGCACGTACCAACAATGCAGCTTTGTGCACACACACACATACACACATACACACACACACACAACACACACACAAACACACACACACCGCCCCGACAGACCCTTGGTCAAGCACCAAGTACGACGATGTGGACCCTGAAGAAGTTGAAGGGGTGTGGGGGCTCCCGCATCAGTCACCCACAGAGGAGGAGCCACAACACCCTGATCCAGCAGCGGCAGAAGTGCAGGAGTCACACACGTCGATAGCTGTGTCCCACCGACAGCAGCCAACGACAGCTCACCAACACACCCACCCACAACCGCCGAGTAGCGCTGAGCACTCTGTAGATGGACAAGAGACCGCACTGCTTGCAGCAGGTACAGGGTCGCAGTTGGGGTTGGTCACATAGTGCGCACGCACCAGGCACACGCACACACACATACACACATGCACACAACACATGCACACATACACACAGTTCCACTCACGCGCACTTGGATGCTCAGTAGCACGTCTGCAGGATTGGCCTTTTTCGTAGGTGCAACACAAAAATGGTGTTGTTGGCAGAGATTCTTTATTTAAAACCCATGATTTAGGCCAGTTGGGTACCTGCATGGTTTTATGAGAACAAACCTGCTCACCTTAGTCTCTGTCGTTCTGCAGGAGGGTGTCGTTGTCCGTACCGGAATACATGGGCACACACGCACGCACACGCACACACACATACGTACACACGCACACAGTCACACGCATTCACACACGCACATATACACATGTGCACACACGTTCACGCTCACAAACACACACACACACAGTCACACGCATTCACACACGCACATATACGCATGTGCACACACGTACACGCTCACAAACACACACACACATACATACACACACACACACACATTTTCACGCGCGTACACGCAAACACGCATACACGCATAGGTGCACCATCATCACTGGCCGCATCACCCAAAGGAGCTCAACCGTCAGAGAGGAAAAGAATGGCCCTATCCATTTTGGGAAAGCGATCTCAAATGAAGCAGGAGCAGCAGCCGCAGCAGCAGCAGAGGCGGCAGCAGCAGCAACGAGAGCAAACAGAGCATCAGGAAGAGTTGCAGCAAGTGCAGCAACAGGAGCAAGCAGAGCAACAGAACCAGCAACACGAGCAGGCAGAAAAGCCCCAGCATCAACAGCATCAAGTGCAGCAGCAGGCACAAGCAGAACATCGACATCAGCAACCACAACAGCAACAGCACCAGCAACACGAGCAAACAGAACAGCCACAGCATGACCCGCATCCAGTGCCTGGGCAACGAGTGCAGCAGCACACAGACTCAGCTGCGCCGCGCACGGAAGCGGAGCTGAAAGCGGTTCGTGCAAGGGCGAGCCTTCCCATTCTGCTCTTTGACTTAAACGGTGTGTGAAGTTGGGCATGCAGTGGCACACGATTAGGGCTGGCAAAAACCATACGTACATACGTATATACGGTATATATATATATATATACATACGTATATACGGTATATATATATGAAATTATTAGTAGGGAAATTTCCATACATACGGTCATATATGATATATGGTGTACATATACGGTTTTGGCCAACCCTACACATATGTATGTAAATATACGTTGTATGTACGGCATTTTTGGCAAGGAAATTACCAAATATACGGTCATATACAATGTACATATACGGTTTTGGCCAACCCTACATAATATATATACGGTTATAGTACATATACGGTTCCAGCCGACCCTACAAAGCATTCAGGGTGGGGGAAGGTGTGACGGTTATATGCAGGACAAAGTGGATTACTTTTTTGCAACTTTTTGCATGACAAGGAAAGACAATAGCACTCGTGGGGCAGGACAACAGCAAGCATGGTGAGGCAAGACAGCAGCATGCAGGGTAAGGCGATACAATAGCATGCAGGGTAAGGCGATACAACAGCATGCAGGGTAAGGCAGAAGACGTTGCGCCCAACACCAACCTGGACGTGTGCTCACTGTGCAAGCAAGCAGAATGCACCCACACACATGACACACCCACACACATGACAAAAACACACACATGAGACACACATGAGACACACACATGCGTGCATGAACGTACAGACACATGCACACACACACACACATGTACACACACAACACACACATGCAGGCACCCTGACCAGCCACACATCAAAGAGGCAAGCTGCAGGCACCAACTTTGCTCGGCCGTGCGCAGCCAGCCTTGCCCGACTTGCTAAAAAGTTCAGGTCTGTGGCAAGCTAGGCCTATGGATTTGTCTGATCTGTGTATGTGTGTTTGTGTGTGTGTGTCTGTGTGTGTGTGTGGGTGGGTGGGTGCGTGGGTGTCCTTGACACATGGCAGCCAGTCTGCCTATAGCCAAAAGCTCAGATTTGCATACAACATGCTTAAACAAACGTGTATTTCTGGTGGTGCGTGTGTGTTTGTGTGTGGGAGGTTTTATATGTGTCTGTGTAGATGTGTATATTGGGGGGGAGGAGAAGCGGAGGCAGCGCTTGACTGTGTGTCGTTGCTTGCCCGTGCACTTCTTTATTTTCATTAGCTCTTTCCATTTCTCCTTTCCAGGTAAAATCTTTGTGTTTTTTCCATTGATGACAGCAATCATTATTTCGTTTCATTGCTGGATATCATCAGTCCTTCACATCGGTAGGAAGCAATTATTTCCTTTTATCGATGGAAATTATCATTTATTTTCTTTGGTAGGAAGCACGTGATTACGTAGGGTTGCACACGCAACGCATCGCACACAGCATTAGCATGACACACACATTCACCAGTGTTGTGCACATACAACGTCATTCAAAAATGGCACCGTAAATAACGATCGTAAATAACGGCGTTGCCGTCACTAAACTCTGACGATTGACGGCGTAATCTACTATTTTCACCGTCAATTTGACATAAATTACGCCGTCAGCGTCATTTACCATTGACACCGTCAAGCGTCAGGTGCACAACACGCACGTTCACGCTTGCACCAGTTTGGCATCTGCCACTGAAACAGGTGCTGGAGTATAATCGCCTAAAACAAGTGCTGGAGTATCCTGAACAGGTGCTGGAGAATCCTGAACAGGTGCTGGAGTATCCTGAACAAATGCTGGAGTATCCCGAAACAGGTGCTGGAGTATAATCGCCTAAAACAGGTGCTGGAGTATCCTGAATAGATGCTGGAGTATCCTGAACAGGTGCTGGAGTATCCTGAATAGGTGCTGGAGGATAATTACCTGAAACAGGTGCTGGAGTATCCTGAAACAGGTGCTGGAGTGTAGGTCGTCCCCACGCCAAAGTCACCCCAAAAAGTTCCAATAAGCTATCCACCCGATTCAAAGACCCCTATGAAATTTCGGCATTTGGGGGGTTCTGTGGGGCCCGGCATGTATTTTGCACCCACTTTGGCATGGAAAAGGTGCATTTCTGAAGTTGCCCCGATCGACCTCTGCTTCAGGATAAAGCACTATAAAGGTTGTGTAACAATGCCGCAATGTCGAATTTGGGGCAGGGGTACTGGGAACGCCGGCAAGTGGGAGGCACTCACACGAGAGACACAGGGGAAAAAGACAAAAAAAAGTTGCTCCATACCTGCTACGAGTTTCAGCCTGGTTTTGCTCTCAGATTTGCGGGGTTAAATAAAGTTTAAAACAAAATTGAATTGGGGACGATTTCTATACAGCAAATACCTACATACACACACAGCATACCTACACACACACAGCATACCTACACACACACAGCATACCTACACACACAGCATACCTACACACACACACATCAAATACCTACATACACACGCATGAATTTGTCATGTGCTTGTACAGGAGGAGGTCATTTAAATGAATGGCACACACACCCACACATGCTTACACATACAAGCATACACACATACACACTCATACTCACACACACACACATGCACACATACACAAACACGTACAAATGCAAACACAGGCACACGCAGACACGCACACATACACACACGCACACACACGCACACACACGCACACACACACGCACAATTACATACCCACACAGGCTCGGCATCTACACCAGCTCCACTGTCCGCACCGTGGCTGCTGCCAAGCAAATGCTGGAAGACGCTGCTGGCTGTGCGCTGTTTGAGCCACGCCTGGTTCTGTACAGGGAACACACACAGCCTGCCCCTGCACACCACACAGCGGTGCGTGCACGTACACACATTCACACACACACACACACACACACACACACACGTGAACACACACACAGACATACACATATACACATATATACCCCCACATCTATGCATGCAAACACTCACGCCGCACCCAAGCGTGTGCTCTGTTTACAGAATCAGGCGTGGCTCACAGGGAGCACACACAGCCTGCCCCTGCACACCACACAGCGGTGCGTGCACTTACACACGTGCACATTCATGCACACATACACACACACACTCACACACACATACACACACACGCACACACACACACGGGCGCAAACACACACGTACACACACACGGGCGCAAACACACACGTACACACCACACAGACACACAAATGAACATGAGCGCAAACATACAAACACAGTCGCATACACACACACGCACACACACACACGCACACACACACACACACGCACACGCACACGCACACACACGCACTATTTTTGTTTGCAGAACGGAGGCAAAGAGTGGGACACTGTGAAACCCTTGGGCAAGTGGTTTGGTAAGCTTGACAGGTACGCTTCTGTTTCATGTTGTGCACTTGCGTAACAACACACACACGAGCAGACACACACACAAGCAGACACAAATACAAGCAGAAACATGTAGAGCTGCGTTATTTTCGTGGTGATGCCTGCAAACCTGTTTCCGGAGAGAAGACTTGTTAGTATGTACACAGCCCTTGCTAATACTGTGAACACACAGCGAGACACGAGACACACAACCACGCGCACACACATACACGCACACACACAAACAGAGACACACACACAGAGACACACACTATTACCTGCAGGGTGCTGCTGTTTGATGACGATGCCTACAAATCCGTTGCTGGAGAGGAGGGCAACATGGTGCAGGTCCCTGCGTGGGGAGGGAGCAACGGTGTGGAAGATCCAAAGTGCAGAGTGCTGGAAGCCCTGGTGGAGGCGGTGGAGGAGGTGAAGCTGGTTGTGTGTGTGTGTGTGTGCTTGTGTGTGCTGGAAGCCCTGGTGGAGGCAGTGGAGGAGGTGAGGCTGATTGTGAGTGTGCTGGAGGCCCTGGTGGAGGCGGTGGAGGAGGTAAGGCTGATTGTGTGTGTGTGTGTGTGTGCTGGAGGCCCTGGTGGAGGCGGTGGAGGAGGTAAGGCTGATTGTGTGTGTGTATGTGCTGGGCGATGCAAACGTGCTCGTGCTGTCGATCTTGAATTCGTGTGTACACAACATCCCATCTTGCAGGAGTTGGGAGGATTGGCAGTGGGAGCGGACGTGCGCGTGGCCGTGCAGACCATCCACGGCCGTCTTGCAGCAGCTCAGGTGAATGTTCTTGGATATTTATGGATGCTGTGTAGCATTTGTAGAAAATAGTGTGCATGTGTATTTGAGGGTGCGTGCGCTGGTACACACGCACACACACTTCTCTCGTTTTATAGCAGCTCATGTGAATGTTTAGAAATGTTTGGATGTTTTTAGCATGTACAAACACGCATGAGCGCCTTGGGGTGTGTATTTAAGCACAAACCATTTATTGCCGATCTGTCTACTGGTTCTCCTGCGTTTTTTTACAGGCTCATATAGTAGCGTAAGAAGCTCTATAATTTCCGCATCACTTTTGCCTTATACTTTAAGCAACACGTGTTCCTGTTGGAGCACATCCTATCCTTAGGCTCAGGATGAGGAATGTCAGACGCTTATATATTGTATGCGCCCACAAATTAGGAGTAAAGGTCTACGCTCAGACAGAACAGCTGGCGTGCATAAGGACAGACACAAACCAGCCCCTAGACTAGATAAGTCTCACCAGAAATGGCCCACCTGCTGCGACAAAGTACTCTGCGTTTTCACCGTAATGTCACGCCATTGGTTCTTGTGCTGAGTCCATTACTTTGCATATTGTCACGCCATTGATTCTTGTGCTGAGTCCATTTGCATAATGTCACGCCATTGATTCTTGTGCTGAGTCCATTACTTTGCATATTGTCACGCCATTGATTCTTGTGCTGAGTCCATTACTTTGCATATTGTCACGCCATTGGTGCTTGTGCTGAGTCCATTACTTTGCATATTGTCACGCCATTGATTCTTGTGCTGAGTCCATTACTTTGCATATTGTCACGCCATTGATTCTTGTGCTGAGTCCATTACTTTGCAAATTGTCACGCCGTTGATTCTTGTGCTGAGTCCAGTACTTTGCATATTGTCACGCCATTGATTCTTGTGCTGAGTCCATTACTTTGCATAATGTCACGCCGTTAGTTCTTGTGCTGAGTCCATTACTTTGCAAATTGTCACGCCATTGATTCTTGTGCTGAGTCCATTACTTTGCATATTGTCACGCCATTGATTGTTGTGCTGAGTCCATTACTTTGCATATTGTCACGCCATTGATTCTTGTGCTGAGTCCATTACTTTGCATATTGTCACGCCATTGATTCTTGTGCTGAGTCCATTTGCATATTGTCACGCCATTGATTCTTGTGCTGAGTCCATTACTTTGCAAATTGTCACGCCATTGATTCTTGTGCTGAGTCCATTACTTTGCATATTGTCACGCCATTGATTCTTGTGCTGAGTCCATTACTTTGCATATTGTCACGCCATTGATTCTTGTGCTGAGTCCATTACTTTGCATAATGTCACGCCGTTGGTTCTTGTGCTGAGTCCATTACTTTGCATAATGTCACGCCATTAGTTCTTGTGCTGAGTCCATTACTTTGCATAATGTCACGCCACTGGTTCTTGTGCTGAGTCCATTACTTTGCATAATGTCACGCCATTGGTTCTTGTGCTGAGTCCATTACTTTGCATAATGTCACGCCATTGGTTCTTGTGCTGAGTCCATTACTTTGCATAATGTCACGCCATTGGTTCTTGTGCTGAGTCCATTACTTTGCATATTGTCACGCCACTGGTTCTTGTGCTGAGTCCACTACTTTGCATAGTGTCACGCCATTGGTTCTTGTGCTGAGTCCATTACTTTGCATAATGTCACGCCATTGGTTCTTGTGCTGAGTCCATGACTTTGCAGTGACAGTGATTTGCTACGACAGTAACATCTCCTCCTTGCTCTCAGGCTCAGAATGAGGAGCGTAAAAAGCAGCGTGAAGGAGATGAAGTGCCGCCCCCTGAGGACCCGAATGCTATTGACATAGACGATGCCTGAAGCAGGTTGTGCCCGACCCTGATCAACATTTCTTTACCTTTCTTAGTTATAAGTTTGTATATAGCAAATTTTGTTGCGGGTGGTGCTTTATTAGGATTACAAAGGTTTACAGCCATCAATCAAAAAGGCATTTGACTGCAGCCAGTCTGTGTATATTATTTTCCATTACTGTTTACTGCCATGAACTGGCACTTACGAGTTACAAAAATGGCATTTACTGATTACTGCCATGAACTGGCACTTTCGAGTTACAAGAATGGCAAAGCCTTTTTCCTCGTACTATTTACCTTTATTGAGCATGTTGACAACCCCAGTCAACCTCGGTCTCTGTGTAGCTAGTAACGGCACATTGAGTCCGCCCTCTAAACAGCCACCTCTCGGTATCGTCGCTTCATGTAGTGATTTAGGTAAGGTAAGGTTACATCGCCATATATGCCTCTGGGGGTCATCTGAGCGGAAGCTTGGAAAAAGCCTGAAACCAAACCAAAAAGGCGCTAGAAGAATCAAGGGAAAAGGGCTAGGCACTCAGCCACGAAATAGGCCACACCATAAATATTAGGTTGGTTCAATAAAGTCCTCAAGCGAGTTGAGCAATCTTCATATTGAGGTGGGAAGGGTAAGGGTAAGGGTAAGGGTTACACAGCTATATCCGCCAGCGAGGGCAGTTGAGCTATAGCATAAAAAAAGCCAGCTTCAAGAAGAGAAAGAGGCCAGACTGAACAAGACACCAGAAAAAGAA
>Ga0307963_1003084_pt1 | contig 13169 bp, 7 predicted proteins | sample OrgLakmetagen594_FD_201829 | JGI IMG/M metagenome (GOLD analysis project Ga0307963, IMG submission 201829) | Saline water microbial communities from Organic Lake, Antarctica - #594 | ecosystem: Environmental > Aquatic > Non-marine Saline and Alkaline > Saline | place: Antarctica: Organic Lake...
CCACGCAGCACGCTCGATTGAAACAGTACCAGCAAATCAAATCCAACCACATAGGGCCACGCAGCACGCTCGATTGAAACAGTACCAGCCAATCAATTCCAACCACAAAGGGCCACGCAGCACGCTCGATTGAAACAGTACCAGCAAATCAATTCCAACCACAAAGGACCACGCAGCACGCTCGATTGAAACAGTACCAGCCAATCAATTCCAACCACAAAGGGCCACGCAGCACGCTTGACTATAACAGTACCAGCAAATCAAATCCAACCACAAAGGGCCACGCAGCACGCTCGATTGAAACAGTACCAGCAAATCAAATCCAACCACCAAGGGCCACGCAGCACGCTCGACTATAACAGTACCAGCAAATCAAATCCAACAACAAAGGGCCACGCAGCACGCTCGACTATAACAGTACCAGCAAATCAAATCCAACCACAAAGGGCCACGCAGCACGCTCGATTAAAACAGTACCAGCAAATGAATTCCAACCACCAAGGGCCACGCAGCACGCTCGATTGAAACAGTACCAGAAAAAAGCGGAAAGAAGAACCAGGATTAGAAGCGGAAGCTGGCAGTTATCAAAGGAGCACACGCTGGTGGATTTGGAATGCTGCCTTACACTGCACAATATTTTTATTACTGTATCACAGTAATACGTGTGTGTAGGGTGTGCCAAAACCGTACGTACACACCAGATATGACCGTACGTACGGTGATTTCCCTGCTAATCTATTGTAAGTATCCATCTATGATTCTGGTCCACCCTAAGTTTCACGGGTGGGTTTAAGCACCAGGGCCAGACACGCACCATGGCAGATGCATCATTCAAGGTCGCCTCACCAAAGACCTGCAGGAAATCCATGGTGCATTTTATCTGAAGCTTAAGCTTTAGGCAACAGTTGCTGACAACTACAACTGACGCCTGACAACCCTTGACTGTGCTGAAGCGCCGGGCAAGATGGGAAGTGCAAGCATGCTTCGTCAGAGAAGCCGGACAGACGGACAAGACAAAGATTAGAAACAGAAAATCACGAGGCAACCAAGAAGAATGAGTAGAAACCTACTGACAAGCATGCTTTGATTTGTTGTGTATGGAGTACTGCGCTGTTGCCATCAAGCTCATCCATATAAGCACAAGCATACTGAATTACAGAACTTAACACAGATATTCACGTACATTGGCATAGAGGTCTCCATTTGCATGTAGGGCTTGGAACACAGCTATTACAGAAACAGGGTCTGCAGTGTGTGTTATGTGTTGTGTGAGTATTTGTGTGTGTGCATGTGTGTGTATGTGTGTGTGAATGTGTGTGTGTGTGTGCCTGTGTGCGTGTTTGTGTGTGCGTGTGCGTGAGTGTGTGTGTGTTGTGTGTGTGGAATTGTGTTTGTTTGTGTGTGAGTATGTATTTGTCACTTCAGGAAATTTGAGGCATGCGCAATAGAGTATGCACAATTGCGCACGGCATGCACACCCGTGTTGTTTCAAGGCGACATGACATGCCGATCAATATGAGAATATGGGCCGTGGTGGCAACTAAAGTTTGATATGAGCACCCCATTTCTTAAATTGCCAGATCGAGGAGTGATACAGTTTCATTGCTGGTCAGTATCAATGTCAAGGTTATGCTAAAATATGCAAGCCACCTGTCGCTGAAAGCAGTGCGCCAAACACCAGGTTGTGCAGCAAGGGCATTGCATATGCGATGCCTGCCAGACCAAACCCCCATTGCATCAGCCCGATCACAAACGCGGAGATGGTGGTCCCTGCAGAGATTGGGCGGAGCAGCGGGTGATGTTAGCTGCGGTGATAAGAAACTGGCTTTGTCCATTGGACACTCTTTGTCTGAGCAATATGGTTTGTTTGTTTGAGCAACGTTTGTCTGAGCAACGGCTCAAGACACCCTCAAATGTAACCAATGTCTGGATAACAACCAGCCCCGCACCACCCTCGTCAATATCCTCGAAACACAATAAACAAGTGTGTTCAAACCAATCACTGTGAATAGTGAGGATGAGCATGAATGAGAAGCATGCCCTCGTTGCAGAAAACACACTCCTCAACAACAAGCAACGGGAGTTTTGCAGAAGCTTTGAAGCTTGAATCAGCTCCATTTGGTCTATATACTTTCAAAGTAACCTCAGGTATGATTACAAGCAGTAGCTATGTAGTCTAGCCTAATTCCTAATAATTGTTGCTACATGAAGCGTCGGGATCTGTGTTAAGTACAGCTATTAATCACAAGTAGCTATGTGTTGTAAGTACAGTTATTTAGTGTTGCCACATGAAGCGTCGATATGTGTGTCAACTACAGCTACTTATTGTTGCCAAATAAAGTGTCATTATGTGTGAAGTGCTACTCCGGAGTTGGCTCGCATGCTCTCAACTGACGGCGTGTGCTCACACGAACAGCATGCGCTCGGCCACTCCTGAAACCGCACCTAGGAAAGCGGTGTTGCAGATCGTGCCGAAGTTTAACAGAAAGAGGTGCGTATCAACGTTGAGTCCAGCATCTGCATGATGCATGGGTACGAGACAGGCGTGTGTGTGTGTCTGTGTGTGTGTGTGTGTGCCTGGTAGAGCATGGTTGCATTTATGACTAGCAAGTGAGCAGTGGTCTTACCCACGATGATTGTAGGCTGCGTTGTCAAACAGGGTTGTAGGTTGACAAGAGTTAGTTCTTGAAGAGATGTTTGGCTGCATTGCCAAAAGAGCATGCACATATCAGGAGGGAAACCCACCAGGATTGCGTATAGAAAGACCTCCGACTTGAATTTCACCATATTCTTGTATGCCTCTGATGCGCCCCCAAACTGAACCTGTTTTGTAAATAGGATTATTGTGAATTACAGTTTTCTTGAACGCACACTGCTTTGAAGTGGTGCTTGCATGCAAATATGCACCTACAATGGCTGAGAAGCAGATGCCCAAGCATAGTGCTGTTGTCGGTGCTGCCACAAACTCTTCGAATCGCTTTGAGGAGGGTCTTGCTCGAAGTCGTCCCAGAACCAGGACAACACCGAAAAGCGCAAGGAGCTGCAAGGGTGGCAAGAGGAAATATTGGTGCTTTGGGCTACCTAGGAATTTGATTGCAGGCACATCATAAGTGAGTGCAAGCATTTGTTGCTCAATGCCTCTGCCCTCTGCCTCATTTTTGCTCCTTCGTATGCGCTCTTTGGTGCACATGCAACCGCGGACAGCACCAAAAAATGTACACACAATTTCAATCACACAAAATGCACACAAGCAGCGTGGATATACGCACGCATGCATTGCATGTGTGAACTCGCAAAGGATTATGCACCCACCAAGAGCATGGCCATTGGAAGATCCATGATGTTCAGCTTACTGGCAACGGCAGCAGCAGAATTTTGCTATTGCACAGGTTTTCAATTAATTCCAAATTCCAATCGTCTCTTAAATATATTTCTTTTTTGAATTTGAAACAGTTTTGCGTGTTGGATCCTCCTGGATTTGTCCTTTTAATGTTGCGTATTTTTTAGTATCAACGCAAAAACAATAAATTTATGCCATGGAACACAAACATACGGTGGAAAACGAGCAGGCGCGGGTGCAAAAATTTGACAATTTCCCTTCACTAGCTTTAAAGACTTGTTTCCGAGATTGTGCTTCAAGAATATAGTCCCACCTTCCGATTTGCGACGGTTGTAATTATTTATCTCTGTGTATTGCCGTCCGTGCCTTCCGTTCCAGAGCCATGTGCTAACTCACTTCCACAATAAATCTAGTTACCTATCAATATTACTATTCGCAGGGGGCTTAATCGAAAGGCACCAGCTGGCTTGCATCACCTCAGAACTGAATTTTGTGCAGTAATTATCAATCACAAAGATTGTAAGCTGTATAAGAGAAGAAAAAGAACGCAGATATATAGTGTACCGGCATGGATCAGGATTCCTGGTCGGATGTTGTTTTGTGTTATGCACCACCCAATGGATGCAGAGACGCACAACATCCCACCAGGAGAATAAGATGAGTTTTTCAGTAAGGGTCAAGCAAGGGCATTGTTACTGAGTTGCTGCATCATGCAAGAGTGTGGATTGGAATCCCTTCAGTTCAATTAATTACGCGCGGCAATGCGGCTGTACAATTCTTTGACTTAATCCATAATCCAACAGCTACACAATTAAAAAGGTTTTACATGCTGACATGCAGCTGAGTAAACAATCCAATGATTGCTGGTCAGTCCATATTCTTTGTGTTATGGATGGTCTGACACAATCGTACATCTTTAAACAGAAGCTGCAAAACTGTGAACCCATTGATCTCTCAGCCATTTTGTCGTAGACCTCAGGGAGACACTTGGAGTACTGGACACCTCATTCTCAAACTCATCCGAGAGAGCATTACAGCAAACGCTCTACGTATCACCAGTGGTGTAGTGCTCTTGCCACAAGAAGGGCTCTGGTCACTCATTTGCCTTACATCCTTCCCAAATACATATTTCTCAACCTGCCTCGTGATGTCATTCGCAGTGCAGCTCGTTTCAAACTTTGCGTTCACACCATATGTTTTGAGACAGCGACATGGAGTATAATAATTAATTCAATTGCAGCCGAGTAGAGGCAAATTATTTTTATTATCTCCTCAGTTTCGAGTCCCGGAAAGTTCAATAGGGTTAGGATTGGGTTAGGATAAGGGTTACGGTTGTATTCTGGGGTACGGACGCAAATTTCGGGCGAAGGGCTCAAATTTGTTTCGGACCAATCTATTTTTACATCAAGTTCTATAAACTAACCCAAATTTCTACCTGCAAAACTTTTTGCCATTTTGTGTATTTGTTTCGTTTCTACGAGGCGGAAACAGACTGGCAATGCTGTCAAGAAGTGCTTTCTTAATGATCGATGCATTGTATGTCAATTCCACACGCTATAGCGATATCATGTAGATGTGTGCACGTGTGCACCACACACGAATGTTCATATTAAAGTAAGTAATACAGATTCAGACAGTACGCATCTTGCTTGTTCTGATTGCCTGCACCTGATATTGAAGCCAATAAAAGTGTGCACGTCCTGCCAGGTCCAGCAACATCAACATGCATGCAATCCTTTTAAATAATGCTGCACAAGTTTCAGTTTTGGAAATAGTAGCATGTCATGTGCTTCTTATGTGAATCTGCAGTCTGCCAATGGCATTCAGTACTAGCATGCTCTGCAAAGAAAGAGGCACATTAGCCTAAAGGTCCAGAAACTGTTCACGAAATGTCGCTGCAAATTATGTGTATGAAATATATGCTATTGCTTTGTTGTGCTAAAGATGCACCTTGAGTTACATGCAAAACAGTTGTCCCCTCGCCTTCCTGCAGCATGCACGATGCCTTGCATTGCTCCAATATGTGTCATGCATCATTCCTTGTAACACAACGCCATGTGGATTGCGTACACCAGCTTGCAAATTTTGTCCTTCACGTGTTGATTGTAGCCACCATGTATGCTGCCTGCCTGGTACTATACCGGTATGTGCGTCTTCAAGTCCTGTCTCAAAAGCAGACTGCTGGAAGATGCACGTCATGTGCCAAGTGACCTTGCAGTCCGGCCTCTCCTTGTTTGAGCCCTAATCCAGCGTTATGTAATTATGCTGTAAAATGATATAACAGCGACATTACAGCCTGATAAAATGCCGACAAGGAAATCGCCTCCTCGGAGGTCTCCGTGCAGCCACGTAAGAATCGAAACAGTAATTTCCGCATTTTGAGGCCGTCACAACGTGCCGCTCTGCAGCCCTTCTCGTCACAAAAAGTCCGACCCTCACAGCTTGCCCCAAAACTGAACACACAGACTTCCGTATAATGTTTCGTATATTTTTCTGTCTAAAATCTTACGCGGAACGGACGCCCAACCGCGGAGCTATTCAGGGGCGCTCCGCTCGGTTTCTTAAGAAATTACACACTAAGTGAAGGTTCCCCCCCCCCCAGACATTAAAATCAATTATAAAGATAAATAAAGCGTCCAGACAGCCTTTGCTGTCAATCATGCAAATAGTGCAGCCCAAACAAGCAATTGTTTCTCCCGCTCAATATCAAGATCCAATTCGCCTGTCCTCCCTCCTAATCCGGCCTCCCCATCAAGTCGAGCCCTTGGTTTTGCCTTCATCCATAGTGCTGTCATGCAAATTTTTTGGCTCGGAGTCTCTCAGGTATCAGGCTTGTGCATTTTCGGAATTGCGTTCACAACAAACGCAGTGAGCTAAGCATGGTCGTGGTTTGTTGGTTTGGCAGTCCATTTGTGCAGGCTAGTGCCTCATGCTGCTGGCACGTACAACACCATAACGATGTTCAAGAATGGGAGGAATTGACAATGAAGTTGGCAACGCAACTGTCTGCACAGAGACAAGTCAAATTTTCGTGCGTGCCAGGTGCGTTCGGAGAAAATGCACTCTAGCAATCTTATGAATTGCCTGGACGGAGTGCGAGGCCTTGCGCGCATAATGCACAAAAATGCCACAGAATTTGGTCGTGAACAACAAAAACACATTCTGTAACAATATTGCACAAATATTTCATGAATCCAGGACATAGCTAAAGGGCAGTTGGGCGTTTTAGCATCCCAAACAAAGTCATAAGTTGAGAAACTGTCTCTGCACAAAATAGAATGGTCGAGGTACTACAAAAGGAGGGCTCTATATTTTGTGCTACAAAACAGAATGATCGAGGTACAACGAGGTGCAGTATACTCTTTATTTTGTGCCATATGTTCTTTTTAGCAGGTGCCATGCAGTGTGTGCCTTACGTTAATACAGTGTGTGCCATACTGTATTATCTTTATTTGGCAGTGTGTGCCATACGTTAATACAGTGTGTGCCATATGCTAATACAGTGTGTGGCATACTGTATTATCTTTGTTTGGCAAGTGCACTACGTCCGCATGCTTGCACATGCGTGCAGGAGAAGCGTATTTACAGTTTGCTGTTTTTCTTGGCACAGGCTATGCAGTCCCAGCATTCCTACGAGCATTTGCGGACGACTATAAAGAACTCTACGTGGAGAATTGCGCCAGGTTAAGCCAAGGCTTTTCCCCGTTGCTGTAGTGCACAAATGCATCAGTCATTTTATCATTAGACCCTTGTCTGCGCACAATTATTGGTATTGAACTTTCCTAGCATGTTAATCGCACACACACTATCGACAAGTTTGGCAATACTCACTGAAAAGCTGTGTGGAAGCGCAGTTGGTGTTAAAAGGGGACTTACTACATCGCCCATCACCCATCACATAAGAGCATGTCTATAGACGCACTGTTGCTTCAGCCCCTTGATTTTTAAACGAGAGCGCTTTTTTTAGTCTGAGGGAGCAGTTTGGTTATAATAAGCAAGTGGCAAACACAATCAATTTCAGTACCTGCGACCACAATGTTTCATAACAAGTTTTGTTTGTTTTGCTCAGATTTGGACTGATACAAGGCAGCGCAGGGGCATTCCAGTTGCAGCAGTCCTGCAAAAAACACTCCACACTTGTGCCTCAAGAATTTTCCATCGGGCCCTTACGTGTGGAGGACGCTCATTTGGTGAATGATAATTGGTGAGTGTTCTTGGTATATTAAGGCCGAATTGCTGCCCTGTGCCTGCTGGGTTAGTGCGATACTACGGCTTGAGAGCTTTGCCCTGATTTCGGCAACCACAAGTCAAGAAAGACACCTATCAACTGACTTTAACGATTAAGATTGTAGGACCTTCTTTGCTGCCGCAGCAATAATGTAGAAGGAGACAAACAGCAGCTGTATGTCTCTTTCTACATTTCTGCTATGTAGTACAGGAAGTCCTGCACAGGCAGGAAACCCAATTCCTACATTATTTCAAAAGAACTTTGGTACTCTGTTCACCTGAGGCTGTGTATTTTATTGATTACCGCTTTGGGGAAGGTCCTTGCTCATGGCCTAATATGATATTCAATGAGAAGGCTCATAAAGTGCACGTTTAATAGTGCTTTTTGGACGTAAAGCATCAACACCCCTGTAAAATTGGTAGGCTGATGTGATTCTGCTGCGTTTAGTCAGCACTAAAAACGCGAGCATGGACCATTACCTTCAACCTTTTGAATTTTGACTTTTGTTTGCCTCAGTGCAGGATTCTTAGCTACCTGGTATGAAAGTAGCCTCCCTCCCCATAATTTGTGTGGAGTGATTATTTCAGCTTGTAGTCATTCATTTGTCACTTGGTTGTGCGCATGGCTGTCGGGTATGCACACAGCTGCATTCCCTTCAGTGCTGTGCCACTACCGTGTACGGTACGGTGTACGGTTATACGGTACGGCGTACGGTACGGTCCAAACTTTAAAGGCCTCAGTAAAAAAATTAAAATTGAGCTTTGTTTCAGCTCTGCAAATGGCTAAGTAAGCCCACACTGTTTCAAAGGCTTTAAAATTACCAAACAGGTTAATAATAAACATCAAAATTCAAAACTGTCTCCTTTCCCCCGGCTGCTGCTAATCCGCTAATTCTGCTAATAGCTCCACTGTCTCCTTTCCCCCGGCTATGCTGTACACTGCGCTGCTATCAGTCTCATCATCAAACCCACTTGAAGGCCTGCTGCAGGGGGGTATGCAGGGGCCCTTAGCAGGCTTTGGGGGTCAAGCAGGCTGGCCTCCCCCAAAGCCTGCCTTTGCCTCTTTTGTGTTGGGCCTCTATTCATCTTTGTTTCATTCCTTATTTATTGAGTATAATGATAAATGTTGGGACGGAAATTTCGAGTGGCGGACGGGCACGCGCCTTAAAACGGGTGGCCATGCAAGCTTGTACGGTCGACCAGTTTCCCGTACCGTACCGTACTGGAACCGTACCGTATTTCCAGTTTGACTGTATTATACGGTTTTAAACCGTACCGTACCGTAACCGTACCATATGTACGGTCTGAAAATAAAGATACGGCGTATAAGCACAGCACTGATTCCTATGTTTCTGTTTCCACTCCTCCATGTGTGCAGAGGTCAGGCCTCTTGCTTGGCTGTTCTTTGCACGCTACCTGCATGTTATTCAAAATGACTTGTAGCCAGGCTGTCCATTAACAAACACACACACACCAACACTCTCACACACACACACGCACACACACCACACACACGCGCGCGCACACACACCACACACACATTAACAAACCCCCTTGTTGAAAATATCAACAGCTGCCTACTCAAAACCTCTTGAACACCTGAATTTTAGGTCGTTCAATTGCCTTATACCTTTTGGGCACCTTAGTTGCAGGTCCTTTCATAGTCCAATTTTGTTGCCCCTCCCTTGTTATAAAAACTATTGACCAAAACTAAATTCTCTTGAACACCTTGATTGCAGGTCGTTCAAGAGCCCCTTTTCGTTGCCCCTCATTGAAGCCCTCATAGCGAGCAGGCACACTAGCTGTGCTCGTCCGGTGCCACATGTAGCCGATACAGCAGAGCCGTCCCTGCCAGTGGCGTGGGTTGTCCAGCAATTTGACGGTACGTTTACTCTCCTTGTATGCTCGTCAGCATGAAAATTAACAAAAGAAGCACTCGTCAGGTGTAACAGGACACAGCGGAGCCGCCCCTGCCAAATGGCGTGGGTTGTCCAACGATTTGATGGTACGTTCGCTCTCCTTGTATGCTCGTCAGCATGAAAATCAACAAAAGAGGCACTCGTCAGGTGTCTCAGGACACAGCAGAGCCGTCCCTGCCAAATGGCATAGGTTGTTCAACAATTTCATGGTACGCCCACTTTCCTTGTGTGTTCACTTTCCTTTTACACCACTTTCCTTTTACGTCCACTTTTGTTTCACGTTCACTTTGGGGTTGGAAAGCAGTGCAAGACTTGCAAATGAAGGATTGGACAGCTGCTAATTTACAGTAAGAAAAACACTGCTTGGCAGCACACCGCACTTGGATAGAAGAAATATGGATTGACCAGGAATTTAGGATATAGCCATGTTGACGAGGAATGTTCGGCAACGGTTCAAACAGTTCACTTTGTTTCCACGTTTCGATTTGCAGGTACAATAAATTGAGGCTTGAAAGTTTTGTTTGACAGTTTGCTAGTATGTATTCCATTTGTTTTACTGACAGTTTGATTGTACGAGTGTGCAATTTGCTAGAAATAATAGCAATAAAGGAGCAAAGGCTGAGTCCATTTTATAATTAACCTTGTTAGCGGGGTTATTATAATAAGTGCACCCAAATGTACTGCCTTCAATGTAATTTCCTTTGTTTTCTGTTGTTTACACTTCTTAAACTACAAGGAATGCAATAGGAAATGGCCTTCAGTCTAGGCATTTTACTGCTGGGTTTAGATATACATGGTGGGACCTTCAGCCAGACTGTTCCAGGCTGATCGGCCTGTGACTGATCCTCATTGATCAACAATAAATCCATAAGCTCAGACACATAGTAGAACAGTTTGTTTTGCAAGAGGAAATTATGAACGGTGGGATGCTGTATGGCCTAACCCGTAACAGTGTTTTTTCCTAATCCATGTTGGAAGTGTTTTCATCGTGGTATCATTTTACTTTTACTTATTGTTTCCCTGAAGATCTTTGGTCCAGTCTAGCCCCTATTGTTTTTACACTGATAACTGCTTTGCAGGGCCCATTGCTGTGCCAACGCACATCTTGGTCTGATCTCTTCCTTTTCTTGTTGAATTGCAGGATCCATCGGTATGGCACACACCTTGAGCTCCCACAGAAAGCTTGGGTGAGTCATGATCCATCGACCGCTGCTCTCAAAACCAGCATATACATTCTTTAAAATCAGAGATTTGACATACTTAGGGTTGGCCAGACCCGTATGTATATATATACACGCAGTATATTTGGTAATTCCCCTGCCAAAAACAGAACCATACATACATAGTATATGTATGATTCTGGCCAACCCTAGACGTTCTATAGTGCTTTCATTGTTATAGGCGACAATTAGGTTGAATACAAAACCCGTACGGGCAATAAAAACACTTTATTAATTTGAAAGAGGTTCTGGTGAGCACATGAAATGTCTGCTGTACTTTGAAGCATTGTCTAGAGTAAGCATGATCCAGTTGTGCTATTTTTGACAATGCTTGCAACCACATCCTCTTCCTGTTTTTATAGATCCAGATCGCCAGGCTTTTGTCTGGAGCGTGTAAAATGTGAACGCCTAAAAGATCATCTTACAAAGTTGTGTGGCGTTTGTAAAATGTGAACGCCTAGAAGTTGTGTGGCGTTTGTAAAATGTGAACGCCTAGAAGTTGTGTGGCGTTTGTAAAACGTGAACGCCTAGAAGTTGTGTGGCGTTTGTAAAATGTGAACGCCTAGAAGTTGTGTGGCGTTTGTAAAATGTGAACGTCTAGAAGTTGTGTGGCGTTTGTAAAATGTGAACGCCTAGAAGTCGTATTGCGTTTGTAAAATGTGAACGCCTAGAAGTTGTGTGGCGTTTGTAAAATGTGAACGCCTATAAGCTGTGTGGCGTTTGTAAAATGTGAACGCCTAGAAGTTGTGTGGCGTTTGTAAAATGTGAACGCCTAGAAGTTGTGTGGCGTTTGTAAAATGTGAACGCCTAGAAGATCATCTTTAAAAGTTGTGGCGTTTGTAAAATGTGAACGCCTAGAAGGTCATCTTAAAAGTTGTGTGGCGTTTTCCACGGTGAATTGCTTACTTGCTGAAGCCCTGAACAGCTAGCACCATACCTTGACACACTGATTCTTAGCAGCGCAGACTTCTTGAACTCTTCCTTTAAACCTCTTGACACAGGCTTGGCAGCAGAGTCATTGCGGACATAACCTGTGCAATTTTTGATGACGGTGACCAGGACGAGGTGTTTTGCTTCGTGGTGGACGGAAATGTAGCTTCGTACAGGTACGTGGTGTTTCATCACTGCCAGACAACTGATCATTGGTATTGTAATATAACAATATAACCCATTGGCACATGATGATCAATTGCATTGACTGAGGTTATTCAGTGCTTTGGGTTGATTTATAACGATTGATTTATAACGAGCCTGCAAAAGTAAGCCAGCGTGCAAAAGTAATTCAGCAAGGTTCTTTTTCCCAATCCCAATGCTTGCTCATACCATCTTGATTTGTTGCAGAACGGTTTATTCTGGGTTTATGATGTTACGAGTACCAATGCAACTGTTCTTGTTCATGCATTGTATATTGTATTCTTTGTTACTAGCACTGCTCTAATGCATGCCATCATATAACGTGTATCAACTCCTTTTGTTTACATTGGTGACAATGGGTACAATACCTTGGGGGTAAGACTTAACAAAGTTAGTTACTCAGCTGCTGACTGGTCTCGGCCAGCAACAAGTAAGCCGCCAGATCAGACAAAAAAAGAAGAGTCTAGTGTCCTGCTGAGAAAGGAAATCATGAACAAGTTATTTGTTGATTTGATGCAGCAAAGGTCAGGCCGGAGTGGTCGGGCTGCTAAGAAGTCATCAAAAAAGGGGGCAAACAATTAGGAGTAACCTTTCCTCAGTTCACAACCCGATTTTGGCAAATTAAAAAAGCGTGCACCTCGTTTTGGACATGTTACTAGGGCACTGGTCACAACTCTTTTTGTGTGCAGTATGATGACAAAGCTGGGGTTCTCAGAGGCAACCACTTCTGCAAACTGGCTAGGGTTTGAATCACGGAGTGCACGACTGTGAATTGAGGCTCTAGAGACCAACTTAATTTTGTCTTGCACCTGAAAGTGATTTTTAAAAGCACCCTTTCTGTGCTGATAATCATGCGACATTTGGTACCTAGTTCGCTCTTCCAATAATCATGCTGGGCGCGTTTACACTTACAAAATTTTATTTTCTTCTGCCTGCTTAATATTTAGGTATACAATGTGCAGAATATGTATGGATAGTATTTCAAGCTGAAAATTTTAGGTACTTCACACGGTGATGCAAGGCGATTATTGAGAGCTAGAGAGCTAGAGAGACTCTTTCCATAGGTATACCTTATTTATTTTGTCCGCCTTTGTAAGGTGTCATTCCTAAGAATATCGTATATTTTTATCAGTTCCATGAGTTCAAAGCGAGTGTTGTAGATGAACTTGATTGTATTCATCATAGGTCCGACACAATCAAGTTAAGGTAAGGTAAGGTTACATCGCTATATATGCCTCTGGTGGGCATCTGAGCGGAAGCTTGGAAAAAAGCCTGTAACCAAACCAAAAACGCTAGAAAATCAAGGGAATAGGGCTAGGCACTTAGCTA
>Ga0307963_1003085_pt1 | contig 13168 bp, 17 predicted proteins | sample OrgLakmetagen594_FD_201829 | JGI IMG/M metagenome (GOLD analysis project Ga0307963, IMG submission 201829) | Saline water microbial communities from Organic Lake, Antarctica - #594 | ecosystem: Environmental > Aquatic > Non-marine Saline and Alkaline > Saline | place: Antarctica: Organic Lake...
CCCCCCCCCACACACATACACACATATATCTGGGAACCCATTACCTGCAGCCTGATTTTTGCGAGGTCTGCACCACACAGTGAGGCCATGTAGGCTGTGAAGCCCTTTGCAATGGCTGCGGCTGATAGCGTGTACTCGAGAATGAGGTCACATGCCGCCACCCTGTGTGTTTGCATGTGGATGTGTATACACGTACGTGAATGTGTGCACAGGTGTAGCTGTGTGTGTACACTATGAGTAGCACATGCAGGTGTGTAGCATGCACACACTTTAGTGTACGGATATATGTGTGTGTGTGTGTGTGTGTGTGTGTGTGTGTGAGGAGAAATATGCGTTTGTCATGTTGTAGAAGTCACGCGCTGCCATTATGCGTGTGTGCGTGCCTTGTTTCAGGGCATTAATACTTGTGAGTTGCTCACTCCTGCCCTCAATGTTTTCCTGTGAGCTCATCACGTCATCTACTGCCAGGTCAAGCGGTCAGACCCTCGGTGCAGAGCGCAACAAAAGTTGCCTATCCTCAGCATGGCGTGTTTTTGCATTACTGCAGAGCGCTGGTTATTCGGTGCTTAGAACACGCACTGCACAACAACCTACAGTCAGTCACGGCCTGCAGTCAGCCACAGCTCAGAATGAGAGAGCTGGATCGTGCGTGAGGCATGTAGCCTGCACTGCAGATGCTGCACACATAACCAGCCACTCAATAGGCAGAAAGCTTCTCTGATAGCAGTACGCCTGCTGCCACGTGACTAGCAGCTAGTACTCGCGGGAGCTACCTGGACTCTCAGCTCTCAGACACTACCCCACACCATGTTGAGAAGCAACGCACACACACACACACACACACACACACACACACACACACCAAATTCAAAAGCAACCCCATATACCACACACTGACAGACACACTTCCCCCACCACAAAGAAAGTACCCCTCACACAACATTAGCAGGCAACCTTCCCGAGCCATGTTGTTTTCCCCACACAATGTTCACGCACACTCTCCCTTCCCACACCACTACCACCACCCATGAGCCGATGTCTCTTCTTGCCTACCATGCAAAGAACTCTCCAAACCTGCAAATGTGTGAGCATGTAACAGAGGGTGTTAGAATAGGATTGAGGGTGCAGCAGCAGCTAGAAATTCACAAACGGCGCTACAAATGGTAGAGAGAGAGAGGGAGAGAGAGAGAGAGAGTGTGTGTGTGAGTGAGAAAGAGAAAGAGAAAGAGAAAGAGAGTGTGTGTGAAGAGGTGCAGCACACGCGTGCTGTGAAGAGTACAAGCGAACAACCAACGGAAACGGCAGTCACACTTGATTGAACAAAAGATAAATGACGTCATCTAGCAATAAGCGGCTGCTTTTCTAGCCATAAATCCCCTCCTGCTCCATACTCTACATGCTATGTCACCCCTTCCAAAAGCACTCGCTCACTGTCCAGACATGGCGGTATCTTTCTACACACTTGTGCCCATAGCAAACCCTGTGCCGGGTTTTTCTGAAGTCATTCTCCCCCCTCTTATTTTTACCCTGTTATTTTTGTTACAACTTATCTTTTGTTTGTTGCAACTTATCTTTTACAGGGATGTTTCATACGGCCATTTGGGACGTTCATAATGGTAGAGTATGCGTTGAATACGCAACACGCATATAATACGATCGTATTTTTAAGTGAATACGATTCGCCCCAAAATGGACACGATTCGCCCCAAAATCACCCATAACGATTTTCCAAAAATAATTTGTCATTATTATACTAAAAATTGGCCTTGAAAACTCGCTGTGTGGTCGTTTCAGGGCGGAAATTTGCCTAAAAAGACCAAAAATCGCCTCAAAACGGTAAAAATTGCAATTGTATAATCGGCCCGATCTGTTAAATACGGTTAAATACGCGCTAAATACGATACGGCGTAAATATATGAATGCGCCGTATGAAACATCCCTGCTTCTTCACGACTTGCGCTTTTGTCATCATAAGCCGATCAGCCTCCTTCACACTGGGCTGATGCGCCAGGCTATGTGGCGATGCCATTTACCTTATTGATCACTAGAACAACGTAAAAGGCCCTTTTGGATGAGGATTGGCTGTAACAGTATATCACACCATTTATGACCATAGATTTGAGGTTTCCCTGTCAGAACATACTGTAAACATTTGTGGTTCTGCCCACCCTACATACAAGGCTCTGACCACATTTGAAACAAACGGCTCTGCTAGTGGATGTGGGAAGATCAAAAATCCAGGACTGGATTTAACATAGCAAAAAGTCTGGAAACCAAGCGTTGTGAACACTCTACCAAAGAAAAACCTACGCAGGCAGTAGACACCACTCCTCACACTAATTAACTAGGGTCGTCGCTGCCAGGTGCTTGTGCATTCTTTCTTCTTCTGTCTAATTCTGACCAGCCCCATCCATGCATGTGTATGCACTCACGTCATGCCGATGTAGTTAAAGGCTCCACCAGCCACAGGGATATCCGCCGCAAACTCAGCGTAACAAAGTGAGGACATCAGTGCGGCAAACCCCGCAATGGCGTACGACACCACAACCCCGGGCCTGTGTTTGTTTCGTGCATGGGGTGACTGAGCTGTGGCAGCGTGGGCAAAGGCATTCCCAAGATGTGTGTGTGTGTGTGTGTGTGTGTGTGTTTGCAAGCGTGTGTGGGTGTGTGACCAAGAACTGTGTACTAGTTGAATTGTACTTGTGCAGGTCTCGAACATGACCTTGGCAATTATTTTTGCTCAATCCTGAACGAAAGCGAAAGCCTGTTCAGTTTGTACTGCTTTTTCTAACTGGCACAAGCAGTCTCCCCTGCGCTCTTTGACGCACTATGGTGGGGGGTAGCTTATCAAGTGCTGGGCCAAGCACGTATTGAGGGTCTCTATCGCTCGTGCAAGGTATTCATGTTTACTTTTTAATGTGGAAGATGCCGCAAACATGCCAACATGCCGTTTTGTTCCTCCCTAGGCCCAAGCCCAGCTCACTTTATTCGTAGCAATGGAAGAGGCGCATATGTGCAGGAGGGCTGCAAAATCCTATACGCCACAGCTTTGTTTGAACTTCATACGTACGCACGCACACACGCACACACGTACACACGAGCCACTCCTCTCGCACCCTGCTGTTTCCCGTGCTGCGACACCGGTCAGCACCATGATGCCCGCTCCGACAGTGCACCCCACTCCCAGCATGACCAAGTCAGTGGCATTGAAGACCCTGTGTATCATAACATCATCACAGCAATACATGCAGGCTACAGCAAATGTAAAATCCATCTGCTTTGTCTCGACATACGCATACGTGCTCTGCGCATGTATGCTGATGCTGGAGTGCTGATGCTGACGTTAGTGCGCACCGCTTCATTTCATGTCCTGAAGCTGTTTTGTCCTCCATATCTGCCATGCTCCGAATGACGAAGGCTTTGCGCTTGAACTGTGCGCATGCACCAGAGTGAATGTGTGTTATTGTGTGAGTGCGATTGGTTGTGTATGTGTGTGTATGTGTGTGTGTGTGTGTGTGTCTATGTGTGTGTGTGTATGTGTGTGTGTGTGAGTGTGTGTGCGTACGTGCGTGTGTGTGTGTGTGTGTGTGTGTGTGTGTGTGTGTGTGTGTGTGTGTGTGTGTGTGTGTGTGTGTGTGTGTGTGTGTGTGTGTGTGTGTGTGTGTATGTGTGTGTGTGTGTGCGCGCTTGTGCAGTGGCAGTGTTTGTGTACAATGGTAATCGAGTTACCATTTCACTTGCCTTGTCCTTGAGGGACTCTTTGGGCCTTCTAGGCAACGAAGTGGCCATGCTGTCTGGCATGATGCTCCAAAATGTTATTTACAAAATTACATAGTCAATAATTTCAAAATAAAATACGCACGTATTTCTCAGCCCCCACTCCAAGTAGGTAGTTTTAATGGGGGAACCTGATGATGTTGAGGAGGTGGAGCCCCAGGTGGAAATGAGCAAAGCAGAGAAGGTGACCTACCGTTGATCGGTGTGCATGACCATGCAAGCACGACACACACAACACACACACACACACACACACACACACACACACTTACACACACACACACACACGCACACACACACACATACACACACACACGCACACACACACACAACACACACACAGACAGACACACATACACATACACACACAGACACAGACACACATACACATACACGCAAACACACACAATCTCACACACACACAATCTAACACACACAAACACACACACACACATGCACTGTTATTCATCAGGATGCTTCAATGGGGCAGATGGATTCCAAGGTGAGCAGAAACATATCTGCAAGGACCAACTGCGTAAATATCACCCTGATGTGTAAACTTGACACATACGCGCACGCATGGACGAGCCCTGGTGTTGATGCACCGTGCACGCAGCTGAAAAGGAAATCCATGCACATGCATACAGGCATACACACACATGAACACTCAGTTGCTTTAAAAATTTTGCACACAATTAAATGCATGCCAGGTACCTGAAGGCAAGAGTTTAGATGAGAGCAAGGCGAAGCAGGTGAGACTTGGAAGCGTACAAAGAAACATTTAGCAGGCAGGTGATGCCAGCTGTCATAGTACCGGTAGTTTGGGATGGTGATTACTGATGTGCGGTTGTTGCGGGTGTCAGGAATTTGCTCACATGTGTGAATAGCCTCATTTGTGTTGGACGTTTGTGAGATACTGATCTCGACGTCTGAGCAAATGCATGCAACGTTTGATTTTTAAGTTTGGAGTTGGTAGAGGAAGGTTGGGTGTAATGATATCTGTCGGGGATACAGCCTCAAGATGCAGAACCAAAGGCCCTCTAGGCTGCAAAACGGATGGTTCCTTAGATGAAACCCACTGCCTGCCACACCATTTTCTGTGATCTGTAAGATCGCTTCACCCATTTCTTTTCCCTTGACTGCAACAAAACCTCATTAGTGTATAACCAGTCCGAAAGCATCTCGTGTCCCTCTGCAATTATATTTTTGATTCATTTGCACTCCCCATTACAGACACAAAATGCACCCTTTGCTTTGAATTCAGACTGCCTTGCCATTGTTTGTGGTCGTGCATTATTCTACGTTGCCCTGTAAGTCTGTATCAGGCAAAGCCACTGCACTGCGAAAGGGCCAGGAATGATGCTGCTGCTTCAGGATGATTTGCTGCTTCAGGTTCAGGTTGATGTGCTTTGCTCACACTTGAGCAGGCAAACAGATTCAGGTTGATATGCTGCTTCAGCTTCAGGTTGATATGCTTTGCTCGCACGTGAGCAGGCAAACAGCACACTTTTAGTGCTGACAACAGAGTTGTTTCGTCCGGGGGCTATCTGGGCAATAGTTTAAAATTGTCGTGGGGGGTAAGCACTCAAACGCCACCATGACCATCAAATTTGATTCAATGCAGCCTCAAACCAAAGTTAGCGTTGTAAGCTAATAAAGCATGTGCTCAGATCTAGATCAGTCGCCCTGCATAAAGATTGACAGGAATCATTGCACATTTCGGGGACCTATGCCCTAGCATGGTGCTTCACATAAGAAAATGGGCATCCGGTTTTCACCCTTCTCCAACGACATGGCCATTCCGCCCCCTTCTGTTTCCAATGTTTGTTGTAGTGAGAACGTCAAGTCATACATATAGATCAGCAAGTTTGGTACTCAGAGTTTGTTGCATGCAATCTCTGTGCACAATTGTAGATCTTTTTTAAGGTATGCACCTAGCCTTTGCGATCCATGCTATATTGCCTTTGGTTTTTAAAAGTTTAAACATATGCGAACACACTACACACACACACACACACACTACATACGCACACGTAAATGGTCAGGCAATGGCCAGCTTCTCCTCCACACAAGCTGCGGACAAACAAGCAGCGGCACAGCATGAAAGGGAACTGCAAGCGGTCAAGGTTCCTCAAGAAGATGTCGCTCTGGTTGCTCAGGTCTGTCGGGGAACGTCTGCCTGATAACACCAGACTGTATGTAGAAATCGATAAATAAATTAATAAGCTGATCAGCGTGCTTAAGGGGGAGCCTAGGTGCTAGAGCCCAGGTAGATCTGACAGTAAACAGAAAGTTTAGTACAATTTTCAGAGAGGTTGTGCGCATGAGTAACCAAACATATCCCTCCTCAACGACATTTTTATGTTTGTGCTTCGTTGCATGTAAATGCTTTGACACTCTTTTGACCCTGCAACTCCACACTTTTGCGGTGGAGGGTTGCCTAATGCGGGCACCTACGTAACCCCCTCCCTTAATCATGCTGGCTGTGTCAACACTACCAGCAGGGTCTTTTCTTTTCTTTCCTATTTCACACACCGTGCGTGGAGACATTTTAAAGTGCCATTTTCACTCACATGTGTGCACAATCGTTTATTTGCGTATGCGTTCAGGAGTTTGAGGTGGACAAGAAAGTGGCGGAATGTCGGTTAAAAGAGCACGGGGGTAACTTAGCAGCTGCCCTAGCTTCATTCATGTGACCTCCAGCTTCTGTATCTAGTATGCTTAATTGCCAGGGCTTGCTTGGGCTGAGTCTGTCGATCCTTGTGACATACTCTGTATGTGTATGCTTTGTTACTGTCTGTAGCGTGCTTTCTAGAGGGTATGCACAATCAGTTGCATGTGTTTATATCCTTGAAAATGCCCACTCAAAAATGAACGGTGTTGAGAATGATACTTTTGCACTCTAATGCTGAGGTTTTCACGAAGATCCCTAGCAGCATTTCTTAGGTTCAACCTTTACAGCACGGGGCATGTTCAATGTTAATACCTCGCTATGTCTGGCCAAGGTTTAAAGTCGATGCAGTGTACAGGTCTGGCGGTGTTGCAGCCCCTTAAGTGAATGATTGAAACTCAAAAGATAATGCTATCATATGATACGACTCGTAACAACAAACAAGAGAGCAATAATTTAATACATTCTCATGCAACACATCAGTCTTACAATAATTTCTTATAAGCAAAGGATTATGGTGAAAAGAGTAACTAGCTAGATTTGTGAATCAAAGGACGAATAGGAAACACATAACTGTAAAACTTTTGCAGTTTTGTACAAAAAAGGTCAAAGAAAGTAGAAAAGTCACATGCAGGAAGTCAGCAGTTTAAATAAATCAGTGCGTGCTTGGTGAGCCATCTATTTATAAACAGTTTCAATTAATGTACATAAATTATGGAATAACGTTTTTTACGGTTTTACCCTGAGCTATATCAGCGTAGGCTTTTGTAAGTGGACAGTCATCAACGTCTGCCCTCTCTGCTCCTATCTCTGTACTTTGCAACAAAAGCTTGGCCAGGGCTGAGAGCCGGGCCCAACAAGTGTCGGGAATTGTTTTTGTGAGAATCGCCATTGATCTCAGCCTGAGGAGTCCTCCTACTCCCAGCACTCATCAACCCTCCGCCCATACCCCTCATGCCCCTGCTACTCCTGAGATTTGACTCCTCCAGGGCCTCAAGCACACGCCACACCTCATCGTCCTCACTTTCACATCTGTCCGCACTCACAGTCCCCTCCCCTAAACCTGTGAAGGCACTCACATTCTCCTTGTTTCTCGTTACCGCCCCGTCAAAACCTCTGACAGGACTCTGATTTTTTATGGCCCTCCTGTCAGCTCCCACACACTCCAAAGTGCTCGCTAGTGCTAAGGCCCCGGCTGATGCAGAGGGCAAGGAAGCAGTGTGTGTGAGCGCTGCGCGTGATCTGGCGGTGTCTGAGGCGCTGCCAACGCGTGGGTAAGAGGCAGGCGTGGGCTTCAGAGGAGCAGCAGAGGAGTGTGCATGGGCAGAGGAGGAGCGCCGCACAGAAGGGTTCAGGAATTGTGTGGGATTGAGGACAGTGTGGACCGCAAGGGTGGGGTGGAGGGTGCTGGATGGCGAGAGGGGGGGCTTCAAAGGAGAGGCCTGCAAATGGAGAGACAAGTCACAGCATGCGTGTGTGCATTTAGAGTAATTGATTGAGAGAAAGAAAGAGAGAGAGAGTGTGGTAGTTTTGCAAATATGACTTGTAGCCTGCATCGCTGGTTGAACGTGGAGAACATTCCAGCTTATTCAACAAAATAGCAGCCTAGCAGTCGCACGTTATGACTGATGGCTTTATCTGTAAACTCTGTAAACTCTGTAATCTCTGTGTCAAAATATAGAAGGCCACTGACTGACGGAAAGTGCCGTGCTACAACAGCTGCACTTGCCTGGGACTCAAGGTGGTGTACTCGCTGCTGCAGTTGCCGCCGCTCACGCGCCCTATGCTCACGTGTCACGTTTATGCATGTGAGTGTTATTTTCATGCCTCAAAATTGAATTCGTGTAAGCGCAAGCCAGGAAGTGTGAGCGCAAGCGAGGATATTATTAATCACCTTACTGTCATAATTGCACTTCAAGCACAGCGCCAACGTGTGATCTTTGTTGCTTGCAGGCGCATGCAGTGTGGCGAGCTAAAAGCCGTCCCTAAATTCTAAAGAAACCTATGAAGCGCAAGTGAAACCACACTAAGCCACAATACTGCAGTGGCAAACGCAAACGCACATGTGCCTCATCATCTGGCCAGCAAGCTCCTTTGCAGGACTGTTCTCCAAAGCGCCTTCGATTCTAGTGCATGGTGCCTGCGGTGGGTTGAACAATGCAAACAAGGTCTTAGCAAATTGTGTTCACTGTACTGTGCAGCACAAAAGGGGCCTTTGCACATGGTGTCTGCTGTGGAAAAACCAATAGGATAAACAACACAAGGATAAACAATGTGTGTGAAGTGTGCAATAGGATGAACAACAATGCATTAGGATGAACAACACGAGGAGAAAAGGGTCCCATTTAAGCATGGCCCTACAGCATTTGCTATGATGTTGTCCGAGACACTGCAATAGCCAGCAGCAGTAGGTTAGCACCTCCTGCTTTGTTAACCCAGCTGTCAAGCATGTATTGAGTTTACTCTCTCAATAGTGCAATGCCCATCAGCCTTCTTCCTGCTTCGCACGCTGGGGTGCCATACCATATGTCCTATAACAACACAACGGCCCTTCACACCAGCATGAACCGCCGCCCACTTACTCTTGGTTCTTCCTCTTGCTGTTGCTGCTGTTGCTGCTGCTGCTGCTCTTGCTGCACCTGCTGATACTTGGCCTGCCTCAGCTCGACCAGGACCAGCAGCAGACAGCCTTCCAGCCACAGCAGCTCCACAGCAACAACACCATCACTGCTAGCGTCTGTGCGGAGCGGCAATCAGAAGTCACAAGAAGGTTTAGGTACATGCACCACATTGGCAACCCAGGCTTGTCGCCTTGAATCAACTGAAGCGAGCAAAAAGTGCGCGGCCTCTGAGCTGCAGCAGCTTCGTAGCAGCAAAGCCGCCGCGTCAACAGCTGCGATCAAAAATTATAGTCCCACAGAGGTCGTACAGACTGGTATGACTAGGACACAAACCATGGTTATTGTGGGCCAAATTTCAGCCCCTCGGCAAAATTGCTGTCAGAAACCTCGCACTATGGCCAAAATGCTGTATACATTACGTCACTCTAGGTGGGGACACTTCCTTAAGAACCCTTGTTCCTTTGTCAAATTCTAAGACACACGTGTACAAGCACACACCACATGCATGTACCTTGATGTGTCAGCACGCTCTGTCGTGTGCCGTACTCCTTGAAGGCAGCCATGATGTCCTCGTGGCTCAGCCCACACAACCGAACGCCAGCAGAGCCTGTGTGTGTGTCTGTGCTTGCTGCAGATGCTGCCAAGGCCCTTCCAAAGGTAGGAGGGGCAGAGCGGGTGGGACTGGATAGGCCTTTTGCGCCCACAGGAGGAGCAAGGTTGGCAGCAGGAGTTTGCACGCACCCAGTCTTATCCCCCCCACCCATATTCCCTGTGCCTTGCTGCTGCTGCTGCTGCAATGGAGCATGCAACGATGAGTGGGACTCTTTGGGTTAGCGTCGTGCAATTAATCAAGCAATGAGTTTGAGTGCTACATCAGAAAAGCGTAACGTGAGCGCTTTGGGTGGTTGGCGAGAAAAGCACTTTTTGCAGGAGAGGAACAGTTTACCACGTTCATGTAGTCAACGTCACTCCACATTTTAATGGCCTGCATTCACCACCACCAGATCCTACAAATCTGGCCGCTCCTACATCGCCTGTTAAACGTCCTCGCCAGCTCTCAAACGTTGTCTGGTGTCAGATCTGATATAAAATCCGTACTTCGTAGGAGCCAACCTCAAAACTATCCCCTACCGCCTCTGCTGCTTATGATGAAACCATCAGTCAGAACCAGCGACAAAGTTGTGACGCAAACCTTACCTTTGACCCGTGCTCGTGCAGCAGTTGGCCTTGGAAGTATCTGTCTTTCACGTCCCTCACCATTCTTGCCGCAGCTTCAGCTGCTTGGTGGTACCCAGTGGCAGAGCTTACAGCTGCCTGCGTGTATGCATGCATGCATGTGTGTATGTGTGTGAAATCTCAATGATTACGTCTGGCACCAACTGCCTAGGTATATACGGTATTTGAAAAGGTGACATGCAATTCTGGCCAACCCTATACAACATACTCCATTTTGCTCAATCAGTGCCTCCCATTAAACCCCTTATATGGCAACTTTGCTCTGTCACTGCCTCCCATTCAATCCCTATATGGCGATTTTGCTCTGTCACTGCCTCCCATTGAACCCCTATATGGCGATTTTGCTCTGTCACTGCCTCCCATTGAACCCTTATATGGCGATTCTGCTCTGTCACTGCCTCCCATTGAACCCCTATGGCACCGTGCCTCCTCCTCCTACCACACGCCAAGAAACACTTTTCTTGTGTGGTATGAATCGTATCATATGAAGGCTCTGCACAAAGTAATCTGCACAACGTACTCTACACAAACTACTGCAACATACTGCAACGTACTCTGCACAACGTACTCTGCACAAAGTACTCTGTACAAAGTACTCTGCACAACATACTCTACACAAACTACTGCAACGTACTCTGCACAACGTACTCTGCACAAAGTACTGAAACGAACCTGCTGCAGAGCAGCCTCCTTTTGCCTCCTCACTGTCTCCCGCTCAGCCTCTGCGACCCCCTGCAGTGTCTTAGCCTCCTCCACACATTTCCTCATCTCAGACACCTCTGCCGCAGCAGCTGCAGCTGCACCCTCCAGCTCTACGCAACGCTGACTGCGTTCCTTTAGCTGCTGTGCAAGGTGCGTCGCGCGCTCAGTCAGCTGCTTCACATCTTCCTTGCACCTGAGGTTGTTGCGTTGCATTGTGTGTATGTATGTATGTCTGAGTATGTATGTATGTATGTATGTATGTATGTATGTATGTATGTATGTATGTATGTATGTATGTATGTATGTATGTATGTATGTATGTATGTATGTATGTATGTATGTGTATGTGCAAGCGCCTTAATGACTGCCATCCACTTGCGTATACACACGTATGTATGTTATGTGTAGAATGTGCGAGTGTGTGTAGGTGTAGATGCGTGTGTGTGTGTGTGTGTGTGAAGTTGCATGACTCACCTGGTGAGGGCACTTCGAGAAGTAGCTAGCTCTCGCTTCAGCTCAGCCTGCTGGTGCACCAGCACAGCCACTTCCTTGCTTTGGACTTCCTTCTCCTGAGCGAGCTTCTGCCTGCAAGGAAGAGGGGTGCAGCAAGATCCAGTCCTTGCGTTGCTGCTGTATTGCTCTGTGCGTTGCTGCTGAATTGCTCATGCATTGCTGCTGTATTGCTCTGTGTATATCATGTATGCTCATGCGTTGCTGCTGTATTGCTCATGCGATCTTGCTGAATTGCTCACGCGTTGCTGCTGTATTGCTCTGTGTATTATGTATGCTCATGCGTTGCTGCTGTATTGCTCCGTGCATTGCTGCTGTATTGCTCATGCGTTCCTGCTGAATTGCTCACGCGTTGCTGCTGTATTGCTCTGTGTATTATGTATGCTCATGCGTTGCTGCTGTATTGCTCCGTGCATTGCTGCTGCATTGCTCATGGTAACAGTTGGCCGTAATTGCATACGTACACTGCACAGAACGTACATTCTGGACGATTCCCTGCAAAAGATAACGCACCACATGACCATACATGATTTTATATTCCTTGCCAACTCTGCCTCTGCTGGAACAGAAGTGGCAAGGCATGCATGTAGGGTTGGCCCAAACCATACATACAGCAATACGGCGTATATGCGGCGTTTATACGGTAGACGTACAGTATTTGGAAATCCCATGTACGGTTTGGGCCAACCCTATGTACATACAGACGTAGAACAGCTACCAGTGTGTGCCCCTCTGCAAGACAGCCGCAAGTGTGTGCCTTCTACTACGCAATCTCCAGGCAAGAGGTGATTGATGAACGTGATCATTCTGGGCAAGGAGGGCTACCCTACAACCTACAGTTATTAGCTCAACCGCTGGCTGGGTCAAACAAGACGCACCTGCTTATACACTGAGTGCTGCAACTATTAAAGTAAACAAAATACTGGGTGTGATCAAACGCACTAAAAGGCACTGAAAGGCACTAACAGTAGGGCGTGTAGCACGCATTGCGCGCATAGGTAATTCAACCTACACAGTACAGAGGTGGTTAAAAAGCATTACCTGCTGGCTGTGCTCTCCTCCAAAGCAAGGGCGTGCTGACAGCTCTGTGCCTCTGCTTTGAACACCATCTGCCGTGCCTGTTTGTGGCGAGTGCGTACGAGTAGCGCGTGTTGAGTGCTTGAGTTTGTTTATGTACATGTGTTTGAGTGTGCATGCATGTGTATGCATGTTTGCTTGTGTGGACAGCTGCGAGAGCTATACAACCTGATACCTGTAACACACACAACACATGTCCAAACACAAAATAAGGATGGTGCCTGGAAACTGTAGTAGCAACACCGAGCAAAACTGTAGCAACTGTATAGCATATATACATATATGTAGCAACTGTATAGCATATATATGAAGCAACTGTATAGCATATATATATATATATGTAGCAACTGTATAGCAAACTGTAGCAACACCGGAAACTGTAGCAGCAACACTGAGCAAAACTGTAGCAACTGTATAGCATATATATGTAAGTAGTAACTGTATAGCAAACTGTAGCAACACCGGAAACTGTAGTAGCAACACTGAGCAAAACTGTAGCAACTGTATAGCATATATATGTAAGTAGTAACTGTATAGCAAACTGTAGCAACACCGGAAACTGTAGTAGCAACAC
>Ga0307963_1003098_pt1 | contig 13151 bp, 13 predicted proteins | sample OrgLakmetagen594_FD_201829 | JGI IMG/M metagenome (GOLD analysis project Ga0307963, IMG submission 201829) | Saline water microbial communities from Organic Lake, Antarctica - #594 | ecosystem: Environmental > Aquatic > Non-marine Saline and Alkaline > Saline | place: Antarctica: Organic Lake...
ATTGATATATAAATGGGTGCGATCCGAGGGGGTCGGGGGTGGGTGGTCCCTCGAGGGGGTTTGGACTTTTTGGGACTCCCCCTCCAGAATTTTTCTGAGCCACTTTCACGAAGTTTTAAATATATCAATGGATTCCTGAGCTCGTGAATTGTCTATTGGCACCCTCTTTTTGAGGAAATCAGGCTAAATGGGGGGTCTGTGGACAAGCTCACAAGTCAGAGGCAAACGCGCTTGGGTGCAGGCCGCGGGGTGAGTCAAGCCAAAGGAGCAGCGATTCACTCCAAACTTCCAGGATAGTGTCAGCATAAGATACTTAGCGGAAATTTGAAGAAATAAGGCAATATGCGGCTGTGTAAGTCAGATGTGGGTGCTAGGTAGGTCATGTGTGCATGGGCGTCCGTATCTCAGTTATTGCCCCATAACTCTGTACCACTTCAATTGCATATCTTGGTAAGTATGCAGATGGATTTAGAGTTATAAAAGGAGCAGAATGGTACCCTTTTTGTCCCTGGGGGAGCAGTATTGGGGGATGGGGGGGGGTGGGTGGTCTTTTTGGGCCTCCCGCCGAGAATTTTGGCATGACGTCCATTACTTTTTTTTTTTACCCTCCTGCACACTGTGTAATAAAAGCCGACCGTTTTTTTGATTTTGTAGGCGGAAAATTCTCTGTGAAAAATCGTGATCGGTGAAAAATCATGGCCCGCACCATCGTCCGTTTGGTTCAAAGTAAAACTCCACCTGGCTGGTCAGGTTTATATCCTTTTTTAAAATTTCATATTAAACCTCGGCAAATTTTCGGGCCAAGGGCTCGGACTTTTTTGGTACCAAATCTGCCCCTACTTTAAGTTCTACAAATGCTTATTTTGAGGAATCTTAATTCTTTAATCTAATAGAGCCAGAAGGAATCCACAATTTGCACAGGGTCCGTTATAATCGCACATTAATGTATATTCTTGAGTTATTGGTTCATAGTGAAATTTAAATGGATAAGGAACGATAGGAATGTGCTAGCATGGAAAAACACTCTGGGTTCAGGTACACAGTTGCCTTGCCCCTCTACATCCAGAGCAAGGATGACACGGGCCAGGATGTAGTGGTGAGAGGGGAAAACAATCTCTGAAGGAAGAGGATCTAAAATGTTCACGTCCGTTCCCTGAACAGCAACGCGCAAGTGCTACTCTGTGTACTCACCTGCAGCTGTACCGTGTAAACGTGCTCCTACAGCCATGGGAGGCCACACTTCAACAGCCTGCTACATATCCCAATGCTCCCATGCCTGCGAAACCTCCTCCCTTTTTTGTGTTGCGTCGTTACAGTCATTTCAGGAGCTTGTACGACAAAGTGAGCGTGTAAGGCTGTGCCTGTGCCTCCTGAACTGGATGTATTAAAAGCAGGGTAGCTATTAATTATCAGAAGCCTAATTAGGCACACACACACATACACACACATACACATACACACACACATACACACACACGCACACGCACACTCTCACACACACACACACACATATACACACACATACACAAAAATACACATACACACACATACACACACACGCATACGCACACACTCTCACACACACACACACACACACACACACACACACAAACACACACACACACACACACACATACACACACAAACGTGCACACACGCACACACATATACACGTACTCACATGCGTACACGATATGTTCACACCAATGTAAAATACAGTGACTAATTTCCCTCTATTTCTCCGCTCATTCTATTGCCCCCGTAGTTGAAGGAGGATCTCCCAGAGATCATGCAACGCGAAAAGGGCCTCACTCCTCCTCCCAAGCATGCCTTGAACCTCAAGGGTGCTAAGGTACGCGTACTTGGGTGTGACACGTCCAGCGATCTTTGACGGTTATGAGTTATGAGGGATGGAGCAGCTGTTTAGTGGTGTGTTAAGAGCGTAACAAAAAAGCAACAGCTGATACGATTGGTATGTGTTTGCGACAGGAAGAGCGATCACAGCGTGCAATTACAGAGGAGATCTGTGTGTTCCTTCGAAGCATGTGCTAACCATAAACTCTTCAACCTGCACCTGCCCAACTGATTACTTGAGTCGCTGATGAATGATGCATGATCATTAAGAGCTGCATTGTTATGTTTGCCTGAGCCAGTTGAGTCACCTGTTCCCTCTGTGTCTAACTTACAGGAGATGCTGGACAAACGGCATGAGGGTTTGGAAAACATGCCGCCGAAACTGCCTCTATTTCCCTCAGCCTTTACCATTATGTTACATGAGTTCCTCCTCTTTTCAACCCACAGGAGATGCTGGACAGACGGCGTGAGGGTTTGGAACAGTGGCTCTGGAAGCTGCTCTCCAAGCCGGCCATAGCTCGTAGCTCTGCACTCAAGACTTTTTTGGAGCTGGACAGGGCCATGGAGCGTGCAACAGCGCACAGGTACAAAGCAATGATGATGGTGGTGATGTGTGTGTTGTGTGTGTGGTGTGTGTGTGTGTGTGTGTGTGTGTGTGCGTGTGTGTGTGTGCGCGCGCGCGTACGTGCATGAGTGCATGGGTGTGTGCTGTACATAATTTAACATTTTGTGTGGAAAAGTCAGCCCATTGAAGGGACTGAGTTGGAGCTGGCTGCTCGTCTGCTGCTGCTGCTGCTTTAACGTGTACACTGCCAGACGTCTTAAAAATTGCCTCACCTTGCTGGGCATAATTGTGGAATGTGCTGCTGCATGTTTGCTGTATAAAATGTGGAGTTTGTACTCATTATCAAGGCCCCCCCTCAGGGCTGTTTAGGAATGAGCGGGGCGTGTATAAAATGTCGTTGCTGCTCAGATACTACAGGTGCCTGTGCACTTTGCATCTGTCCATGTTATTGCACACAATCTAATTCTTACACTTTGTATCGTTCTCACTATCCGTGTCCTCTCTTTCCTCTCCGACACTCACAGCTGCAGCAGATTGCATGCAGAAAAGGTGTAAGGTACATTCACACGTGGAGTTCACGCGTACAGACACATACTCATGCGATATGCATGCCCGTGCAGAACGCAGCAGCAACATCAACATCAACACGGGGGCACGCTCCTCCCTCCTGGCTCTCTTGCTTCCAGTGTATCTAGCATGCAGCTTCGCAGCAGCGGAGGTGTCGGAGAGTGGGGTGACCTGCACCACCCTATGTCTAGCACACACTTTTCTCCTGGGACAGGTGGGCTCAGTGTCTCGTGTGTGTGAGTGTGCGTGTGTGTGTGAGTGTGCCTGTGTGTGTGTGTGTGTGTGTGTGTGTGTGTGTGAGAGAGAGAGTATGTGCATGTTCTGACGGTGACATAGTCGCATTTTGCGGTGTGTCAGATGGTAACCTGCGTTCTTTACTATGTGCTCATATTACACTGTACTTGGGATATGGGCCAACTTAATAATTCAACATGCATTCAGCCTTAGAACGTGCTGTGTGGGCAGTTCAAAATGGAGAAGATCTCCCTCATGAGACACAAGAAATGGCGTTTTTTTTAAGAAAAAGGAGTTGCGTTTCACTCAGTCTGCAAGGGTTCCCTGTGTTATTATGGCACACCAGCGGATCAGCCTTTCATCTTCCGACCTCAAATGATACGCATTAATGCAGATACGTCTTGCATACGCAAGTCAGCAAGGATACCTCCACACGTAGAGTCACGCACAGTGCATGTACGCGGCTCTGGACAGCCCTAAGAATGCCGCTTGTTTTTGACATGAGACCTGTGTCATCTCAAAAGAGGGGGGAACCCGTCCTGCGTACCTTGAACAAGGGCCTTAGCTTTGCATTGAGCAGTGCCTGCCTGCACCCTAATCTTTGCTAGCATCTTCGTTGCTTGCATCTTCCCGTTCAGGAACTTAATGGTTCCAAACTCTTTATATGTGGCTCCGAACACCTGAAATTGGGAACGGTTTCACTGCTTGTACAGTTTATCCTATTTTGTTCCTGTTCGTTCCTGGTTTCGTTCCTGTTCGTTCCTGTTCATTCCTGTTTGTTCCTGTGAAGTAGGGAACGGCTTCACTGCTTGTGCAGCTTTATCCTGTTTTGTTTCCTTTTTCTTCAGCAGACTCTGATCCTCTTTTCCTAACAATGGGTTTCGGTCTCTGTGCCTCCTATGTGCTCTTCAATGCTGTGTGCACCACCACCAACAACAACAATGCCATACACCATGCCATACACGCCACTGCTCCCAATGCCCTCTGCCAATCTCTGTACGTCATACGCCCAATGTCAGTTGCTTGTAGCTCACAATGCAGCGTCCTCTGATTTAGCACCATGAAGGACAGCCCCCACCCCCAACCACACCCCCCACCCACCCGCCCACACACACACATACGCACGCACAAACACATACACTGGTTCACATGTGCCCGATTCTTTTGCTCAAAGCATATGCCATAATGCTCACATCGCAGCGGCCTCTGATTTAGGGGACCTTGAAGGAGATCCATCCTCCCTTCGCAACCCATCTGAGTTCCAGCTGCATGGAGAAGCTCATTCAGAGGCCTCCAGTGTGACCAGCACCCCCACGCAACCGCAGGGTGGCTTCCAGCGGTCCAGGTGCGAGCGATGAGATGAGATGAATAGGTGTGATGCTGACAGGCTTAAGATGTGGTTAGTGGTGACTTAGAGGCCTCCAGCGTGACCAGCACGCAACATGCAACTGCAGGGTGGCTTGCAGTGATCCAGGTGCAAGCAATGAGATGAATAGGCGTGATGCTGACAGGCTTAAGATGTGGTCAGTGGTGACTTAGAGGCCTCCAGTCCAGTGTGACCAGCACCTTCTTGCAACAGCAGGGTGCCTTGCAGCGGTGCAGGTGCAGTTTTTGGTCAGTAAGCGCTCAGAAACGCTCGGCACAACAGCAGGGTTGAGTTGCAGCGTCCAGGTGGGAGCGGTGACATCGTAAGTAAAGGCTGTAGTGAATGGCCTAGATACGCTCAGAATGAGATTCAGCTCTTTTTACTGTGTCCAGCAAGTATACCCACACAACAGTAGTCCAGGTGCAAGTAAGGTTCAGACTAGGGGTCGCGGCATGCTCTTACTCGGGGTCGGCATGCTCTTACTAGGGGTTGCGGCATGCTCTTACCCTCTCCAGATTGAATCTTGCTCCCAGCATAGCTTCTGCTCCTCTTTGGCCAACTCAAATTTGTAGGGTTGGCCAACCATATACCTACGGTCAGCTCAGCCAAGCCCCACCCAAAAAGGGGGAATTGATGCCCCTTTTCTGAATTGCACATCTGAGGTCACCCAATGGTTTCTATACATAAATGTAACACTTCTGCATAAAAATTAATGAGTTTGGGGTCAAGGGTGAGAGTGGGGGGCTGGATATGTGCCGTTTCCCTGCCAAAAAGGTGGTATGGGTGTAGAAATGCGGGTTTTGGTCCGAATTTCACCAATTCTTTTGTTCCCAGATAGGTTTAGGGTCAAACCATACCCATCAAAGCAAGAAAAAAGGGGGTGAAAATTTGCCCCTGAAGGACTTAGTGCGTGGGCCTGTTTGCTGGGCAAAAAATGGTGCATTTCTGGAAACCCTGGAAACACGCTTCTTGGCCATCACCTGAGTGTCGGGAGCCCTTCAGTATGCTCCCAAGGCATGCCCTGTCAAGTTTTATGGTCTGGAATGCTGGGGTTGGGCCGTGGTGGGCAGCGACAGCTGAGATTAAAAAAAAGCATCAGGCTCTGGTCGGCCCCTCCGAGCACAAACTAATTCGACAAACAATGCCAGATGAACGGTTCGACAAAACTCAGCCAATCAGACTTACGAGGGAAGGACAAATATTTGAGTGGTTGAACCTTGCTTATATATTTAATAGAGCCCAGCAAAACAATCGCGATCCCAAACGGTTCAGTGGTTGATGCCTGATTGTAATCGCACTTTTCCCTGCCAAAAGGGGGTCCAAAACCGGACCTTAACCCCAGACCCCTGGACCAAAATGTCCCCAATATTATTGCAAACACCCCTGGTAAGTTACTGGCACCAGAGGTGAGCTTTTGGGAATCCGCTTTCTGACAGGGATTTCCACCCTGCCCACCTGGGCACCTCCCGCCACAAATTGAGTGTGCAGGGATGCTTAGATATATCTAGTTAAGGGCCCTGGATACTTAAATGTACTTTTTGGCTTTGGGGCAAGAACTCTCACAGGGATGGCTGGCCTGACCTACGGTGCACATACGGAATTTCTAGCAGGAAATCATCAAATACACGGTTGTATATCAGAGGGGGCTAACTGAGGCCCAAAATGGGCAAGTTTTAATATGCTCTTTGGCTTATACGACCCCCAATTGGCAGGCTCCAAATTTTACATAATATGAATCTGTCCATAGATGTAAAATTTGGAGCTTGCCAATTGGGGGGCGTGTGCTTAATTTGCTGTGGCGTGAGCCCCACTTTTTACCACAAATTATTCATACCAGATCGCGCACTGCACCAATCTGGAAATTTTTTAATGGTATAGAATCCTTTATTGCAACAAAAATGAAAGAAAACGGCTGAATGGTTGGTGTTTTATGAGGATTTGAGCCAATTTCCCATGGAAATTACCACATTAGGGTTTTACAGTGCACCATGTGTGTTTAATCCAGTCTATCTCAGCACGCAAAGCGACCCGCATAAAACTGGACACATGTTCGGGTAGCTTTCAATGCCAGCTACAATTAAGTACTAAAATGGTGTCGATTGGATGAATAAAATGTGGCTGTGAGTGGCTGACTTCTGAATGCAAAAATGCGCATTTTCAGGCATTTCCTCATTTAGGCCCCCTCTGGTCATATATGGTGTTAATTACGTTTCTGGCCAACCTCACGAATTTGGTCTCTTCTGGCAGCCAGCAACACCTGCCTTTAGCGCACCAGCCTCACCTCAAAGTCAAATGTGTGTGCGTGTGAATGAAGGAGCACAAGCATGGGCTGATCAGAACCACAGAGACACCATGTTTGATCACACGTTTTGAGTTTTCCTTGCCAAGAACGAAATGTGTACACCGTTTATGCATGGTCCTGTCCAGCTCATCACACGTTTCAAGGGCTGAACAAGCACTGCATTTTGAACGTGCAGTCACTCCGGCCTTCTGCCCCCTATTCCAAGCCCTGCTGCCTCCGTACTAAGGCATGGGCTGCACCTGGAGTCACGGGTACCTTTGCAGCAGCTGGTGGACGAGCTGGAAAAGAGGCTGTCTCAGGTGTGTGTGTGTGTGTGTGTGTGTCTGTGTGTGTGAGCGTGTGTGTTGAAGGGAAAGTGGGATGCAGCTAGCTGGGAACAATCGCGGTTTGACGACTGAGGCGGACTATGCTTGCAGAGTCACATAGCCTTTGCACATGCAACTGTGCGTTGAAAATTCATCCAGACAACTCTATGACTATGTTTACAAATTGTAAACATAGAGCAATATAATACCCTGATCATACTCTCGCGTTGCACTTTCTTAACGCACACGTACGCATGCAAACATACAGGCATGCAAGGATGTCCAGGCCGCGGCTTCAGAAAATGCCCTCCTCAACGAAGCGAATAAGCTCATGGGCGCGCGCATGGTGGAGCTGGAGACCGACCACCAGGTAATTTTTGTGTGTGTGTGTGTGCGTGTGTGTGTGCGCGCGCGCGTGCGTGCACCCGCGTGTGTGTCTGTGGGTGCTTTTTGTATGTGCTTGCGTGTGCGTTTCTGTGGGTGTACGCACAACTGGTTTACACATCAGAGGATACATTTTCCTGCTCACCTGATGCCTGCCCCATCTTTGTGTGTATGCAGAGCCGTGCACAAGCCAAGGTGCAGAACTTGGAGGCTGAGTTGGCAGCAGCGCACTCTGAGTTGAGCCGCCTCCGTTCCCAGCCTGAGCACCTGCACTTTGAGCAGCAGCAGCAGCAGCAGCAGCAGCAAGGAAATCGGCAGGAACAGAAGGGAATTGACCATCAGCAGCAGCAGCAGTGGCAGTGCAAAAATGGCAGCAGGGAAGACAGGGAAAGTGACGATGGGAGCAGGAGCTGTGTGGAGGCACCCGTGCATGCCTGTGAGCTGGAGGAAGTGAGGTGTGTCGGTTAGTGAGACCCGTGATGCAAGTGCGTTGAGTAACCAGACACTTGATGCAACTACAAGGGGCAGTGGTGTGTGTGTGAGTTTAGCTGCCTCAGTCGGCCTGATGGCTACCAAAGGATAGAAAGGGTTATCTGTGATTTGTTTCGCGCAGCCCTCTTGCTGTCACACGCCAATCCGTACAATTTGATTCCTGCAAGCTTCATGAGCTGTGCTTGTTTAAGCATTGCTCTCTGACTGCCATTATCAGCAAAGCTGTACAATTGTATATGAGTGTGTGTGTTTGTGTGTGTCTGTACATCATTCGATTTGTCTTGAGACCTTGGTTGCTTTTATGCTGTGCAGTTGCTGCCATGGAGAACATCTGTCTTGAGCTAATGTTAAAATACAGCAGTTTGTGTACGTCTGTATATACTTGTGTGGGGGATTCTCTCTTTTGCTCTCCCTTTCCTTTGCCCTTGCTGCCTCTCAGGACATGCGCCTTGAACTATGCATGTACGATCATGGATAAAAAATAAATTTTATGGTCAGAATTTGCACCCCCCCCCTAAAATTATATATATTACAATTTTGCACTGCAACCGCCCCCCCCTCGCTGGAACTTCCCGACGGGTGCAACGGGTGCAGGTGGGGCCGGGGCTAAGGGTGCAGGGACAGGTGGAGCTGGGGCTGGGGGTCGGGGAGTGCTGGGAAGGTGAGTGCGGGAATTTCCGACCACTCATCGGAAGGCTTCCTGACCACTCATCGCTCGCACTGCTCAAAAGGTTAATTTCTGCTACCGCCTTGCAACTGCCCCCTTTAGAAATAAATATATACAATAAACCACCGCCCTGTCACCGCCCCCACCAAAAAACAATAATTAGGGGCGAACTATGAATATACACGAAAAACAATATTTAGGGGGCGTACTATGATTATACACAAAAATCAATAATTAGGGGGCAAACCACGAATATACACGAATGATTTGTACATCAGCACAAATTAAGGGTCTCCACTTGCGCTCCCAGGTCTGCCCTTGCTGCGTCTGAGGACATCCGCCTTGAGCTCTCAGGACAGCTTGCGCGAGCAGAAGAAGGAGTGGCAGGGAGAGTGCAGCTGTTATCGTCACAGGTACGGTGTTTGACCAAGGTGTGTCAACCACATGTTTGCTCACAGTTTTGTGTGTGTCTACATGTGTGTTTTGTGTGTGCATGTGCGCGTGCAAATGTGCACCTGTACATTTCTCAATTGTGGTGCTCCATTTTTTAAAGTGGTAGGGCGAGTGCAGCTATCAACATCGTAAACAGGATGGTCACTTGCTGTTTTTACAATGTGTTTTCACGTGCACATTTACATTTAGGTTTGGTGCTTCAGGTTTTGGCTGAAGTCAATTCTAAAACCTCGAGGTTGGTATTGATTGTATGGATGAAGGCTCCTCTCAGGGGGTATACAGGGCTGCATATATTTCAGATACGGTGAGATTGATCTGGTGAGAAGACTAAGATTGATCTGGTGAGAAGACTGTGTTTGAGAAGACTGAGATAAATCTGGTGAGGAAAACACTGTTTTTGGAGCTGCTTTGTCGTGTCAATAAGTGGGGCGTGGCAGGCCCTGTGCTACTGCACACATCTGCTTAGTGCCTTATGTGTAGAAAAGGACATCAGATTGTAAACTAAAGGTCGCATCCTGCCTTTCTCTGTGTACTATGTTAAATTTGAGGCCATAGGCAGGCGTGTGGAGGATAGATTGTACATTGCGCAGAAACGTACGTCACAGCCAACAGCTGCATAATCCGCAGCCAGCTTCGCGCTATTTGCCGCGTGCTCCTTTTGATGCAGGGTGCTGCATCTGGACGAGGCCTCACAAAGCAACCAGGCCCATCAAAATTGTTGCATGAGCATAAACTACGACTGTGCTGTTGAAGTGTGATTCCCTTTACGCATAAAAGCGTCCAAATGGCTATATACCATTTTAACGAACGCTGCCATTAAAACTTGGTCGCATTACACCAAAGAAACATCTAGCCTAATGAATGCTACTGTCAGTTACAGCAAGTGCTCAGTCAGCTGCAGCACAACAATAGAAACTGTGCCCACGGTGAGACCTTTGCAATGCCCCTGCAGTTGCAGCAGCTGCAGCAGCAGCTAGAAGAAGCCCGCACAGACAACGCAGGCCTGCTGAGTCGCTTGCACGAGTGGCACGTGAGCAGCAGGAGGGGCAGTGGGAGTGGGACAGATGCACTTGCCAGTTGTAGGGACGCGCCCAACGACTCAGATGCGGTGTGTGGGGGGTGCATGTTTTGTTTGTTTGTGCTGTCGGGTGGGTTGGTGTGGGGTTTGTAGTTTTGCAGTACAGCGGGAGTGGGGTAGATGCACCAGCCAGGGATGTGTTCACTGATCAAGCTGAGTTACATGGGTGTTTGTATGTGTGTTGTGCATGGATGGGGGGTGGGTGCCTAGTGTGCAGAGAAGTGTCGAAATTAGCAGGGCCGATGCGCAAATCAATTGAGAAAATACCGGGCATGACTGTGCTATTGCAGGCGCAAAAGTGCATCGTTGTGTGGTTATGGACAACACACATGTCCAAGACACACCAACCCCCCCTTACGCATATACGCATTCACATACGTATTGGATACACACACATGCATCCTCCGTGCATGCATGCATGCAGGCCCTGGCTCGACTGCACGCATCGGAGGCATCCCATGCAAACGCCCTGCAAGAGCTTGCATCCGTCACGGCACTGCTGGAAGAAGAGAGGGTGCTGCATGCTGCAGATCAGGTGCTTGATGTTGATGTGTAGTGTCAGCACGCCTTGCTAAATGTCTTAGTGTGTGCATTTGTGGTTGTACAGCTGCAGAGAATACCAGCAGGCATTCAGTTTTGCTGTGCAGTGATAAACATGCAACTGTGCTGTGCGATAATAGGACGCAAAAGGTATGCAGAAGGTTGCGTGGGTTGTGTTTGCATACGACATTGTATGGTTGTATTGCGTTTGTGATTATAGGCAGTGTGGTCTGCCGTGCTTTTGCTGGGATGTATCCAGGACCTTCTTGGCTTTATCTTCGGGTATGAGAGGCCGGGACTGAAGACAATCATAGCCCAGGCCATGTAGACATGTGCAACTTTATTAACATTGCTATTCAAGAGCAAATGCGCTCTTTGTGTGAATGTCATGTGTTCATTTGAGGCCAGACCGCGAAGCGGGCCGAGGAAGCAACGCTTGCACACCTTCCAAAAACGTTATTGAATAGAGCACACGTTATTTGTGCACTTGCAGACATTAAAACGTTGTTAAATTGAGCACACGTGCTCTGTGTTTTTGTGTACTTGCAGGCATTAAAACGTTGTTGATTAGAGCACACATGCTCTGTGTATTACGTGTACTTGCAGACATTAAACGTTATCGAATAGAGCACACGTGCTCTGTGTATTCCGCGTACTTGCAGGCATTAAAACGTTGTTGATTAGAGCACACGTGCTCTGTGTATTCCGCATACTTGCAGGCATTAAAACGTAGTTGAACAGAGCACACACGTGCTCTGTGCATTCCGTGTACTTGCAGGGAGACAGGGTTAGGGAGCGAGCAACCACGTGTGCCAGCCAGACCATGCTTGCACAATCTTTCATGCTGAGCACCAAATATTGTCTACCTTTTTTGTGTAAGCAGGAGGTCAAAATTACAGAGCAAGCGGTCGACCTGTGCCGACCAAACCATGCTTGTTGAACCACTGCTGTCGAACACTAAACATTGCTCTGCATTTCCATGCACGTACAAAAATACATATTTATAATGTATGTTTATTTTATATGTATAGGAGGCCACAGGATGCGGCGCAAGCAATCACCTGTGTCTATTAGGCTGTGCTTGTTCATTCACTGCTGCTGGACACCAAACGTGCTTTACACCTCCGTGCGTGTAAGCAGGAGGCCAGGGGTGCAGAGCGAGCCAAAGCCCGTGCCGACCAGACTATGCTTGCGCGTGAAGTCAAGAGGTTGAGGGGAGAGCTGGCAGCAGCAAAGGTGTGACACAAAGTGCCTTTCTCAGGAGCAAGCCGTGCATGAGATGTCTTGTATTTTGCAGTGTGAGACTTTATGTGAACATGAATGTTGAATCATTGACGGCAGCGTGCAACATAAGCAGCTATGGCAACAAAGTGTTACTTAGTGCTTTATGTTTTGGGATTGCATTGTTTCCGATAGGGTTTGGGGCAGTATTTCATGTTTGGTAGCCTTTCTCAGGTGTGTGTTATGTTTAGGGTTGGCCAGAACCATACATTGATAAGTATGTACGGTGTACATACGGTATATTTAGCAGGGAATTTACCATACGTACGGTCATATACGTTGCAGATATACGATTCTGGCCAACCCTAGTTATGTTTCATGGATGCCTTAACACATGTGGCCAGCATCAGTGGTTTGGCCTGGTGTGGGATTGGTTGCAGTACAAGCTTTCAGATGAGTTTGTTTGCATGCGTGTTGTGTATGTGTGTGTCTGAGTATGTGCGTGAGCGTGTGCGGATGTGTTTGCTTGTTCGTTTGTATGATTGTGTGTGTGTTTGCATCTGAGTATGTGTGCACACGTATGCTTGTGCTAGTGCGTGTGCATGTGCATGTGTGTGTTGGTGCCTGTGCGTATTTGTATATGTCTGTGTGTGCGTGCGTGCATGTGCATCAGCTTCCCACCCCTTTGTAATGGATTTGAATGATTTGAATGGAAAGCAGGAGTAACGATGCTTTGTCCAAACATCCTGGCTTCCTTCCGACCATCATTATTTGCAGCATCCTCTCATCCACACAAATTGCACGCTTCCAGGCAGCTGTGTGCACGCACATACCCACATGCATTTACGCGACAGTACGCATGCTCTTAATCGCTTGTATGCATCTGCACCTTTTTATTAAACACTCAGGCCCCTGAGAAGGAAGCATCTTTGGATGGTGGTCTCGTCCCTCCGGGCTCCAGCGGCAATAGTGAAACACACATGCAGCTGCAAGCTCAGATGGATGTGCAGGCCAAGGAGCTGGATGAAGCTAGGGCAGCGTTGAAGCAGGTGCGCTTGTTCATACAAGGAAAGTGTGTGTGAGAGAGTGTGTGTGCGTGTGAGTGTGAGTGTGTGTGTGGTGG
>Ga0307963_1003102_pt1:0-5000 | contig 13142 bp, 13 predicted proteins | sample OrgLakmetagen594_FD_201829 | JGI IMG/M metagenome (GOLD analysis project Ga0307963, IMG submission 201829) | Saline water microbial communities from Organic Lake, Antarctica - #594 | ecosystem: Environmental > Aquatic > Non-marine Saline and Alkaline > Saline | place: Antarctica: Organic...
GAGCGAGAGAGAGAGAGAGAGAGAGAGAGAGAGAGAGAGAGAGAGAGAGAGAGAGAGAGAGAGAGAGAGAGAGAGAGAGAGAGAGAGAGCGAGCGAGAGAGAGAGAGAGAGAGAGAGAGAGAGAGAGAGAGACAGAGAGAGAGAGAGAGTCAGAGAGAGAGAGAGAGAGAGAGAGAGAGAGAGAAAGAGAGAGAGAGAAAGAGAGCAAATGTGCTGGTGCACGTGTAGGGGCAGCGTACTCACCGTTGAGTACGCACATACCTATCACCTCTCCTTGTCTCCCTCCATCTAGATCTGCCTACCCGTGCGCAATCACAAATAAAAAAAAACGTAGCACATGTAGAAAAATAAGAATACTTACCACCATCCTCCTCCTCTTCCACCACAGATGCCACACTGTGCTTGATACCGGCCACCCCCTCCTGTGCAGCCTTCTTGCCTGCAGAGTGTGTGTATGCGTGCACTTATAAGCGTTTGTGTGTGCGTGTGTGTATGTATGTGTGTGTTTTGTGTGGAGATGACGCTCCAGCAAGGCTGCCAGGAAGTGTTTGGGAGCTAATGACCACCCACACCCACACATGCACGTATGCATACACACATACGCACACACACACGTGCACACACATGCACTCATGCTGTGCACACCCACACATCCACCTGTAGCTGCCGTGTATGCAGTCTTTCTAGACGTGCGTGCACTCACTCACAGCCACACCCACACACACCTGTTGCTGTTGCGGATGCAGCCTTGCTAGCAGTGCGTGTGATTGCTGGGGCAGGGTTGCGCGTGCTAGCTGAGCGATTGAATGCAGCTCCCCCGCTTTTAGCAGGTGGCGCACGCACGCTTGCAGAGCGGTCAAAGGCCTGGAATTTGTGAGATGTGTGTGTCTGTTTGTGTGTGTGTGTGTGTGTGTGTACGTGTGTACCTGGGCCTACGTTTGTAGTAGATTGTGTGTGTGTGTGTGTGCAGATGGTCTTGTGAGCCTGCTTCTGTTTACGCCTGTGAGGAGCATGCAGTTGATCTCTGCTGTGCACATACACGTACGCATGCACACACGCACACGTGCTTATACGATCAAATTCACGCACATACTCCTTCCACCTGGCTGGGATATCGTTTATAGGAATCGTTCCTATGCACTCTCTGTAGGTGGCGTGTGCCTGCAAGCCAACCTCCTACACAGCCTACGCAGACAGACCGCACAAATGAGCTCCAAACCACTGCCCCCCCCCCCCAAAAACTTGCTTTTCATGCGCTGCAGGTGGCGTGTGCCTGCAAGCCAACTGCCGACAGACTGAGAAGAGCAAAGCCCTCGTCTTAACCAGCACGCTCTCTCCTTGCTAGTCATGCTCTGCGAGTGGCGTGCCTGCACTCTAACTTTTGATGAGCTTGAAAATAGCACTGCGCACGATGAGCCCCGACCACTCCTCCCCCAAACACAGGCACACACCCACCTTGCTAGGCACGCTCTGCATGTGGCGCGCCTGCACTCCAACTTAGAGATTGAAAATAGCACTGCATACAATGCACCCCAGCCATTCCTCCCCCAAACACACGCACACACCCACCTTGCTGGGCACGCCCTGTAGGTGGCGTGCCTGCACTTCAACCCTATGCGGCGCCTGCGCTGCTTCACGGGCCTTGGCCGCCTGGAAGGCATCTGCCTGACGCTGACGCTCAAACTCAGCCTCCTCGGCTGCCGCCTCACGCGCGGCACGGTATTCAGCTGCACGTTGCTCTGTGTGTATGTGTGTGTGTGTGTGTGCTGCGGCACGGTACTCAGCCGCACGTTGCTCTGTGTGCGTATGTGTGTGCGTATGTGTATGCGTGTGTGAGTGTGAGTGTGTGTGCGTGTGTATGTGCGTGTGTGTGTGTGTGCTGCGGCACGTAACTCAGACGCACGTTGCTCTGTGTGTGTGTGTGTGCGTATGTGTGTGCGTGTGTGTGTGTGTGCTGCGGCATGGTGCTTAGCCGCATGATGCTCTGCAGGAGTGTGTGTGTGTGTTGCGTATGCCTATGCGCTTTAATCTGTTGCCTCAGCAACGTGCACGCACACACACTAGCACACATCATTTGTTGTGCATGGTACTCTAATTGGCAAGAACATGCTGATTAAACACAACACAAGCATTTCCCTTTCCCTTTCCCCCCTTGCAAAAGCAACATACACAGCATGCAATGGCGGCAACACTCACCACAAACAAACGCGCAAACACACACATACACGCAACGAATAAACGCACACGTACACATACACACAGAGAACACACACACACAGAAAGAACACACAGACACACAGAGAACAACCAAACACACACGTACCAGCTGCCGCTTTGGCCTCCTTCTCCTTTGCCTCAGCCTTTGCCTTAGCTGCGTTTGCCTTGGCTTCCAGGCGGGCCTCCTCGGCCGCCCTGCGGGAACAAAGCACAGCGGCAGTTATGTGTATGTGTGTGGCGTGTGTGTGTGTGTGTCTCTGTGTATGTGTGTGAATGTATGTCTCCGTATATATGTGTGACGTGTGTGTGTGTGTATGTGTGTGTGTGTCTGTATATACACGTGTGATATGTGTGTGTGTGTGTGTGTGATTAATTGATGGATCGATTGCGTAAATTGTGAGCATGCATTTATGATCCACATCTCCCGCTGTCCTGCAAATGCAAAGCATGTCAAATAGTGCACGCGTTGAATGTGTGATTTGTGTATCCATAATAAGGCCTCACATTACTCCTCCAAATCTGCTGTGGGTGCCGATTTGGTGTCTTGTGTGTGCTTAATACATAGGGTGAGCCATAATTGCGATGTTACCGCCAAAACACTGTGCGTATAAACCGTACGCATGAATCTTACGCATGCACCAGAGACCTTACAGTTTGAGAGTGCCTCTGCCAAAACACCGTCATCATGTACGCACGGCTTTGGCCAACTCTAAGAAAGCATGCGTGTGTGCTTTTGTGCACCTGCAGCTTAGCTTCAACAACTGCATTTTTGGATACATGATTCATGCACGTGAAAGCCCGCAAAAGCACGCTTCTAGCAACAACCAAGTCACGCAAGCACCGACCAGGTTACTCTTACTTGCGTGAGCGCACAGAGGATCACACACATACACGCACCCACACGTTCAGGCACAAACGCACATGCACACACACATACTCGCACACACAACAAACGCACGCACCCACACGTTCAGGCACAAACGCACACGCACACACAAACACTCATACACACACTCATACACACACGCCCGCACGCACACACACCGCAGCAGCAGTCATAGCCAGCGTACCGTGCTTCCTTTGCCGCCTTCTCCCTCACAGCTTTCAGCTCCTCCGCCTTTTTGCGCTCTGCCTCCACACGCGCCATCTTTTCGTCCTTCTCCCTCTGCACTGCTGCTCTGCTTTCTGCTGCCTGCAGCCATACATTACAATTACACAGGTGCCATATAATACAATTACACAGGTGCCATACATTACAATTGCACAGGTACCATACATTACAATTACACAGGTGCCATACATTACAATTGCACAGGTGCCATACATTACAATTGCACAGGTGCCATACATTACAATTACACAGGTGCCATACATTACAATCACACAGGTGCCATACATTAAAAATTACACAGGTGTGACAGGCGTGCAGTTTGAGCAGGACAATTGCACAGGTGTGACAGGCGTGCAGTTTGAGCAGGAGCAGAGAGACCACACCTCTGTACGTAGTGCAGTGGTGCATGCACCTTTCCCTCAAACCGTCTCTTTCTCCTGCACAACACAGGCACACACGCACATGCACACACACGCATACCACGCTGGCCTTGGATACACCCACACAAACATATACAAACACGCACATGCGTACACACACACGCGTACACACACGCACATGCGTACACACACCAACACTCACACACACGCACACCTTTGCATCTGCCTCCCTCTTGGCTTTGGCCACGTTTTCAGCGGCCTTGGCTTTCACGTCTTCACGATGGAGAGCCTCAGCTGCCTTGATTTCCTCCATGGAAGCAGAGAGGGCAGGGGGGGCCACGTACTGGCCACGTTGAGTGGTCGCACTGGGTGTAGTGTGTGTGTGTGCTATGTGTTGTGTTGTGTATTGTGTTTGTGGGTGTAGTGTGCGTGTGTGTGTTATGTGCTGTGTGTTGTGCATTGTGTGTGTGTGTTGGTGTTGTGTATTGTGTGTGCATGTGTGTGTACGTGTGTGTGTGTGTGTGTGTGTGTGTTGGTGTTGTGTATTGTGTGTGCATGTGTGTGTACGTGTGTGTGTGTGTGTGTGTGTGTGTGTGAAGCTGTGTGTGCTTTCAATGTGCTGCGCGTACTACACAACTCTGCATCAGTTAGTGGCTGCCTCTGGCTCCTCCATGACCTAAAAAATAACTAGGACCTTTTTAAGCATGCTTGTATCCGTCATGTCATACTTCCCCGTGTTTCATTGTATGGAACCTCCCTACGGTCAGTCCCTCAAAAACACAGTGCTGCACGGGAATATCTTGAGGGTATGTGTACGTATGTGTGCATGCGTGTGTATAATGCGCATGAGCACTGTGAACTTGAAAACACTCTATGCATGAACATCCGTATCTGGTCTGTTCGACTCATGCCTAAGCACAACACAGGGCATGAGGGCCAACAGATGGCTTTGCCGAGTGGTTGCACTAGCTGCATGTGTACGTGGATTTCTTCTCACACACGTGCTGGTGGTGTCTGGTGTGTGTGTGTGTGTGTGTATTTGTTTGTGTGTTTGTGTGTGTGTGTGTGTGTGTTTGTGTGTGTTGCCAATGAGCAATAGAGAGCGGGAGCGGCTCTGAGGGACATTTCATTAGCTCTTGCGTGAACACTTTGCTAGCATTTATTTAGCTTATGCACATCCGCTATTGGGCCTACAGCATGTGGCGCACTACGAATTTGTAGCAGAGAAAGTAGCACCTCAAAATTAAACTTTAGGGAAGAACGAAAGCGTACTCACCCACACCTGCACCCAC
>Ga0307963_1003102_pt1:10000-13142 | contig 13142 bp, 13 predicted proteins | sample OrgLakmetagen594_FD_201829 | JGI IMG/M metagenome (GOLD analysis project Ga0307963, IMG submission 201829) | Saline water microbial communities from Organic Lake, Antarctica - #594 | ecosystem: Environmental > Aquatic > Non-marine Saline and Alkaline > Saline | place: Antarctica...
ATTGTTGAGGATCAGGAGAGTTACACTTGACTAGAAATGGCTTTTAGTGGGTACGTTGACGGCTTCAGGGATTCAGGAGAGTGTAGGCGCTTTGAACATGGTTGCTCAATACTTTCCACTTTGGATGACGGCCACAGCCTACGAGATGGACAGTGCTGCTCCATTTTGCAGGGCGTGTCTCTTGGTCCAGCAGCCTTTTCTATTCACAAACACTCCCTGATTACAGTACTTCTCCATTGTGCAGCGCATGCCTTTTTGATCCAGCAGCCTTTTCTATTCTGCTATTAACGAACAGAACAGATTACAATTCTGCTCCAATTTGCTGTGTTGACAAGCACTCACAAACTCAAAAATAACAACACTGCTCCGTTTTGCTCATCATTCACAAACACTGAAAAGGAACAACACTGCTCCGTTTTGCAGGGCACGCATCGTTAATCCGCACTATTATTGGCGGGGTCCAGATCATTGACATGATGGTCTTGGTAGTGGACGTCACAAAAGGTGTGAAGTGTAGCATTCACTGTGCACCTGTGTGTGTTTGTGTATTATTGTGTGCGTATGCTGTATATCTGGTGCTTGCTATGTCTGGAACCACTTGTAAGATGTGAGTGGGTGTATGTCAGAAGGCACCCACGCCTTGGTAGCCTTGTGACATGGTAGTCGTAATAGTGGACGTCACAGGAGTTTTGAAGTGTGTATAATACACTGTACACCTCTGTTTGTGTGCGCTTTTAGGTTTGTATGTGTGTATCCTGTGTATGCGCCGCGTGGTTCTACTAGTTGTATTTTTGGTGTGGGTGTGGGTGTGGGTGTGGGTGTGGGTGTGGGTGTGGGTGTGGGTGTGGGTGTGGGTGTGGGTGTGTGGGTGTGGGTGTGGGTGAGTACAAATGTGAGTATTAAGGTGGTGCCAATCAGTGGTGATACATGTATACAGTGTGCCTGCACTACACAACGACAAGCTTGTGGCCGTGGATGCCACAAAGAAAGGTGAGTGGGGTGTGATTTGGTGTGCCTGAGAGAGGCAGAGAAAATCGTGTTAAACAGGCCAGAATAATAAGCTCTGATATCTAAGCAAAGTTTTACACATCTAAACCACTTTTCACGCATCCTCAATCTCTAAGCAAGTCCTTCACACCTGTGTATTGCTGTATTATCCTTTCTTCGTTTTCTGACATACTTTTTACCAGCCTACAGGTCCAAACAGCATTTGCCCTTCTTTCTGGTCTGCATTTTTCAAGCCTCCTGTTTGAAAATCAGCAATTGCTCCTGTCTGACCCGACCTGTCCTTCACAGGCCTCCAAACCCAAACAGCAGAGTGCATGGTCGTGGGGGAGATTGCCACCAGCAACCTCATCGTGGCCTTGAACAAGTGCGACATGCTGCCAGAGGTATGTGTGTGTATATGCACGTGTTGGTGTGCGCGTTTAATTTATGTGTGGACACATTTCTGTATGCGTGTGCACATCTGTCTGCGTGTTGTGCTCGCGCACTCAAGTGTTTGTTTGCATTGAGCGTGAGAAGGTTGAGTGTATTTATGTCACTTGTCACTTGCCATTTGTGTTTTGGATTGGGTCTCACGGTCTCACGTATAAAGTATCCCTTGCCTGCCAGCTATACCCAGTACCTGCTTGTTCAGCTGACTTTCCAAAGTTTCAGCCTCATGCCTCATGCTTCATTTCTTGCCAATTATCAAATCAGCAAGCTCTGCTTTACAGGTAATGAGCAGGTCTGCTTCAAGTAGTGCTGTTTTGTAAAGGGGTCTAATAAACGCAGACACACACAGACGCGCGCACACACACACACTCTAGCGCACATACCTACTTTCATGGATGCATACGCAACATTCTAAACGCCAGGACAACCGCCCCAAAGCCATAAAGAAGGCTCAAAAGCGGTTGGCCCAAACCTTTGGGATGACAAAGTTTGCTGACGCTGCTATGATCCCGATGACAGCCAAGCAAGGTGAGTATGGTATCTCTGTGTGTGATTGTGTGTGTGTGTCTGTGTGTGCAAGTGTGTGTGTGTGTGTTTCTGTGTGTGAAAGTGTATGTGTGTGTAAGTGTGTGTGTCTCTTTGTGTGTGAGTGTGTGTGTCTCTGTGTGTGTGAGTGTGTGTGTGTTTCTGTGTGTGTGTGCCTGTGTGTGTCCAAGCATGTACGTGTGTTTGCGTGTACATGTTTCGGTAAAACTGTGTACGAATGGTAGATATGAGTACGAAAGATAGGGTTTGTGAAGGTCAGTGTTCTCCTGGTTTTGTCCCCACTCCACGCATATTTACGCTTGTTCACGCTTGTTCACGCTTGTTCACACTTGCAGCGCACACGTATAGCTCACACTTGTACCTTTCTTGTGTTCAAGTGCTTTGTTACTGCTTTGCTGTGCTTCAGACCTTGAACCAGCACAGAAGTTGAACAAATACTCATACATGTACGTATACAGACACACAAACACACTAATGCTTGCTCAAACTCACACAGAAATACACATAGGCACACGCATACACAAGTGTGTGCGCTGCTCCTAAACAAATCTGAAATGCACGCATACAAACACGCTTATAGAGAACACACACATACACAACAAGAGACCTGCACATTCACGAGTATGCTTGCCTCTATCAATTGCCCCCCCCCCCCCATGCACAGGTGCCTCAGACCTCCTCATGTGGGGCACCTCAAGGCCTTCCTCGTCATGACACGATGCCGCACAATCTTGGGCATGGTCTGCACAGTCACGAGCATCTTTATCAATTGCCCCTTCCCACAGGTGCCTCAGATCCTGGTGTGGAGCACCTCAAAGCATCCCTCGTCAACATGGTGCCAGCTGACGTGCACACAGCCGGGTCTACCAAGCCTTTCCTGTTTGCCGTGGACCACTGCTTCTCCATCAAGGGCCAGGGCACTGTCATGACTGGCACGGTGCTGCAGGTGTGTGTGGGTGCTGTGTGGGCTGTATTCCGTGTGGTGTGAAATGATGGTGTGTGGTCGGCTGTTTTATGGCTGTCTCCCCCATCAAGGGCCAGGGCACCGTCATGACTGGCACAGTGCTGCAGGTGTGGGTGGGCTGTGTGGGCTGTATTCCGTGTGGTGTGAAATGATGGTGTGTGGTCGGCTGTTTTATGGCTGTCTCCCCCATCAAGG
>Ga0307963_1003114_pt1 | contig 13127 bp, 12 predicted proteins | sample OrgLakmetagen594_FD_201829 | JGI IMG/M metagenome (GOLD analysis project Ga0307963, IMG submission 201829) | Saline water microbial communities from Organic Lake, Antarctica - #594 | ecosystem: Environmental > Aquatic > Non-marine Saline and Alkaline > Saline | place: Antarctica: Organic Lake...
TATCGCGGTGGAGGAGCTTTACGGTACTCGGTACCAAAGTGGCTCCTTTCCCTTAATTAATGTGGGGAGTGGCTTTCACTGCCTGCTTATTTTTTTCATTTTCTTTTTCGTACCCAAACATCTTCTTGGAGGGTGTTGTGCACTCGTCACCGTGATACAGAAATATATTGAGAGTGGACACCACCCTTTTTTTAAATACTCATCACTGATTTGTAGATTGCCCCCCTTCACATCTTCAGTACACAGTGTGCACCTTGCCCTGCAGCCCACCTGTCATAATGACACAAAACCTCAAACCTCTGCTTTTGCAGGGTGCACCTTGGCCTCTGCCATCGCTGCAGAGCTCTCTAAAGGCAAGCCCCTGCTTGAAGCTGTGGGAGCAGCATCCCAGTATCTGCATGCAGCTCTGTGGTAGGTGTGCTGTTAGTTGTGTGTGTACAGAAGTGTGTGTGTGCTTCATATAAACCACTGCCAGGAGCTGTTGGAGAAGCATTTCAACACCGAACTGACTGTGCTGATAGACTGTGCTGATCATTATGGGTTGGTGCACCTTCCTTTCCAATTGTAAGAGGTTTATGCTCCCTTCTCTGTAAGTCCACGCAGCTTTGTGGACTGCCTTTGAATCGTGCCAGTGGTCGAGAGTTATACGTGAAAGAGTTAAAGGAAAAAAACTACGCAGGCAGTGAAAGCCACTCCCCACATTAATTAAGGAAAAGGAGCCTCTTTGGTACCGAGTACCGTAAAGCTCCTCCACCGCGAAAAGGAAGGAAAAATCGATGGGGATCAGGAGGGTTGCAGGCTTGGCCTGAAACCGGCTCCTGATGAGAGTTAGTTAAACAATACACCTGCATTCTTGAAATAAAATGATTGTGCCTTTAATTACAAAGTACACACGCGCCATGTTGCTACAGTTCTTCAAGGGTTTGTTCATGTGCGGCGCTGGCTATTGCAGGCCTGTGTGCCTTTCCTTATACAGACAGCTCTTTGGAGCTGTTTTTTGTGCGTCAAATGCGTGCCAATGTACGTTTGCTGAATCTGTGTGGGATCTTTCTTGCTCATGTCACATGAGTTGCATGAGGGGTAGATGCTGAACCCCGCAGTCTGTTGCAACAGGGTCCCACGCTAGGTATCTGCAAACACCCCTCTGACTCCCCTCTTCAAGCTCTTTCACTCTTGTGTTCCATGATGCAGGCACAGCAGAAAAGCGTGCAATGGGAGTGGGCCTCAGCGGCCCTTCGATCACTCACCCCCCTCTCAAAACTCGTTCACTATTGTGCTCCATGACGCAGGCACAGCAGAGGAGCGAGCATCGGTAGTGGGCCTCAGCGACCCTTCAACCACGGCTGGATGCTCTCTGATTGGCAAACGCACAGGTAAGTGGGTTAGTGCAATAGAGGCTGCTTCTTACAAAAGAGCTGGCCTCAAAACGTCACACCAATCTATATCACGATTGCTCATCACAGACAGCAATTGCATGTGTGAATTAGTGAATGGTGAACGTATCGAAGCACCCTGTAAGAGAGCTGCTAGTATGGCAGCAAACAACTGTGCCCAACTGTCATCTAATCTCGGCTAGTTACTCTGCTAACCAGACAAACCCATCTATGTCAGAGAACATGAGTTAGACAGTCCAGGGAAAGACAGAGCAAAAATCAAGGACCACGTGCTTGTACAAAGTACAGCCGCCTCCGTAATCTGTATGTCACACTTGAAATGATCTAAACACACTTTCTCCAGCTTTGCTCCAGGTGCCCCTCCTGCAGTGCAGAAGGCATGGACCACGAACTTGATACCCATACCAATCAACTAATGATTGCGTTTGCTTTCTGTTATATAAATGTACGTAATTGAAACACATCTGCTCTATCACACTTCAAGTACCCCTCCTACAATGCAGAAGGCATGGACTATGAACATACACCAATAATGTTTGGATTTTAGTATTTGCTTTCTGTGACACACATTTACGTAATTAAAACACACCTGCTTTATCGCGCTTCAGGTACCCCTCCTACAGTGCAGAAGGCATGGACCAGCAGAGAGCAGATGCAGGATTCGTGAGGCGCTCCCTGTGCCTGTACGCCGTCACCGACCCTGATCTCAACAAAAAACAGGGCAGGTTTGTGGCTGCGTATGCACGCGTGTCTGTGCAAGCATGCGTGCCTTCATTTATACGTTGTGTAATCTGTATCTGTCAATGTTTCAAGTCTCAAGCCTCGGCATTATGCATACTTGGTCATATGTGTTGCGTATCTGTGCGTACCTATCCTCATTTGTCTGTAAGCATGTGTGGACTACTGTGTTTGTGTTTGTATAATGCCCTTATTACGTACTCATGTGTTTGTATACTTTGTGTGGGCTACTGTGTTATGTGTTGCATATCTGTGCGTACCTATCCTCATGTGTCTGTAAGCATGTGTGGACTACTGTGTTTGTGTTGTGGAATGCCCTTATTACGTACTCATGTGTTTGTGAGCTTTGTGTGGACTACTGTGTTATGATTTGCGTATCTGTGCGTACCTACCTTCCATGTGTCTGTAAGCATGTGTGGACTACTGTGTTTGTGTTTGTGTAATGCCCTTATTACGTACTCATGTGTTTGTGAGCTTTGTGTGGACTACTGTGTTATGTGTTGCATATCTGTGCGTACCTATCCTCATGTGTTAAAGTATGTGTGGACTACTGTGTTTGTGTTTGTATCTTTACGTGCCTTTGTATTTTTTTGCTTTATTTTGCTTGTCTTGTGCGCTCCATGCAATCTGCTGTGTGGTCATAAGAGTGAATGGGTTTGCTTTATATTTTATACTGTCCCTGTGAGTCACAGGCTTTGCTTTCAGCTAAAGGTGTACACTAGTACCTAGACCTATGTGCACCTAGTCCTATGTACACTACTGCCTAGTCCTATGTGCACTAGTACCTAGTCCTACGTGCACCTAGTCGTATGTGCACTAGTACCTAGTACCTATGTACACTAGTGCCTAGTCCTATGTGCACTTGTACTTATCCTATGTGCACTAGTACCTAGTCCTATGTGCACCTAACCCTACGTGCACAGTGCTTGTATGCAGCCCTTCCTTGCTTTACTTGCAACCCTCTAACTAGTTGTTTTATTTATACAGCTTAAAACATTGATGTGCAATAGAGACAGGGCAAGATTTGCTGCATCCACAGCTGCCAGAACCAAAAGAGGGGAAGAATCGGCTGCCTGAATACATCTCAGCACCTTGACTTCTTGATCACAACATTTCTCTATTTTCAATTTGCTGTCAGGTGCTATCTCTACGCATGTGTGCGTTGCCTCCAATGTAACAAATAGTGCATGTGTATGTATGTATGTGTGTGTGTGTGTGTGTGCGTGTGTGTGTGTGCGTGTGTGTGTGTGTGTGTGTGTGTGTGTGTGTGTGAACCCCAATGTCTCAAGGACTACACGTGACAGCATGGTGCAGAGAGCAACAAGGTTGTGGTGAGAAGCTTGTGATCAGAAGCTTGCTCATCACAACCTTGTTGCTCTCTGCACTATGGCTGTCAAGTGCAGACACAGCTGCAAATGCAAGAGGCGCCACAACTGCAAGATCTCACAAGGAAACGGAACAAATACTTGATCAAGTGGGAGGGATACGCATTGTGGGAGGGCTACCCATTGTGGGAAGGAAACAGGTTGTTATTTGAGAGCACCACTTAGTGGTCGAGTTTGCTGGGCGGGGAAACCAACTACACAGCTGGCGGTTCAGAGGCCCTCATCAGCCCCAACTGCATTCGTGTGTTTATCCCATTGCTTTACAGGTTAAGCCCTGCGCACAGCGCTTTTAACCCCTTACATATTCTTATGTGTAGGTCGCTGCTAGACGCAGTCACGGCCGCACTGGCAGGGGGCGCAACAATGGTGCAAGTCAGAGAAAAGGGAGTCAGTGGGGGTGCCTTCTTGAAGGAGGTCCAGTCAGTGTTGCAGGTAGGTATGTCGTAGGCGTGGTGATAAGCGAGAGAACGTAATGAGAAGGGTTGGCCAGAACCATATATATGGACATGCGGTATACGATGTATATATGGTATTGTTTGCAGGGATTTCATCGGAAATAGATCACATACGGCGTATGCATATGATTCTGGCCAACCTAAGTAATCCACACCATGAGTTTAAGGTTGTTGCAAACAAGGAGCAAAGTTGTTGCAAAAGATGGCATGAGCCTCGCTGTGAAAGGTGTTAGATGTATGATGTGTAGCAAGGTTACTGGGGGCTGCACGCAACCAATGAGCAGGGATGTTACGAGATATGGCAGAGGTGAGGTTGACTGCAGATGAGTGGTGCACATGTCTCCAGGGTAAGAAGGCTGGAATACGTCATGCAGTCAGTGCTATACAGCGAATGGTATACAACTGCAGGAGCAATTTTCACCCCGGAAAAACAGCACAGAACATCACACAGTAGGCTCTAGCAGCCACCTGTTGCTGCAAATGATTGGAAGATCAACGTAATGTCCAGCAACCTCCAGAAAGCAACAGCATTCATGTGTGCACTGCGCATTCAAAGCCAATTACCTGTGGCCTGCAAAGCCAGGTTAAAGTAATTCCAACATATTTCATAAAAATAAGAAACAGGACGCAGTGCCACTTGTCCAAGCATGGTTACTATCTGTGCTCACCAGGGTTGTTCAGTTTGAGGTTTGTCCAAAAGTTCGGGTTTGCAAACTTTCACGCATTTTAATGAATTTTAAAAGTGCCGTTCGGAGTTCGGTCAAATTTCGACGAACCTATAAGAGTTTGTCGAACTCTACAGCATGCTTCCGTCAAAATTGCAAGGGACAACAGTTCAGTCCCACTCTTTCCTTGCAAAAAAAATAACATGTTTAGATATTATTAATAATAATTAAATATATATATATATATGAAATATGATGTGATCTATATCAGGCCAAAAATTTTCCTTGGTCTTAAGGCCGAACTTGTCACACATTTATGAAGTGCTAAGGATTTATACAACGCGGCACTTGCACTGCACCTTAAGGTTCTCCTTTTGTTGCTCTACAATGATGACATGGTCTCATTCCGGCCCCCTTTTCCCCCTATAATTGTTTATAAACATATACAAGTTTTGAAGGTGGGAGGAGGAGCCCAAGGGCCCGTTTCCCAAAATTGCACATCGAACCCTTCAAACAGTTCGAGGGTTCTAGAACTTTTACAAACTTTATTGAACCCTTGCTCCCAAAAGAACGAACTGAACAACCCTGGTGCTCACTCTAATGCACACACACACACATGCACACATGCACAAAACGTGAATGTACGTGCACACACACACACATACACACATACACACACATACACACACATGCACACATGCGCAAAAACGAATGCACACGTAATGTGCACTTTCACACACGCATGCACACACAGACACACACTCACACTCACACACAAATACACACAGGTATGTCGTAGTGCTGGTGTGCCTCTCATCGTTAACGACCGTGTGGACGTTGCCCTTGCAGCTGGGCCTGATGTTGGTGAGTTGGAATATAAATCCATTTCGCTAACTAGTATAGCATATAACCAGTGCATATTTATCAAATTGACACAAATTGCTACCTGTGCTTATGTCTGGCACTGATACCTGGTAGGATTCAATTTCAAGTTCATGAAACTTCGAATTTCCATTTGCTCCACATATATATTTGCTTCCCTTTAGTGTTGATCTTGTTGTGGGGAGGCTGCAAACCAGCATTGCATAAGACACCGCCTTTGACCACTTGCCTGGCTTTGCTCAAAAGTAAAAAATCAACCTCAAGTCAGGAGGCCTTAGGAAGTAAAATTTTTAAGCGGCATGTCTACTTTTTGATTGAAAGATTGGGTAATTGGAATCCTGAGGTCGAGAGCTATTGATTAATATATATATATATTATACGGGTCGAATTGGGGAGGGGTGGGGCGGGGTGGTCCCCTGGCGGGGTGTTAGGTATTTCGGGGGGTCTCCAGTTTCTTTCTGGGCCACTTCAACGGAATTCTTTATATATACTACCATCAGAATCCTTGGCTTATTCCCAGTTGATTGCCAGCCTTTTTGAGCTAATTGGGTAGATAGGGGAGTCTGTGGACATGTCCAAAAGTCAGGCACACGCGCTCAGGTTCAGGCCGCGGGGTGAGTCAAGACAATGGAGCAGCAACTCACTCCATACTTCCAGGATTGTGCTAGTATAAGATATTCAGCGGAACTATGAGAAATGGAAGCAGTGTGGGGCTATGCAAGCCAGTTGTGGGTGCTGCCTGGTAGGTCATGTATGCATGGGCGTCCGTATCTCAGTTTTTGTTCCATAACTCTGCAACACTTAAGTTTCAAGTCTCGATGAATATGCAGATGGATGCAGATATCAAAAAGGAACAGATTGGTACCCTTTTTGTCTGGGTGGGAGCACTGGAAGGGGGGTTTGGGGGGTGGGGGGTCACTCAGGGGGCTCCACCCCAAAAAGCGGACATGCCTTCCATGAATAACGAATAAGCACCCTCCTGCTCAAGTGAACAATTAAACTCAGTCCCCTCACGTGCTCTGGTGTGAAACCTCAGCTTCTGGTGTCCAATCTTGACCTTCTGGTGTCCAATCTTGGGCCTTCTGGTGCGCAATCTTGACCTTTTGGTGTGCAATCTCGACCTTCTCACGTGTTAGGTGTGCAATATTGGACCTTGCAAGAGGTTGAATTGACCTGCTTCCCGTCATACCACACAGCTGATCACCTGTCTCTGGCTCACATGTTTTGGCTCTTCACAGGCGTTCATGTGGGCCAGGACGACCTGCCTGCTGCTGAGGTACGTGCGGATATTGATTGACGTGCTCATGATCTGTTGCTCAGGTACGTGCTTGTGTTTCTTGCTCTTTAATTTTTTAGAAGAGCTATGACATGCTAGAAATGAAAGTGCTACGCCCAATGAGGATACCCCCTGAACCTATAGCCGTTTTGCTTTTTTCTTGAGCGTGGATGGCCACTGGCACTTGGGACAAGAGAAAATTGGCTTCATTGCTTGTGCAATGTTTTGGCACTTTGTATTGAATGCGTGGTAAAAAAGGAAGGAAACGCTCATGGCAGACAGCAAAGAAGCTGTAGAGTGCCCTGAGCCCTAACACATGGGACGAGAGTGTATAATGCTAATCATAGCAGTGAAATCTTTGACTCATCTTTATGTAACCCGTGTGTAAATAAGGACGGCACCTGAATCTAGTTTCGCAATGCAGGTCTGCTACTGGGCTTTAAAAGGAACAGTTTTCCTCTACTATTAGGTCTGCATACTGCCGGGCTCTCATGGGATCCTTTTAATCCGCCACAGGGACGCAGATTGATGGGCCCTCATAAACTGTATTTTCCTTCTCCACAGGTCCGCAAACTGCTGGCCCTTGCTAATTCAATTATTTTCCGCTACAGGTCCGCAAACTGCTGGGCCCTCATAGGATCCTTGGAGTCACTGTGAAATCGGTGCAAGAAGCTGAGCAGGCGAAGATGGATGGTGCTGACTATGTGGGATCTGGTGCAGGTGAATGTGAACAATTTGTTTGGACAGGTATTTGAATCAGATGGTAATTTAAGATGAAATTCAAACACACAAGATAATCAAAACTGCGCCGTAGTGGAGGGTGTGGATAGTAGGAGTGCATGGAGCTCATGACGGGCCCATGTACGTGCGTGCATTTTTGGAGACTGTGTTTATCCTGGTGGTGCATCAGAAATAGGTGATATGCAGCGATAAATGCAATCCTGCAGAGTCTATGAGCATGAAGTGCAACACGGAATGTGTTGTTGTGGGGAAATCGTACGCAGGCCAGGTGGTGATTGAGAGTACACAGTGGCTCTTCTATGCACGTACAATGTTTGTGCATGCAGTCTACGCATCAAGCACCAAAGACAGTGACGTCATCGGCCTCTCTGGCTTGGCACGTGTTTGCGAGGCAGCATCTCCTGTGCCAGTGGTAGCCATTGGAGGCATTCAGGTGCGTCGTGGTGAAGCATCGCAAGAAGCCTTTCCCGTCATGGCTGTCGGTCATTAGCAACGTCTTCAGCACACCTTATGGCGGGTACAGAAATCTACTAAATGCAGAAAGACAAGTTCTGACCGGTTATTTGTGTTTTATTTCGTTAGAGCCTTTGTGAGAGTGTTTTGATACTCTAAAAGGAGTTGTTTCATCAGAGGTTGGGCGTTGAGCGACAATACACAAGCTTTTGTTGTTGCATTATAACTGACACAATAATTTCTCCATGTTCAATTTCAAGGTGCAAAATGCCCTGGAGTCGCTCACGGCCGGAGCTGCTGGCATCGCTGTGGTTTCCGTCTTATTTGGTGCAGCAGACGTAGAGAGTGCCACGCGGAATCTCATGACAAAGCTCAAAGGCTTTGCGTGTTGAGGCTTATATTAAATAAACTGACCTAGGCTTATAATCTGAATTCGTGGAACTCAATAATTAGTGGCATTTCCGTAAATTGTACAATTCTTTTTACAATTCGTGACTACATTTAAATCTCTTACTTATCAAAATCCCTCTGCTCTACCTGACTGCTCTATACTTCCTGCTATCTTTCTATCCATATCTATATTTCCCGCGATCTATTTTCTCTTAAGGAACATTCCCCCTACCCATAAAAAATACAATTTTTTAATTGGTTTTGCGGAGGGAAGTTGTACGTGTACGATTTCCACCACGATTTTACAACACTGTAAACCAATATAGAAACCGAAGCGTTAATTGAAACTATCAGACTACCACCACCTGAAACACACCCTTCGAAGGGAGAGGGCAGTTTTCGCCCATCCGGAGGGACAGCATGACTAGTAAATATGGTAATCCTTAGATGGCTATATCATAGAGCACCTGTCTTGCTGCAAGCCAGCATGTCAAGACATGCTTGCCCTTCTTCCCCCAGGCATGTTTGGCGAGCAAACCTACATTCCTCCCGGGGACGAAATCCAGAGTAAAACTGGTACCAAGCGGGAGCCATCCACTCTTGGCCTGAATTTAAAAGCAGGGACTCCAAAGATTGGGAAGGTGCGCACATGCCTTCCATGTACAGCAGTCACACACGAAAGACAAGCACACACGTACACTCACGCACACACGCGCACACGCAGAAACACACGCGCACACACACATAAAGAGGTTACAGATAGAGCCATCAGGCAAAAAGTGTGACTGCAAGGCTGTGTATGTACACACACACACACACACACACACACACACACACACACACACACACTCACGCACGTACACACACTCACACACGTACACACACCCACGCACGTACACACACTCACGCACGTACACACGCACACACATGCACTCTAACTCACACATTTTCACACACACACTCACATTCACACTCACACACAACCACGACCATACTCACACACAGAACCGCTCTCACACACACACACATACACACACAAACACACACACATACACACACAAACACATTTACATAAACTTACGGACACACACATTCAACCACACGCTCACACACACACACACACACTCACTTGCACACACATACACACACAAACAACACACACGCAGGGAAATGATGCCACCTTTGACAAGTTCAAGCCTTTGCAAGAGGGAGTAAAGTACGCAGATCCCCTGACCCTTGTCTTGCAAGCGAAGAAGGCGCAAAAAGGCAAGAACCTGTCTGAGGCACCGTTCAAGGCCGCCACGCCCATGAAAAAATCAGTGACACCCGGGGACTACTATGGGACATCAGGCAAAGTTCCACACATGGCGGTAGGTACAGCTGGACTGGGCACATGCGTGCTTGTGCTACACTGGGGGCCGAAAGCTTGGTGCAGTTGACCCTTTTAGCTTTGTAGCTGATGGAGGGAGTGCATTCCCCGCTATCGCTTTGTAGCCGATGCAGGGATGCAGGAGTGCTAGTGCTATATTAGGGGGACAGACTTAATACAACTGATCCTATTTGCTACGGAGCCGTTGCGGGGGGTGCACGCTTTGTGCACCTTGTCCTTAATTGAAATCATATGGGAACAAGAGCTATTTCCAGAGAGCATCAGATCGACTGACCTTTTGTTGCACGGCCAGTACTTCTGTGTAGGGTTGGCCAGAACCATACGTATACGGTATACGGTGTATATACGGTATTAATGGCAGGGCATCACCTACCATACGGGCATTTAAGGCATGTATAATGTGTAAGGTTCTGGTCAACCCTACTTCCTACTTCTGCGACAATGCAAAGTGTCAGAAAGGGTAATAAGCTGTCAGTGGGCACACGTGGTGCAAATTTTGTCTTGCAAGTATGCCTCCTCTATCTTCTTTGAATGCCGTGCGCAGTCAGGTCAAGAAACCCAAAAGAAGAAAGGTGACGTCCCAGAGCAGCCTAAGGGCATATACACCTCGCCTGCCAAGAAGGGCTCGTTTGGCATGAACAAGACGACGTTGAGTGAACGAGTGGGCTACAAGGGCGTGGCAACAGAGTGAGTGGGGTGGGGTCAGGGAGTTTGGAGGGGGGGCAAAAACCTATCAGGAAGGGTTTGTTAGGAGTTACCACAACAGCCTGTAATGAACGGGAAGGCCTAAATGGAGTGGTTACAGAGTGCATAATAAATAGGGTGGGGTGGGATTTGGTCAAGGGGGTGGGGGGGCTAAGTGGGGCTGCAAAGGGTGCGTCCGTGAAGTGCAATGTCACTCCGTTTTGACAGGTCACGACATTGCTGAGTGGTGTTTCATGAGGGCCTGGCCATACAGTTTGCTCTCCTTCTTTGCAATTCAATTGTTTGAATTTCGCTCGAGTCCTTTCTCCTTGAAACTCAGAGGCACTTTTGCTGTAAATGAATCCTACAAGAAGGCCGTACAGATGCAATTGACAGGGCACAAATTTGAGAACCCTGATCCAGCACATCGTGACTCCTCTTTAATAATCTGGAGTACTTTATCACAAATAATAACTGTGAATTGGGTTTCACAAGATTCATCATAACCCTTTCGTGGTCTTTGGATGTGCTTTTTGGTACCTGAAGTTCAGAGCATGCAAATTTTATTCATGAGCAGGTTTGCGATCTTCAAATTCCTTCCAATCTCATGAAAATCGAGATTGGTTTTCTAGCTCGCGTATCTTCCATTCACTTAGATATGTTAAGCAACATAGGTAATGCGTAAAGGGTTGTGTAGGGCTGTGATTAAAGGCTTTTAATGACATACTTTTGTTTTATTCTGTGTACAAATCTTTTATCTCAAGCATTGGCATAATTAGCACAAGAATGTGGCCGCATACCAAAGCTGCGGCTAGCCAAAAGGCAGTGGGTCACACTCCGACATTTGCTGACCTTCATGTGTGCTTTAATGCATGGTGTCTGCGCCCAGGTATGAGTACCAGCACGACCCCCTCCCCCTTCAAGAGCAGCAGCGGCGTGCACAGGCAGAGGCAAGCAGAAAAGCAAAAGTCACGGAGGCCCCATTTAAGCCGTCTAACCCAGCAAAGAAAGGTGAGGAAGGGAAACTGGTCCGAAAGGGTTGTGGGTGCAGAAGAGGTGAGGCTGATCTGTCCAAGCATTTGGCCCAGATTGTAGAGAGAGAAACGGGTTTATTGTGGAGGACATTAGACGCTGTCTGCAAATCAATCAACGGCAGGGGGGGATACTGGAATAATTAGAGGAATGAGTTTGGCAGAAATGACGTTATTAAGATAAAGCAACTGCCCTGCGTGAGACCTGGCTGTTGTGAGGTAAAGTGGAAAGGTTTTGCCTCTCCTCCTCCTTAAATAAGCTAAACCCAGCAAAACACGACCTCTTCAGATCTTGCAAGATCAATTGATCGGCGTTAGGCAGATCTTTTAAGGAGAGCACTGCCATAGTAAACATATCACGCATCTGCTGCCGCATAATATTCAGGAGTGCACTCCTGTGGCAGACTTATTCGCTGCACAGAGGGTTTTTCTGATAGATCCTCAGCTGTTGTTGCTTTGATCAAATTTGAGTGCACCTTACAGGCTTGAGCTGCTCAGAGGAGCGGTGCTTTTACCTGATTCCTACTTACCTCCCCATTTTTCATTCCTGTGCCTTACTCACGCAGGCAGCTACGGGGTACCCAACAGGACCATTAGCAAAGGAGATGGCGTAGTTGGGGAGTGGACCTACCAGATGGGCGCGAATCCGTTGCCAGGGGCGAAGCGAAGCGACAAGACCGATGCACCAACACCGTTCCGACCTTCACACACGCACGCAAGCCAAAAGATTGAGCCGATTGAATACTTACATGATCCCGAAGTGCCCAAAATGAAGTGAGTGAGCTATGTCAACGTTAGCTGCATTTTTACAAAAAAATGGTCCTGCTCACTCCAGCTGCTACTTATCACCGGTGCCAACCTAAAACATACTTTTTAATGTTCTGTATTTGCAGGGCTGAGGCAGAGCGCAGGAAGGAGGAGGCAACACGATTAGCAGCGTCTGGAGCATGGAAGCCGAACATGGGCCGCAAAACGGACATGGTTCGATCCATAGTCCGAATGAATTTGCGATGATATGTACGTTTTGTAATATTTGTTTGAAGTGCTGTGTGAATCACAACTGTACCATCGGCTTAGGTAAGCCAGGCCGTCTATTTTTCTTCTAAGCACTATAATACTGTAATACTAGGTATTTATGTGACAAAAATTTATTATTTAACCTTTTTGGTCCAGGAGTGCACGCCTATAATTTGGTGTTTAGTTATGGTTTAAAATTTACGACAAGCACCGAAAGCACGAGAAGCCCTCCCAAGGAGGTCAATCAGCACGTCTTGAGTAACAAAGAAAAAAGAAAAAATACTACGCAGGGGTGATAACACCACAAGCATGGATTAAGGAAACAAAGACGTTGCTGTCGGACAGCAAAGTACTCACGCTACCAGGCGGATTCCAAACCGCGACCCCTGGCCTGACCACGGGCCACTAGGCTTTCAGGACAGCTACCCAAGAGTAACAAAATTTGTGCCACGACAAGTCAGGAAATAAGTAAACCTGGTTTTCTTATGGCGCATTTACAACGGGTGGATTAACGGATTAATGTATTAATGAAAAATCATCAATCCATTTACAACGGGTGGATAAACGGATGGATTTGAATAAATGCGGATTAATTTGCATTAATCTCTATTCAGGGGGGGGGGGGC
>Ga0307963_1003118_pt1 | contig 13122 bp, 17 predicted proteins | sample OrgLakmetagen594_FD_201829 | JGI IMG/M metagenome (GOLD analysis project Ga0307963, IMG submission 201829) | Saline water microbial communities from Organic Lake, Antarctica - #594 | ecosystem: Environmental > Aquatic > Non-marine Saline and Alkaline > Saline | place: Antarctica: Organic Lake...
GTGCAGGGGGGGCGCAGCCCCCCCTGAATTGTCTAACTCATTTGAATGCCGCTCTTCATTGCAAAGACCAGGCTGCCATCTCAGAAATGGTTGAACAGGAGCAGTGAGGTGCAGAGGGATTGCAGCCCCCTCTGAATCGCTCTCACAACATTAGGTACAACTTCAATGCAGGTTGCAGCGCAGGCTCCGCCCCATTATTTGTGATCCGCAGGAACACACCTTACTTGTTTCACCTCAGTATGAGGACTTTTTTGGACCAGCCAGATATGTATGGTGTGGCCTGAGTGCCTAGCCTTTTTCCCTTGATCTTCTAGGTTTGAAATAGGCCTTTTCCAAGCTTCTGCTCAGATGCCCCCCAGAGGCATATATAGCGATGTAACCTTACCTATAAGTCAGGGCAGCACCCTCAGAAACCGTGAGAACATTGAATCATGAACTAGGCAGATGTGCAAGCAAACTTAAATGCTTCAACGGCAATGTTCTCAATTTGGGTATTGCTGCGTACCTGTACATATCTTAAGGTAAGATATATTTCCTATTATTTATTATTACAGGCCAAGCGTGTCATCCTCATCAGGATCAATGACTTTCTCTCTCCGTTTCTGTGGTAATTGATTTAATTTCTGTACTCGGCAGCAGAATGGCTCTCCCTCCTTCAATGATTTGATAACTAGGTCTGCGTCCTCCAAAATGGATGTCCTGATCCATTTGCGACTAAACCCTGGATGCAATTTATTTGCAGCAGTGCCTGAGCTGAACTTCTGCCAGTTCTGGTAGTGGTGGTAGTGAAAACCCGATTGCATCTGAGAGTGGGAGAGCAGAAGAGCTGTCCAAGTGCTCAACTGTGAAGCTGAAAGGCCACCAGTGTCTAGGCTCTTGCTGTGTGACACGAGGCTATTTAAGCCCATCCCAGCCTCACAAATGCATGGCCATTGCAAGGGCAGAAGTTTTTGCCACAAACAGCAAGTATGAAACACAACTGAAGGAAAGCGAGAGGTTCAGTATTCTTGGAATTGGTCACCTGTTGGCTAGCAAGAGGTGCTGCCTGGAAATACCGGTTAGGCACCAGTTGTTATAAACAGGCCCGCCAAAACTTATAGAGTAGGATACAACAACCAACTTGCGAGCACAAAGGAAAAAAGGCGGTCAAAGCGCGTTTTAGTAGAAGCTGGTGATTAGGGTACATTTTGTGAAGGTTTACCCAAACTTCTATGCTTTCAGACCTCAAAACCAGTCCTTTTGAGCTCCACGCCTTTGTGCAAAGATGGTCCAGATTTGTGTGCCCACGCACCTATAAGGTGCCCCTTCTTGTTTTGTTGCCGTGCGTGGCCGAGGTGCAGCCCTATCCCATGGAGTGTGAGAATATTTTGGACACGAGACCAACGTTGCACCGGCAACCCACGTAGCACTGCCCATCCTTTTCCTACTGCAACCTGAACGAAACGGGCAAAACCGATGCCATCAGAGCTTTGGCTCCAAGGCAGGACCCAATTTCGGAAGCACGAGGTTGTGGCAACAACAGAGCTCATGATGCAGGTAGTATGAGTGGATGCTTCGCAATTCCATTTCCTGGTTTTCAATGGTGCTATCCTTCTCATGAAACAGTGCTGACCTGCTGTGCGACCTCAAGCAAGAGGAGCTGGAGGGTAGGGAGGGCAAAGTCCTCTTTTGTCAACGGCCTCGCCTGCAATACGTCAAAGGCGAGAATCTGCCCCTGATTTCAGTACTCGAGTGGTTCGTTGCGGATCCAGGTGAAGGACAACACCTTAATACAACACCTGTAACGTGGGAAGGCGAGCTAGCGCTTGCATTCGATACGTGGAACACTAGTACTGATGAACTGTGGTTCAGAAGCACATCTGCATAGTCATTGCCTCTCGCTCTGTGGCTGTAAAGCAACGGCTGTGAGAGCATGTAGGACTCACTCACCATGGCCAGGTACCCTTCTTGCTCCACCCAAACGAGTGACCGATCCATCAAATTTTGGACTGCAGTTTCTAATTCAAGAACGCCGTTACTGCTCATATGTATACTGTCCCTTTCAAGACACACACTCTCAGCGTGCCACACAGCGGGGGTTTGGAGGGGCTGCTGCATTACTTAGAATCGAGATGCACCGCTGCCACTGTATTACCACTCTTATTATAGCACTTAAAGATAACCTGGGAGCATGTTGCTCCCTGGGCGGGGCGCCGGGGGTTGGCGGTTGTATCGGTTGGGCCTTTTCACCCACGTGATTTAATTTTTTGGGACCTTTTCGAAATTGGCAACAAGCAACACAGCGCCAAGTTCCTCCTATTGCGAGGGCAGCTGAAGCAGCTTGACGCAGGAGGAGAACGGGACCCGACCCTTGCAATCGTCACTTCTCCTCTGCAAAGAAGTGGCGGCAAGCATGGGGAGCGCAGCGTCTCGGGCGGAAAGGTGAGCGAGAGGGTGAAAACGTGCCTGCAAGCCCACAGGCGCTTAATCCGACCGATATCGCTGGGGACTTCCGAGGAAACCATTTGATGTCTTGCTGTGTCCCTGACAACGCACTGCTGTGCCAACAGACTGCTGCAGCGCGCACATCTGGACATGCTGCGCTGTACTTGCAAGCCATAAGTTTGGTGGTCCCTGCTGGGAAAGCATCTGTTTCCCTTCCACTGCTCTGCACCCGTCCCTTTCTGATGCTTGGCATTAGACACTGTAGTGACAGCTGGCTCATGACGGCTGTGCTGGTCACCCGATGCTAACAAAGTGTACATGACATGACGCACACGCATATGCAAGCACGAAGGGCCCGGGTGCACACGAGTGTATTTCTCTGCATTGTGCTGCATCTCTTTTCTTCATGTCGTGTCCCGAGGTGTACAGCGTATGGCACTCACTCAGCAGGCCAAGGGTGCTCACGCAGCTCACCCGTGCTTGCTGTTCTGGTTTGGACGCAGGACGGAGAGCCTTACCATGGCAGAGATCCGCGGGGAGCAACTACGTGAGTGTCACTCTTCCTTTGATGCGTCTAGAGCATGGGCACACCCCTTGCATACACCAGGGTCCTGCTGGCCTAGCTTGGCCTGCTAGCAGCGTCCCCACGTGTATGCCATTGAATGTATGTCGAAAGGAATGTGAACTTTCAAATATAAACAGCAGCCACAACAAATTCCTTCCTTGCCACGCAGGACGCACCTTCCTCCCCTCCATGGGCTTCTTCGTTATTTGCCTGATTGCTCTCATGTTTGGGTTGACCAACTATGTGGAGCTGGACACCAACGTGCAGGATGAGATCACACAGTACTACACCTGGTAAGCAGGCGCTTCGTTTACTTGTGACACCGCCATTTGAGAGCCACCTCTTGTTTGTCCCCCTTGACTATTGCTCTTTCTTAAATTTTCAAATGCTGTGCCAGTCTCCTTTAAGCATACCTGGCATTTTCCCAAACCACTGTCGAGTCATGGACCCCCCCATTTGTCTCACCCACAGGTTCATCCACGTCGAAATCATGGTGTTCATCGGTGAGTCTTGCTCGTAGCATGGGTGCGGTTGATGTCATGCTAATGTGCATTGGTCTGCGGCACACACACACACACAAACACACACACACACAAACACACACACACACACACACACGCACACACACACACATCAGCACTTACCTTCTGTTTTGCAAGCTTGTGCTGCTCGAGCGCCTGTGCACAAGAGTTATGTATAAAAACACCCTCTCGTGTAGACCTGTAAGCAACCGCAACGCATAATTAAACAATGCACACCACTCCTTATCTTCATCCTCGCTTCATCTATTCCCTGTGCTGCCCTCTTCACCCACAAGATCTGCAGCTCAGTTGTACCGGCATCACCCTGCCTGAACACACACACAGGCTTTGGCTTCCTCATGACCTTTTTGCGACGCTACAGCCTGGGGGCAGTCATGCTTAACTTCCTGGGCTCGTGTCTCATCTTCCTTGTGGCCATCCTCATCGTGGGCGCAGCCCAGCAGGTGCGGGCGTGTGGAAACTATAGCATGCCTTGCTGCATGCATTAGAAACGCGAGGTCTTATATGCATGCGTTTTACTAAAAATGTTCCTCTCTTTTAGGGTTAAACATGACTTTATGTTGTACTTGTGGTATTTTTGGCAGGGAATTACCAAATATTTGGTCATATACGGTGCATGTATACGGTTCTGACCAACCCTACTCTTTTTATGCGCAACCGTTCAAATACTGCTCACCCTTATGCAAGGAAGAGGTGTTCTTGGAGCACACCTTTCGCCATCGCCATGTTCTGTTTTGCTCTTGTCACAACTGTATTTCCGTAGCACTTATTGCACAAATACTCACACTTACGCAAACACAGACCCTAGGCAAAGACCAGAGCACCATCAAGGTCGACATACCACTGCTCATTGACTGCACCTTCTGCGCGGCCACCGGCATGATTGCCTTTGGCGCTGTCATAGGCAAAGCCACGCCCACACAGCTCATGTGGCTCATGGTGGCCCTGGTGGGTGCAACTCACAGTAGTTCAATGGTGTCTGAGTTTCTAGTTGGTGTTAGTGCATCTGAAGCACAGAGGTAGGAGACACGCAGGGCATGTGGCTTAGGTGACTGTAACTCTGGAATTGTTTATTGTTACGATTACAATTGAGGAACTGATAGGAAAATGCTGGCCAGACATTGTTGTTTTTTCATAGTTGCATTCTGAACAGAGCAGAGGTAGGAGACGCGCAGGACATGTGGCCCATGGTGGCCCTGGTCGTGCAGCTCTCAAGTAACCCCAATTCTCATGCAATTAAGTTGGAGAGCTTGCTCTTTGAAACACACCGGCAATCCCCTGTCCCACCCCCCATAAATTTAGAAATTCACTATAAAAGCATCGTCTGCTTAACAACGCAGCGTGGTGTGTGCGTATGCCTGGCTTTTCACATTATCAGCACACCATGGCTGTGCGGCAACAATGGCATAAAGCAGTGCATGCACAGCACAACACAACACACCAACACACACGCATACAATCATGCCGTGCCGTGCTGTGCTGTGCTGCGTGCAGGTACCTGGCTTTGCACTGAATCAATACATTGTGATTGAGCAGTTCGAGATCCTTGACATGGGCGGCTCCAATGTCATCCACATGTTCGGTAGGTGCTGTTTGGTGGACGTGTGCATCATGACGTCAGTAGGCATGTTTGCTAGGTGTTTGGTAGACGTGCGCATCAATATTTCAATGTGCATGTTGGAAGGTGCTGTTTGGTAGGGGCATGTGCGTCTGTAGCAGGCAGAGTTAAGGCAGGACAGTTTCCTTCTTCTCTCTAGGGTTTTTATATAGGGGTTGGGCTTTATAAGGCTTAGGGTTTAGGCAGGCCTGGAAATAAATATAGAGAAGAAGGAAACTGTCCTGCCTTAACTCTGCCCGCTACATTTGGTATCGAAGCCAATGTAGCAGCGCGTTGTAAAAGGCATACTTGAGATATAAGGAATTGCATTCCTATATGTGTCGTTACAGCGTCATTGTGCCAACGCGCGTATTTATAGGTGCTGTCTGTTAGATTTAGGCATGTTGGGTAGAAGGAGCCAACACGTTGGTGGGAGGGCTGTAATTAGACAAGCAGCATCGAGTCTATCGTACTGGGAGGGTGGAGGCTGTTCAAAACTAATTAAGCGGGTTGGATGGATCTGCGATTGATGGTTCCACATTTTGCATCATTTCAAGGTATATGGCTAAAGGTATATTAGCAGGTGTTGTTTGGTCCGGGAGGCATGTTTGGTAGGCTTGGTTGGTGGGAAGGTGCCTATACGCTGGAGTTAAGTGCAAGCAAGCAGCGAGCCTTTTTTTGTTGGTGGCCGCTGGATGCGTGCACACAGTTGATACGGATGCACTTCGTTTACTTGCAATTGGCAGAGCCACGTTGTGCACTATAATCCAATTTGTGTCCTTGCAATGCTGATCGCTCCTGATGTCCGTCTGGATGGCTTACCAATTTCCTGCTGCCTGTTTATAAGTGGCAGCTGATCAAATGGCGTTCATCCGATATCAGCATGTGCAGGCGCACATGGCTTTGACACAATAATGTCATTGGCATTGCCACATCCTCATCATCTGCCTCTGCATTTCGCTGTAGCGCGCTTCTACGACTAAAGAAAGAGCTGGCAGCACCATGAGTTTGATGTGCTAGTACAGAACAGTTTTGACAGTGGAATCTCGTCGAGGTCACGTACACTGCACGTTCACAATCCTGGTCAAGCTTGTGCAGTATGCAATTCCATTTTTTTTACCGGCTGGCAACACACTGTCACCTGCGTTTATCTATTGGGCGCTCTTGCAACAAGCAGCCACACCGTACACACTGTGCACACCTGCTGTGCACTATCAAGGGTGTGTGCCTGAATACGGGGCTTGATGCTGTGCAGAAGGGCACGACGCGGCATATCTCCATGCGCTCACACACTCCAGCCGTGTCTCCCATGGTGCAAACACCTTTTGTCAATTGTTTGCACCTCGACAGCATCATCTTGTCAGCACCCACTCCTCCCACGCTAGGGCACCAATACACATCTTACACACATGCACACTCACACTCACTCACACACACTCACTCACACACACACACACACAATCTTTACACATCTCACACACACATGCACAGTCATGTGTTGATTTTTCATGCATTCTTGCAAACTCCATTTGCAGGCTGCTACTACGGGCTGGCCGTATCCTTTGTCCTATCTCGCCAAAAGTTCAGGTGTGTCTTATTCTGAGTTGTGATTGGCTCCCAGTGCTTTTCATCTATTATACTCAAGAGCTGTTTGAGAGCATGCGTGCACCTGAGCACGCGCATGCTCACACAAACGCATACACGTATACACACACCCACACACATACGCGCACACACACACACATACACACACACACACACTTACACACAAATACACACAGCCACGGCATGGAGCACCCCAAGAGCAACAGCAGCTACTTGAACGATGTGTTCAGCATGATAGGCACGCTGTTCCTGTGGATCTACTGGCCCAGCTTCAATGGTAGGCACTGCTATTATCTGTGGGTCTACTGGATCTATTATCTGTGGATGTATTATCTGTGGATCAACTGGTCCAATTTTAATGGTAGGCATGATAGGCACACTGTTCCTGTGGATCTACTGGCCCAGCTTCAATGGTAGGCACTGGTATAATCTATGGATCTACCGGATCTTTTATCTGTGGATCAACTGGCCCAGCTCCAATGGTGCTGGTAGTTTGGCTGGAGTGCTAGGCATTGTTGTTGTGGTTTGCAGATATGTGCGCGTATGAACTGATCGGTGCCTTCGTCGTGAAACTGCCCTCTAGGAAGTCTCGCTATCCTTTTACACCTGCCACATATCATCGCACCACACATGCACCAGCTTGCACCTTCTTCCTTCTCCAGATAAATACAGGAGTCGTTGCCTACTTAACTTCCCTACACAGCACAATGGTTTGTACTCAACAAACACATGGTGAACGTGTGTTGTCTGCGCACAGGCCCCCCATGCCAATCTTGAATGTGTGTATTTGCACGCATACCACCTTACAGGTGCCCTAGCCTCTGTGTCCTCTGCCGCCACCACCGGTGATCCTGTGGGCGGCCACGCTGCTTCTGAGCAGTTCCTGTGCGTCGTGAATACCGTGAGTGTCGTGTGCGCTTGCTCCTCTTTTTCTTGGTCATCCTATGCGCTATCCCCTGCTGAATGTTATTGACAGCCACCCTTACCAATTCCTAGCAGTTCCTGAGCATATGGAAAATGTGCCTGACAGTGAGGTTGGGTTCAGATCTCTGGTTGATGAGACTTCACGCGGAGGGGCGTACTCAGACGACAGGATGCTCTCTGTCTGTGGTTCCGTAATCAGCAACTAGACGCATAGCTAGGAACTCTGTTTGGCGTCGTGCTTGTATATGATGAGCGTGTCAACCTATGCTGCTAACTAGCTGTTACTTTCAGGTGCAGAAGTGCAATTGCATCTTCATACCATTAAACCAGGGCTAGCCAAGCTGGCTGTGCGGAGGTGTTTTGTGAGCGCGTGCCATTGTAATGTGCACGTGGCATCATGTTGCAAATATAAAAAGCGTGCAATGACTGTGTGTTGCTTGTGTTGCTTGGCTCTTTAGACTCCTTGTGGCCAAATTTCATGTTTATTCAATTATCATACCTGCAATTAAACAGCATGTGATCAGGTAACCAGGCCGTGTGAACATCAGACCGCCACCATTACCACCACCACCACCAGACTCAATAGGTGTTGTGTCTTTGTGCTTATGTGTGCATGTGCGTGCACCTTGAAAACTGTGCATAAGCGCTTCTCCCATGGTGTAAAAAACCGCTCGTTACTGTATTGTCTGTGCAGGTCATCTCTCTCTCCGGCGCCACGATCTCCACATTCATGGCCAGCGTGCTTGTGGGCGGGCGCATGAATGCTGTGCACGTGCAGAACTCTACCTTGGCTGGGGGTGTGGCTATGGTGTGTGCGTGTGTGTGTGTGTGCGCACGTGCACGTGCAGAACTCCACCTTGGCTAAGGGTGTGGCTATGGTGTGTGTGTTGGGGGGTGGAGTGGGGTGGGGTGGCTTTTTGTGCAGATGCGTGTGAAGGTGGGAGTGGGGGCGGGGATGTGGGTTTGGCTTTAATTGTGAATGCGAGAGTTGGTGTGCATGTGGGTGAGTGGGTGTTGATAGGGGTAGTGGAGTGCAAATGGGTGTTGTGTACACCTTGGCTCTTATCTTTGTTGCTGTCCTTACAAGTACATGGGAAGGTGTATGATTATTGCAACAACGAGCACGAAAACACAAATACATACACACTTGTCCACGCACACACACACACGCTCACGCACACGCACACACACGCTCACGCACACGCACGCGCACACACACACAGGGTGCTGCTTGCACTCTCCCCATGACCCCTGCCGGCGCAATGGTAGTGGGCCTGGCAGCCGGGGCCCTGAGTGTACTGGGCTTCCAGTACCTCACACCTGCACTGAACAAACACATGGGCCTGCGTGATACGTGCGGTATCCACAACCTGCACGGTGGGTTTTGAGCTCAGGGAGAGGCGTGCGCAACAAACTCAGGTGTTAGTCCTTAATTATTAGGATATCTTTAGGGTTGGCCAGAACCATATATATATACGGTGTGTATACGGTATTTTTGGCAGGGAAATTACCAAATGTACGGTCATATACGGTGTATATATACGGTTCTGGCCAACCCTAGATATCTTCCATGAAAAGACACATGGGCCTGCAGGACACGTGTGGCATCCACAGCCTGCACGGTGGGTTTTGAGCTCATGGAAAGGTGTGTGGAACACATCGAAAATGGAGATCTACTCTGCCCGAGCACGTGAACGTGCGTGACACGTGCGGCATCCGTAATCTTTGGGAATGCATGGTTTGGAAACAGAGTTCATGCAGATTGGAGTAGGTTGATTCGTTGCGTGAACAGGGTTAGTCAGAGCCATGTCTGATCAGGTGCTCATGAGGTGTGTCAAGTATTTCAGGCAGGGAGAGATCTCTGTTGTCTGCTGTCAGACACAGTGTACATTTATGGCAACCTCTATGCTTGTATAGTATATAATGTTGATTGCGTACAGGTGTTCAATTGTATCATTGTGGTTGGTAGCACAAACATCCCAGTCATAGACCCAGCGTGCTTTTGCTTTGCCTCTAATCTTGTGCACTGGACACACACACACACATACACACAAGCACGCACACACACGCATGCATACACACATACACACACACACATACACACACACACGCATACACACACACTCACTCACATACACACATGCACATACACACACAAGCACACACACGCACATACACACACATACACACACACATGACAGGCCTGCCCGGTATCCTGGGCTCCTTCGTGGCTGGCCTTGCTTCTCTGGGAATGACCACCAAGGATTTCTTTTACCGGGACTGCACTACGTCTACGAACCGTGAGTGTGGAGGCTACCAACTGGGCTACCAGGTATGTGTGTGTGTGTGTGCGTTTGTGGGTGTTGGAGTGGGTGTGAGTACGGGTGTGGGTGTGGGTGTGGGTGTTTATGTATGTGTGTATCTGTGAGTGGGTGGGTGCGGGTGAAGGGGGGGGTATGCATTTGTGTGGGTGTGCTTGCGTGGGCGTACTTGCGTGGATAGGAGGGTGGGTGTTGCCTCCAGCTTATTCAGCTCACAAGCTCAGGGCATTCAAGGAGTGGCTTGTAGCTTGTAACTAGTGCTGAATGTGCACCAAACAAATTGGGCATTCGTTTTCTGTAACCAGCCGCGTCCGTGTGTGCCAGGAATTAATGCGAGGCCTCGTCCTTCCCTTTTGTGCCAAGCAACGCATCATACCCTAACCTTGCTTCACTGCTACCTGCATTTTCACCTGCAGCTGGCAGGCATCTGTGTCTGCCTGGGCATTTCCATCGTGTGGGGCCTCATTGTGGGCGTCATCATCGCGTTCTTCAACCCCCTCAGAGAGCAGGACCTGTCACCCGCAGAGTGCTTTGACGATGGAGCCTGGTAAGTCAGTCGCTGCTGCGTTCTTACAGCAAGGTTACGGAAAGGTGAACGAGCAGAGGACTGATAGTCTGTTTGGCCAGGGTGGCAGCGATGTCATTAAGTGTGCCTGCGATGCGCAAAGTGCACTGAGTACGAGAGAGCTCAATGCCGTGTGTTCCCTTTGTTGGGTGCATTCTGCCTGGCTGCTTGATCAATGGTGGCATTGGTTAAAACGTTGCAAGCAGTGTGCGCTTTGTACGACAGACCGGTATTATGTTTCCTCTTGTACGCGCGCTCATTGCCTACCTGGTCGGTTTGAGTGGCATGATTGAGAATGTTGCATGTCAAGTGTACACTCACTGACGTCGGAGCCTACACGTGTATCTTTCTTCGTACGTACTCTTGTTGCCTAGCTGGCCGGCGGCCCATGGTGACGTTATCAGTGGAATGCTTGTGCATTTTTTATCAGCCATTGGTGACCATACTAACATATGCATGTACACGGCTATTTCGGCAGAGAAAGAATTGATCATGCGGTCATGTACGTTGCAGTCGTATACGTTGCATATGTACTGATAAGGCCAACATCATTGTGTTAGTGGACCCTAGGTAGGTCAGGAGTGTGGTTGGGGACTGGATGACGTCGGAAAGCAAATTGACTTACAGGATACATCGGAGGGGGTGTTGTGGGAAGTTGTGTGCTTGATTGTAGTTTGTATAAAAGCTGTAAGTAAAAGTAACAGTATATCTTGCATGCAATATGTTGTATTTACGGCTCTGGCTGCCCTTGGATAGGGACGTGTCTACTAGAGGTTCGCCTTTCAATGACTTGCATGCACCATGTTGTATTTACGGCTCTGGCTGCCCTTGGAAAGGGACGTGTCTACTAGAGGTTTGCCTTTCAATGAAGCTCCTTGGGCCTTGATGCTTGTGACTGGTATGCATCATATGTAGGGTTGGCCAGAACTGTATATATACACCATACATGAACGTGTAGTTGTTGGTTTCCCTGCCAAAAATACTGTACATGCACCGTATATATAAGGTTCTGGCCAATCTTAATCATACTTGGTGAGTATGCTTGTTTGGGGCAGGAACAGGGGGCAGGAGCAGGGACGTGTGACTTTTGATGGACTGCAATTACAGCCCAACCTGACCTGCTGTGTGTAAAGGTCCTGCATCGAAACTTCTTGTGGCGATGTGCAAATGTATGTATGATCTGCATGCCCTCTCAGACGGCAGGAGCACAATGCGGCGCCTTTGATTGACGGCACTCACAGCATATGTGTTGTGTTTATCTGTGTGTGCAAAGATCCTGCATCAGCACCTTTTGTGCAAACATGCTATTGTATGTATGTATGATCTGTATGCCCTCTCAGGTGGTAGGAGCAGGACGTGGAGCCTTTGATTGCGGCACTCACAGCACATCTTGTGTGTATCTGTGTGCAGACAATCTGCTTCAACTCCTCTTGTACAAGTGTGCTAATGTGTACACACACACACACACACACACACACACACACACAGACACATGCATTTACATCTGGGTATTCTCTCAGGTGGCAGGAGCAGGATGTGGAGCCGTTAATTGACGGCACCCAGGGCCTCTCCCGCCAGACCTCTGTGCACGGCGTCCCCATTACCGCAACCTTCAGCAAGCACGGCAGCATGCGCAGCAGCAAGCACGGGTCGAGCAAGCACGGGCCTGTCAACCCCAACGCCAGCAAGCATGGCCACGTGGAGGTGGGTGAGCTGGGTTTGTGGACTGTTGTTTGATGTGTGGGACCAAGAGATGAGGCCTGCTGGTTCATGGAACTGAGCCATGTGTTGTGTGGTTATGTGGTTTGGTGCTAGGGCAAGGGTCGACAAGCTTTTGGCTGCACAGAGGGGGTGAAATGGTATTCCTGACTGCCGTGGGGGTGATGGTTGATTGGATGTGAGAGTGTGCGTGTACTTTGCACTCAGTAATTCTGAATAACACTGAAAGACACTATGGGAGTGTACATTAAGTATCACCAAAGTACTCGTACGGCGCTCCCATTTTTAATATTAAGCCAGCCGCACGTCTGTAAATGGACAACAAACAACAACTACACAGGTGCACATTTTTTGTGCGATGGGTGTGCTATCTACCATTTCCTCTGTTCTTGCTTTTGTTTCAATGCTCTCTCACTGATTGATTGTCGACCAAATCATGTGGGCCATAACTATAAGTTTGCACCGTAAATAATTGTCCTTTAGGGCGTGGGTGGCGGCACCATCTACAACACTCACACATCCTAATTTGATGTGGGGAGTTTTTTTTACTGCCTACGTAATTTTCCTTTTAGACTCTCCTGCTGGAAAGACAGATGCGTATGTTGTATGTATGGTTTAGGTCAATCCATGTTATATTCTGACTCTTGTGGGCCCTAAATAATAATTCATGTACGCTACGCTACGCACACACACACATTCACGCACATAGACATAAATAAACACATACACACATATACACACTCACACATACATACATACATACATACATACATACATACATACATACATACATACATACATACATACATACATACATACATACATACATACATACATACATACATACATACATACATACA
>Ga0307963_1003119_pt1:0-7500 | contig 13119 bp, 17 predicted proteins | sample OrgLakmetagen594_FD_201829 | JGI IMG/M metagenome (GOLD analysis project Ga0307963, IMG submission 201829) | Saline water microbial communities from Organic Lake, Antarctica - #594 | ecosystem: Environmental > Aquatic > Non-marine Saline and Alkaline > Saline | place: Antarctica: Organic...
CAGTTGGGTAGGGGGGATGTCAGTTGGGTAGGGGGGATGTCAGTTGGGTAGGGGGGATGTCATTTGGGTAGGGGGGATGTCAGTTGGATCGGAGAGACTGGGGAGGCCGAGGTGAAGCTGTTCTTTTTTGTGGTGGAGCTTTGCAGTAGCCAGTACCAGAGTGCTTTCCTTTTCCTTACAAAGTATGGGGTGTGGTTTTAACGCCTGGGTAGTTTTTCCTGAGGAAGATGAGACGAGGGTGTGGGGGTGAGCTTGTCGGAGGAATAAATCAAGGGGGGGAAGTGTTGGTCTATATCCTGGGTTTATGCGTGAAAATAGCAGTGCACTTTGTTTGCTGCCATGAATGTATACAAACGTAACACACAGCGCGTGCACTTGTGAGGAAACCGTGCACGCAACCGTCAACATGCACGTGCAGCGCGAGGTGTCGTGGAGCCTGATCTATGCAGCGGACGTGTTTGAGCGCACCAGCCAGCTCATGGCCTCTGCTCAAAACGGCAGCCTGTCCCCCGCTAGTGTGATGCCGTTTCTGTTGGGCCCAGAGGCGCTTGCTGCGCCCCCGACTTGCCACGCGCTGGTTCCACACGTGTGCTCTGCCATGCAGCAGGTGAGTTGAGCGTGTTAATGGAAAATTATGTGTGTGTGTGTGTGTGTGTGTGTGTGAGAGAGAGAGAGAGTAGCTGTTTGTAACCAATTGCCACGCGCTGGTTCCACACGTGTGCTGCTCCTCCATGCAGCTGGTGGGGTGAGTGTGTTAATGAGAATATGTGTGTTAATGAGAATATGTGTGTCAATGAGAATATGTGTGTGAGAAGCTGTCTTTTTTCACTTGCCATACACTGGTACTGCACATGTGTGCCCTCCCATGTAGCAGGTCAGGAGTGTTTACGTCTTGAATCGGTATGATTTTCGTTGTGAGCATGCCCATGTGTGTGAGTGTGTGTATTTGTGTGCGTGTGTATGTGTGCACTCCCTCCGATCCCTAAGTTTGCAGCAGGTGAGGGAGAGTGTGTAATTTGTATGTTGTTAACATGCGTTTCCGTTAGCACGTGGTTGTGTCCTGTACTGTGCAGAAAGCAAATGCACGTGCACATGCTCATTGCAAGTCAAAGCACCTTTTTCTGTTACACACACCCACATACACACCCACATACACACGCAGGCCCGCGTGCAGCAGCTCCTAGCGAATGGAGACAAGGAACAGCGTATGTCGGGAAACCAGAGGCTACCTGGTGGAGCACGCTCGTCTCCAGCTGACGCTCGCGTGGATGCAATGCTCAAAATGGTGCAGCTGTCTTTGGCTGAGTCTGGGGCCAGTGAAGAGGTGTGTGTGCAATCATTATGGGTGTGTGATTGTGTTGAAGCTGACGTCAAATGCATTGCTTGGCATTGGGAGGGTGCAGGTGTTTCTGTTGGAGTTGGGGCTAAAGACGTGGTGAAGGAGGAGGTTTGCGTATATTTCTTGGTGTGCACAGCATTTGTTCCGGTGGACTGGAGATGAAGGGAGGAGCAGAAGCCTGGCCCGTAATTGCGTAGGTTGATTGTAAGCACATCGCCACAAGCAAGTCTCGCGAACACTATGTAGCTTCATGCAAGGGTTCGTGCCATTATGATATTAACTCCTCAGCATGTCAGGTTTTCTGACTGATTCCTTGACCTGCATCTCACAGTGGAAGATTGTGGAACGCCTACTGCCTGAGTTTGCGTTATCAGGCCCCCAGGCCTACAAGGAGCACTTTTTGGAAAGTGCTAGCAAGCAGCGCAGGTGAAAAGCTTGCACCGCGCTAGATGCTGCATCTGTGTCGTGACTCATTCTATGTTCTGTGACGCGAATCATGATGCGTGGATACTATGTGTATATATTACGGGTAACAGGTGTTTGCTTGCAATCGTGTGTGTGTGTGTGTGTTAGTGTGAATTTGTGTGTGTACAAGTATTCAGGCACCTTGGAGGTAATTAAGAAGCAAGGAATCCTGTAGAAACCGCTTTCGATACTTGGAAGATTCTGAGTTGGGCAGCGCTGGAGGGCGTGTTAGGTTCCAGCGCACGCCCACCACTTGTCTTCTGGAACAACAACCTGCAAGGCGGCAAGCCTTCTCTTCTGTCCTTACCCAAAAAACACAGTGTGTCATCACACGGGATGCATGACATAATTGTATGTTGTCACGGGTATGCTGTTGTGCACGGGTCTAAGCAACATCTGCATGGTGTGTCTGGGTTACGTCACTTGCAGGTTGAAGTCGAGAGTTGGAAATAAAGACGGCCAGGCAGGGGCAACAGCTAAGCAGGGGCAGCAACCGGTGCAGGTATGTGGAGGAAAGATTATGGAAGGTTTCATTGTGCCAGCAGGTTTTAAGAAAGGGGTGCAGGCACCAAGGTTTTAGAGATTCGGGTTTGTGAAGAGGAAGATGCTTGAGGGTTTAAACCCTAACCCTAAACTGTAAACCTTTAAGTGCACAGAAAAGAGGCATAACGAAATAAAATGATAGTGATGCAAAGGAGAAGAAGTGCACGTACTGTGAAATAACTAAAGGACAAGAAGTGCAGGGACCCAAGTTCTAGAGATTGGGATTTGTGAAGAGGAAAGATGCAGGTGAGGATGATGAGATGCACGTGCACAGAAAAGAGGCATAGCGAAATGAATACCCAAATTTCTAAGAAATTTGTGAAGTTTGGGTTTTAACCGATTCGGTTGGGCGCACTTTGGGCCTGAATAGCTCCGCGGTCGGGCGTCCGTTCCGCGTAAGATTCTGTAGACAATTAAACGCGTCACCTCGGAGCTGGCACGCCGAGTTTCGCGGCAAGCTGTGAGGGTCGAGCTTTTGGTGACGAGAAGGGCTGCAGAGCGGCGCGTTATGACGGCCTCGAATTGCATAATTTACTGTTTCAATTTACTTGATACCGTTCAGGAATTGTGCAGTTATCATGTGCTGTCGCTTTCTGTGGCTGCATGGAGACCTCCGAGGAGGGGCTTTTTGGCCGGCGACGTTTTCGGGCATTTTAGTGCCGCTGATAAAAATTATTATTTTATGTCTACTGCTTGTCTTCCTCCCACTTGTTTCCTAGAGACTCAGTGAATCTTGAAGAGTGCATCTGACTCTTCTAATTATGCCGGCCTCGCAGATGAGAAAAGGGCAGGACACAGTCATGTGTTGCAAAAAAGTCTACTAAAGAAGAAACTCAAAAAGGAATTAGAGCAGCCTGTGTGCCAGACCTGTCGGACAAATTAATATACGTTCAGCTGTTGCAGCGACTCTGGCAGGCTAGAATCAGAGGGTCGCATGGAATGATTAAGTGGGGATCCAGGCAAAGAGGGTCAGGTGTTGTCAAGCTCAGTAGAAAATACAAGTTAGACAATGTTGACTTGCAAGGCAAAAGCAGGGAGGGCACGAAAAAGCGAGCGCTTGAAAATGGGGACAAAAAACACAAAAACCACCGCGTTGAAATTTGGGCGGGCGGAGCCCTTCTATTGAAAGTAATGAAAAAGAGAAAATTGCACGTACTGTAAAACCAATCCAGTACTGGAGTTGCAGGCTGAAAACACAGCAGGGTAGGGGAAGCAAGCAGGCGTTTGCAAGTGCAAAGCTGGGTGAGGGGGGATTTTTGTGAGTCGAGGGTCCTTTTATAATGCAAATGCTTGAGCTGCCATCTTAAGCTCTAACAGGCATTCATCCAGCCTCCTGATACGCACGTGCCCGTGATTGCGTGCATTCGCAAACGCACACGCAGACACAGACAAACACACACACGCAGACACACACACGCAGACACACACGCATGCTTCCATGCAGGCCAATTTGGCTGCTGACCCCACACTTTCTCTCAAGAAATCTACAAGCAATGGCAGCGCCAGGAGCAGCAGCAGCAGGCAGAGCACAGGTGATGCTCTTTTCGGTGCATTGCACCCTAGTTTGCAGCACGTGCTTTCAAGCACACAATTGTTGCACACAGTGGATTTTTTTGTTGCACATCGATTGATTGGATTGTTGCACACGGTGGAATTTGGATTGTTGCGCATAGTGGATTTTTTGCATAAGTGAATTCAGAAACAAGCTGCTTACACGTGTGGCAGCATTTGAGATCCCACACTGGCAAATGGATGGGGGGTGGAACTTTTGTCCTGTGTGCATAGATGGAAAGGGTCTTCACCCTGTCTGTGTAGACGGTAAGGATCCCCCTCCTGTTTGTGTGGACTGTTGGCCTCCATCCTGTTCACGCTGACGATCAGAATCTCCATACTTATAGGGGATTTGTATGAAAGTGTCACACGTAATGTGTTTAGCACAGACAGACCTAACAGACCGGCCCTTTGCGTGGACGAGTGATGAGTAGGCATAAAGTTTGTAGGGATTGTTTGCGTGCATATTATTTTGCGCTGGTATAAGGCATGGTTTTATTCCTGGTCTCAGTCATGCGGTAGATTTTCATCCTACTGTGCTGTTCGTTTGAGCAAGGGTGTGTGCATGATTGCAGGCCCTACGTGGCTGAAAGCTGTGCTGCCACATTTCCATGTGTGCGTAGCGGTCCTTGTTCAATGACATATTAAACAATGAATGAATGAAATGCTAAGCGATGGATGAATGAAATTGAACCGCTGTCTTTTGATGTGGTCAGCACATGCTTCTGTAGCACAGTCAGCCAGGGATTTGTATAATACGCCGTATCGTATTTAACGTGCATATTGTATTATACGATAGCAAAATTTGCCGGTTCTTGCCGTTTTTTGCCGTTTTTTGGCATTTTAAGGCAATTTCCGCTCCATCAACGGCCTTTTAGTGAGCTTACAATGCTTATATAATGTTTTAATAACATATAATATATTGGAAAAGAAATGGGGACGTTTTGGGTAATTTCAGGGCGAATTGGGGCCATTTAGGGTCAAAAATCGGCACTCCCAAAATTGCTTAAAAATACGGTCGTATTATAAGCGTATTCCGTATTTAACGCGTATTTTATAGTATTAAACGTCCCAAATGATTGTATGACACATCCCTGCAGTCAGCACATGCTTCTGTAACACACTTCAGCAGAAACAAGTGTGTCTTTCCTGTCAAACCTTTAAACAGAGGACAGAGGTGCTGCATCGGACGGAGCAGCTCAGCCTGTTGCAGCCCCCGCACCAGGCAGCAGGGATGGCGCCAGCCGACCCTCAACAGCGTCTTCCTTGGGTGAGCCTTACGTACAGAATTGCTGCAAAACTGCTTACCTTTGTGTGCATGCTTTTTGTTGAGCACTGCCATTTCCACATGAATAAGAAGGTCAAATCGATATGTGTATTGTACCAGCACAGAATCATTGGATGTTTCAATTTAAGATGTCGAATCTGTGCCGCCATGCTGAGGTACCTGTGGTAGAGCAGCTGTCAATGATCAATGATCGACATCTGGTCAGACAACCATGTTCAAACTTTCTTCAGCCCCTTTATGTGCTCGCTTTATTTGTTTACTGCCAAAAATCACACGTCAGTAAAAATTGTGTACTACCAAAAGGCACACGTCATAAAAGAACCGAATGCACGGCTGCACAAACATCAGACACGCCATCGCGTCATGTGTGTGTGTGTGTGTTGTACTTGTTTTGTTTAAGCAAGCTGACTCTTGCACAGCTTACATACCACACCTGTTGTTGCTGGCTCCTGCAGCTCCTGTACTGTGGGGCTTGTGATATGTCCCATAATGGCCAAAAACACGCATACCGACAATGTGCATGCGGCATTAGCCAGGATTGACAAAAGATTAGCAACAAGATGGTGGCACAAGATGGTGGTCAAGACACACACACAATATTGGTACAGCTCCTTCTGTACTAAAACCAGACATGCACAAGTTTGATTCGTTATTTCGTGGTCTATGCAGCCGCAACCCGTAACCAAGACGTAGCTGAATAAGGCACCCCCCTCACACCAGCTTTCATATCACTGCACGTTGCCCTTGTGCGCACCACACACAATTCAAGCATGCAGCATCACTCGGAGCAGCTGCTGCGATGCACATCTTTGGAAGAGTGCATGTTTCACCATTACAAACGGAATTCACATGCATGTTACATTCTGTGCATTTTCCATCATTAAAGAAGGGAAAGACGTGTCACAGTCTGTACCACATACCTTTGCAGGGCCAGACTGATTTTATTTTTTGTGTCCTTGGTGGGGGCAGCTGCGGTGACATGTTGGTATCCTGAAAGCGAAAATAAGGCATGGTTCTGTGCCACGCCTGTGGAGGGTCGACGCATGCAGGGTCGACGCATGCCTGCCAAATATGCGGTGACATGTTGGCCATGAAAACGAAAGTAAGACATGGTTCTGTGCCACGCCTGTGCAGGGTCGACGCATGCAGCCATGGTCGGTGCAGCTGCAGCTGCGATGCAGGACGCGGTGTTTGCCCGAAAGGAGCGGGAGCGTCAGGCTGCACGGCTGCAGAAGAAGGAACGTGAGGATCTCAAAAACGTGAGTATGTCAGAGCCGTTACAAGTCGAGGAGAACCCCAAAGGTTTTGAGTGCCATGCTGATAAGGAATTGTACAGCTACAAAAGAGGGATCATGCGGGTCTCAATGATGCGAGTGTTACAGCAGATGAAAACGATGCAGGAACCCCAGAATTTGGAGCGGTATCAGGGGTGGTATGTTGAAAACTGACAGCTGGTGGTATGTTAAACAACTGACAGCTGCAGGAAAGGAAATATGAGGGTTTTGAAATGTGAGTCAACAGACAGAAACGTCAGCGGAACCCCCTGAGTTTTGAGAGCCAATCAGAAACTGCACGGCTGCAGAAGAAGGAGGATGGGGTTTGTTTCATTTAATTCAAACGTTTAAGGTAACAGGCAGCGGCCCCAGTGCTGAGCAAAGGCAGCTGGATACTGGGTACTATGAATTTCACGGTGATTGGTGTCTAAGTCCCGAAACATTGCCGACACACACACACACACTCACACACACATGTACACACACGCACACACACACACGCACACACACACACACACACACACACACACACAGAGACACACACACAAGAATTGGTGTTCAAGCCCCGAAACATTACGCAGGCAGAGAGTGCACTTTTCTTCCCACGTAAAACAAGAATGAGCTTGTATTGTTTGTTACTGTCACACGTTGTCCAGAGCAGTTGTCCATCCATCTGTCTGAAAGAGGTTTGGCTAATGCAGGGGACAGTGGGGAAGGGGTGGCCGCATTGGGCCTACCGCGTGAACTGGATGTTGCTTAAAGCAGCTGTCAGCTGCATGTTGCTCACAGCACAAGCAGTCCAATCATATTCTTTCTATAGGTCTTTTGTTTCTGTTTCGACATTGGCTTGCCATGGTGGCTATGCTTGCAGCCTGTGTGCTTTAAACTTTTGGACATCATGGTGCGCACACACACACGCACGTTTATGTACAAACACACACACACACACACACCGACACACACATACTGTATGTGACATACACATTCAAATACTAATGAACACACAGGCGGTCAAGCAGTTGCAGCAGTGCCGTGTGTCA
>Ga0307963_1003121_pt1 | contig 13117 bp, 9 predicted proteins | sample OrgLakmetagen594_FD_201829 | JGI IMG/M metagenome (GOLD analysis project Ga0307963, IMG submission 201829) | Saline water microbial communities from Organic Lake, Antarctica - #594 | ecosystem: Environmental > Aquatic > Non-marine Saline and Alkaline > Saline | place: Antarctica: Organic Lake...
CAACGCCTTTGTCAATTGCCCGGCGCAGCATGTAATGCTCCTGCACCGTCGAGAGCCGATTGATCCGGTGATTGTAGGTGTAGGTCTCGAAATCCTTCGCGATCAGGCAGGGGGCCGTGTCCTGCCCAAGTTCCTTTAGCGCCAGCACCCGCAGATTGCCGTCCAGCAGCAGAAAGCCGCGGGCGTCCGGGTCCGGTTTGATCACCGAGAGCGGTTCGATCAGACCGATTTCGCGGATCGAGGAGACAATCTGCTTGAACTTACGGGTGGTCATGACGCCGTCGGGCACTTTCTTGCTGGGCATCAGCTCTTCAAGCGGGATCTGGTGGGTTTCCAGATCAAATCCAAGGATCAGGTTCAACGGAGCCGTTGGATAAGCAGAATTCGCGTCATCCTCGGCGCTGGGCGGTGGATAAGCTCCGGGATAGATCGGTTTTACGGTATTTTGCAGGGTCATGGGAACGTCCTTTCTCAGATGATTTCAACGCGCTCAGCGAGGTATTTTGGCAAGGTATCGAGATCCTCGGCGCGCAGCAGCGTGACGAAGTTCTCATCGGCAAAAAGGGATTTAAGGCCCTGGACCACCAGCAACAGTTGCTGCTGCGCATGATCGGCTATCAGCACCATGTTATGCTGACGCGCGACCTCCTTTTGGTAAGCCTTGACCAGTGAATGGGCTGAGGTTGGCAGCTTTAGGCGGCTCGCTGATTTCGGGCCCTTATCGCGGCGATTTTCGATCAACCGTTTGGCGTCGGTAATCTGATGGCCCTTGAGCTGGCCCGTCTTGTAGGCCTCCTCCAGCATGTCACCCAAATCATCGTCGTCATTTTTGGCCCGTGCGATCTCCAGTGCCGTGGTCAGCGGGATGGTGCCATGCTGAACCGCCTCAATCAGGCGTTCCTCCCCCTTTTCCAGCAGGAACACGATGTCGCGCACGTATTTCTGCGACAGGCCGGTATTCTGGATGATATCCTCGATGCTGTAATTGCGCGCCAATAGCAGCTCAATATCAGCAAGTATTTCCAGCGGGCGGTGGCCGCGCCGCGCGATGTTCTCCGCAAGGCTCATGATGAGGGCGTCCTCGTCCGAGACGTTCACCACCAGTGCCGGAATATGGGTTTCGCCCAAGAGACGGAAGGCGTTGAGACGGCCCTCGCCGCAAACGAGCAAGAAGGCAGGCCTGCCATCAGTGCCCTCGCGTTCGGTCACCGTGATTGGTTTTTTGAGGCCGATGCTGCGGATATTTTCCACAATCTCCTCAAAGACCTTCATGTTGCGGTCGCGCGAGTTTAGCACCTCAACCCGCTCAATCGGGACCAGTGTGACGTTCTCCGGCATGTCAGTCATCATGGCTGCGCCTCCTGTTTGCATAATATTTGTTCATGATTTGTACTTCCTTCTGTTGCTGTGATGTTTAATAAGTGGATCATTGCGGCTTCCTCCAGATGCCGGTCCGCGCGGTCATGCCGTAGAAGAACCCAAGGTCCTCAAACCGGAAGGCCTCAAACTCCATACTGTTACGGTTGCACAGGCGGACTTCCTGGCTGGGCAGATCGAGCCAAGGCAGCAGGAAGTAATCGAGCTCGCCCTCATTGGCGTGATCGAGCCTTATGGCCAGCGTCACATCCGCTTGGTAGCGAGCCGGATCAAACCGGATGCGCCAGCGATGGCGACCGTCGTTCAGCGTCTGGCACCGTGCAAGAACCAGGCTGACGCGCAACTCATCGTTGATATGCAGCAAATCAGTCTTGGCGTTGCGCTCCACCTGCCCGCCCACTTCGGCAATTCGGGCCTGTGTGCGGGCGATGATCTCCGGATGCAGCTGACGCAGACGCTTGTTCAGCGCGATCCGCTCCTGATCACGATCAGACCGGTAGCCGATCAACTCATAGGCGCGGGCCAGCGATCCGAACCGGGTGCGATACGCAGAGGAAGACGGCATGTCTGGCGCCTGATCGATCATGACACCGGACAGCTCTCCCGCATCAGCGTAGAGGCGCTGTAGATGCTCAAGCAGTTCCTCATCTGACAGTTTGGCAGACCGCGTGGTAATGATCTCCTGCGCCGTCATGAAGACCTCAAGCGGCACGATACCCTCAAAAGCCCCCTCTTTGCGGATCCACATATCAGGCGGGTTCTCCACGTGCAGTTTCTTGAGCTTGAAGGAGCTTCGGTTGAAGACGTTGTTGCCAATATATTTCTCATTGGTCAGCACGGTCCGCACTGAGCTGGATGTCCATGGCCTGTCCAGATCCGTGGCAATGCCAGCCTCATTCAATCCGTCGGCAATCTCGCGAAAATTCAAATCATTCTCGATGAGCCAGCGGTACATCTTGGTGACCCAGGCGACTTCTTCCTCTGGCCCCGGCATCAGAATGACGCGGTCAGTCTGGAACGATTTGTGCTCACCGCGCTTCAGCTCGGATTTGATGCTACCTCGCTCATCAATCAGAATGCGGCGCAGGCCGAAACCCGCGGCACCACCTTGGCGAAAACCGAGTTCGATCAAGCGGCATTGTCCGGCAAAGACCTTGACCGACAGCTCGCGGCTGTATTCTCCGGCCATCGCCCGTTTAACACCCTTGACGATGGTCGACACTGGCGAGCCGTCATTCTCGAACTGCTCGGCGCAATAAGCGACCTGAATGCCTGCGCGCTTACAAATGTATTCATAATAAGCGCTCTCATCCGCATCCTGGAACCGGCCCCAGCGGCTGACATCATAGACCAGAATGACGTTGAAATCCGCCGCTCCCGTCTCGACGTCCGCGATCAGCTTTTGCAGTGATGCACGACCACCGATTGACAGCCCACTCTTCCCATCATCAGCATAGGTCTTGATAATTTCGATACCGCGCTTTTCAGCATACTCGCGGATTTTGTCGGCTTGGTTGTGCGTTGAATACTGCTGGTTCTCGGTCGACATCCGCACATATTGCGCCGCCCGAAATTCCGTCCCTTTGCCGTCACCGCCGCCCACTGCATCGCACTCCCACTCTCAAGTCTGGGTGACGTTTGCGTGGAAGCGAGAGCCTATCAAGTCGAGAGTAGATATTTTCTCATTCTTTCAACACATTAAAGCGCCCTACCCCACATCCTCGGACGGTGCTGGCAGTGAATGCAGAACGGATCGTTGCAATTGTTTAAAAATGAGCGATAAGGTCGCTCAAATGAGAACAAGTGGAGTCGGGCATGACGGTTCATCAATTTGGAACGACTTGGTTTTTGGCGCAGTTCAAACCAAACTGCCACCGGATTGCTGAGCGAAATCTTGTCCGGCAAGACTTTCAAAGCTTTTTGCCAATGCAGGAAGAAACCCGGCGCGTGCGGGGCAAGTTCACCACATTTATGCGGCCGCTCTTTCCCGGCTACCTGTTTGTGGCCTTCGACAAGGCGCGCGGCGGCTGGCAGGCGGTCAACTCGACCTATGGCATCACGCGGTTGGTCAGCGCCGGTAAAAACCCGGTCGAGGTCCCGCTCAACCTTGTCAGTCAGCTGATGCGGCGTTGCGATAACGCGGGCAAGTTGTTGCCGCCAAAGCTGCTGAGCCCGGGTGACCAAGTCATGATCAATAAAGGGCCCTTTGTTGAATTTATCGCCACGATCGAGTCGATAGCGTCCGACAGGCGCGTCTGGGTGCTGTTGGACTTCATGGGGCAGCAAACGCGCGTCGCTGTTCCTGCGGATCAGCTGCGCACCATTTGACGGATCGCGCGCTGATAATGCCCCATCCCACAATTAGTGGCTGCGGGGGCAGGTCATTGCGACAAAGCAGAGCAACAGCGTTTAACGTCCGGTCAGGCGATAGGCCAGCTGACCAATCGTTTCCCTGATTGCTGTGTTAAGAACCAATAGATTGCCGGTCAGATTCCAGCCGATGTCGTCTGTGAAACCAGCGGTGCGATAGTCAACCGGATAGGCCACGAGGCCTGTCCACCCGGCGGCTTCAAAGCTTCGCATGGCGCGGGGCATGTGGAAGGCGCTGGTGACAAGCACCCAGGTGTCATCGGCCTCGGGGTTCGCCAAGGTCAGGCTCAGGCGGGCGTTTTCAGCGGTGTTACGCGAGCGCCCCTCAAGCAGGAGGCGATCCGGATCAATGCCTTGGTCCAGGAAAAATCGCTCGGCGATTGAGGCTTCAGAAACATCGGCCCCTGCAAGATCGCGCAGCGCGCCGCTGCCGCCTGCAAAGAGCAGCCGAGCATCGGGAAACTTTCGAGCGAGCGCCAACCCCGCGGCAAATCGATCCCCCCCTTCGTTAAATTGCATCTGACCCCAATAGGCACTGGCCCGAGCATCCTCACCACCGCCCAGAACGATGATGCCATCCACCCCTGCCAAGGGAGGGTTCGCGGGATAGCTCCGCTCAATTGGCTGCAAGAGCAGATTGCCGAGGGGCAGGACTGCCAGCGTGACAAGCGCAAGGAGCGTCATGCTGGCGACCCGAAGCGCCAGACGCCGACGCTGCGCGATGAGCGCCAGCACAACGACGGCCAGCGCGATGATAATCCACGTGTCCGGGCGCAGAAGCGCGCCTATCAGTTTCGATACGATGAAGAAGGCAGTGTCCATCACCATTGATCTCGCTGGTTTTTCACAAGGCTTGCGATGGCCTCGCGATAGGCATGAACCACAATGGCCTGGTCGTACTCGCGTTCCATCTTGGTGCGGCCCGCTTCCCCCATGACCTGCTGCTGATCAGGCGACAGCGCTAGAAACCGCTCGATTGCGGTTGCAAGGCTCTCGGCACTGCGAACCTCGCAGAGAAAGCCCGAGAGATCACGATCGACCACCGCCCGACATCCTGGCACGTCCGTGGTGATCACGGGGCGTGCCATCGCGGCAGCCTCGATCAAGGTGCGCGGTGCACCTTCGCGGTAGGAAGGCAGAACCACACAGGACGCATCTGCAATAGCCGGTCGCACGTCATTGGTCGTGCCAAGATAGTCAATTACGCCTTCAGCCACCCAGCCCTGAACCGTCGCCGCGTCGATGGCGCTGCGGTTTTCTGATCCGGCGGAACCAAGAAGCTGGAACCGCACCTGCGGATGGCGCGCCTTAACCTGCCGGGCCGCCTCGACGAATTCGACCACTCCCTTGTCGCGCAGAAGTCGTGCAATCATCAGAAAGACCGGCGGAGCCTCGGCTGGCGGCATGACTGCCGGAGAAAAGCGATCCAGATCAATCCCCGAGCCAGGCAGCAGGCGCGCCTGATCGGCGCTGACAAGCCGACGATTTAGAAAAAGGTCACGATCGTCCTCGTTCTGAAAGAATACCAGCGGCAGCGACCTGAACGAGCGGCGGTATAGCTGCTCGGTGACCGTCTGCAGAAGCTTGCCCGACAGAAACGCCGTCCCAAGCCCCGTGACGTTCGGTAGAAACGGCACGCCTGCCGACTGCGCTGCCCGAGCACCAAAGATGTTGTTCTTGATGGTGTAGCTCAGGACCGCGTCGGGCTGCTCCTCACGGAAGATGCGGGCACATCGGCGCTGGAGTTTCAGATCTGCGAGAGGGTTCAGCCCCTTCACGCTCATCGCGAGCGGACGCACGATGCAGCCGAGGCGTTCGAGCTCGGGGACAGCGTCATCCGGCGGCGCCAACACGGTGACCCGGTGGCCGTCGCCGACAAGCGCCTCAACCAGAGGGCGCCGGAAGTTCCAGATGTTCCAGGCGGCATTCACCGTCATCAGAATATGCATGCCGCCACCTTCATGTCTCGCGCCAAATTAACTTGGACCGTTTATCCCACCTTAAAGTAAAAGGAAATCCGACAATGCCCGAGATCATGACGCCCAGAAACCTGACCTCTGTCCTGTGCAAGACGATCAAAGCAGAAATGCTCAATGCCTGCGCTGAGGTAGTATTCGGTCTCGACCACGCGCGTTCCAGACGGCAAGCGCTGAAAGTTCATCGCCAATGAACGTGGTGCTTTTGGTTAGTTGTCAATCCCGTCCGAACCGCGCGGAACTACAAACTATCGGTCGGATCATTAATTGCAATGGGTTAGGCCGCAGAGAGCACTGGATTCCAGACCCATTCGCTCAAGAGATGGAGGCTATCGTAATGTTGACCAGGTGTTGACCAAAATGCGAGGGGCTTATACACAAGTAAAACAGTCAGCTTTTAAGTTCCTGTTTTATTTGTATAAATTGGTTGCGGGAGTAGGATTTGAACCTACGACCTTCAGGTTATGAGCCTAAGCACCGGGGTTTTCACTTATCTTTTCAATTCAATAGCTTAGATAACAAGCCTTTGAAATCAAAAACCATAATGGGCAACACTCAGTTGCTATGGACGGATTCCAAAGGATTTCAGCGGGTTGGAACGGGGCAAAAATGCATACGTGGGTTGAGGTGGCGTTGAGGTGAAACGCACTGATCTGTTCCACAAATAATCGCCGCGCGGGGCGAGAGACTGCAGTCAGCCCCTTTGCTGCCGGTGGTTCTAGTCACAGTATGTACCTGGGCATCGACAAATAGGGCGGGAGGCAGCCCGATGCGCCTGCAACGCGCTGCCTCTAATTGGTCGCCAAAGCCGCCGTTCCCGTTCGTCTCGTTAGCCCAGTTCGCCCCTTCTTTCAGGGTGAGAAAAAAGGGGGGGGGTGGCCATTTCGGGATTCGCGCAACATAGCCGCTGGAAACGGAGAAGACTTTCACTCATACATTCCAGAGCAGTAACGGCAATGCCGCACTAATTTTCGTTTTTGTCCAGAGGACTTGCCGGCGAGGTATCAAACGCTGCACACTCTGACCAGTGGTCAAATGGGTTTACGCTTTGGACATACGTTACGACGGCACTACGAACTGGACGCAACCTGGAGCGTCCGGTGGTCTGGATCCCCTTGGAATGCTGGCGCCGATCGAAGGCCTCTACACCAGCCTTCTGCAGGGGCTTTCATCAGTAACCACACGGCTGAGATACTACCCTTTCTATTGCTGGTGGGTGACACAGTTCCCGAAGCGGACAAACAATAGCAAGGACAGCCATTTTAACCGGCACATCCGAGATGGCGAGGTCATCTTCGCCGCGATCAGCATCGCTCTGGCCGAAGAAGAGGGCTGGATCACTGGTTTGGGAGGTGGTCGCAAGGTTCGGAACGCAGTGCGTGACGACGCGACGATCAATCTGGACAAGCTTGCGCCTGACTACCTGATCAACCCGGTTTATTTTGCGGCCTATCGCAGCCAGATGGTGGAAATGGGCCTTCTCAAGAAGGGCCGCAACCATGCGCTAAGCGTACCGACACAGCTTGGCGCGGACCTTGCAAACGCCTTCCTGAATGAAGTCGGGATCGACTCCGCAGACCGTTTTCTCCGGGTGGCAGAGGTCGGCGAGGTCGCCCCTAACGACCTGGCAGACCTGTCGTCCTTCCGGTGCGCCTACGATGCCTCTCAGGCGAACAATGAAGAGCTGAACATCATCCGCCGCTGCCTGACTGGCCGGGAGGGCTCCGGCTCTCGCAGGAATACGTGTCTTTTGATCCTAAAGTCTCTTGAAGAACGCGAACTGATCTCGGACTACGACTTGCGCTTTCTGTGGCTTGAGACAGACCCAGACCCGGCCTCGACAACCTATGAGGAAGAGAAGAGCTGGCGCCATTTTCAAATCGCCGACTCCATTCGTGTCGCGATGGAATGTCTTCTGAGCCATGCAACCTACCGGCTGTCCGAAGCGAAGGAACCCTTGGCAGTCGCTCAACTCGCGGAGAACCTCGTGGCAGATCTTCCCGATGACCAGTCGTTGGAGGACTATTTCATTGTTCTTGCTGATACCGACCAAGACGGCCGCAGCCTTCAAGAGAAGGCCATCAGGTCCCTTGAGGACGACATCGAAGCACCCCTAGCGCTGATTGCTCATCTCTGGTTCCACTATAGCGACAACCTCCCGGGAATGGCTGCGAACATCCCGCAGCGTGGCGCGTTCTTGACGCCGGCACCTCTGATGGAACGCATTGACGAAATTAGGACCCTGCCGGCGCGCATGGCGCTGGAGGACTTCATCCTAAAGTTCGTGCTCCGCCGGCACCTGGACGTAGCCAGCCGCAAGCTGCGGGGCCAAGGCAATTTTACGTTCCAGTTCGAGTACGAGGACGGGGCCTTGTCGCCGCAAAACCGCGGACAGGTTGGTCCGGCAAGCCCGCGCACGAAAACGCTGCTAACCTTCTTGCAGGAGGTCGGTCTGATTTCAGACGCCGGCATCACAGAGCTTGGCCGACAAGAGTTGATAGCGAACCAATGAGATACCGGACCTATCTGCGCGAGCGCGGCTTCCATACAACCTTGATGACCACGTTTTCTTTCGACCCGATCCTGTTTCAGAACATGGTGCTTCTGAGCCTATCGCATCATGGTTCGCGCAACATCGGGATCCTGACCGATACGACAATGTTCAATCAGTCTGTCATCGACTTGGATGTCCCGTCGCTGGCAGGCCGCAACTACCATCTCGCAAAGCGTACGGTGCTTGGCGGAGTGTTCCATCCCAAGCTAGTGCTCCAGTTCGGGCGAGATGAAGGGCGGCTGATGATTGGCTCCTCAAACCTGACTGCAGCTGGGGTTAGTGGCAATCTCGAGGCCTGCACCCTACTACGTTATGACGAAACCAATCGTTTCACCTCCGGTATTTTTAAGTCGGCATTCAACTATTTTTCTAGACATACGGCACGAAACGATGATGCGATGCAGGGCGTTCTCTACCGCGCGCAGCATAACGCCTTCTGGCTGCGGCGCACTGAAGCCAACAGCAGCGTGGAAGCGCCGGATGGTTTCCGCCTGCAGTTTGTCACTGAAGGCGATACCGAGATCGGCGAGCAGATGGCCGCCTTCATTGGAGGTGATGAGATCACTCGGCTCATCGTGGTTTCACCTTTCCAAGATGAGGACTTATCTGCGGTCGTCAGGCTACGTGAGCGTCTAAGTGCGCGTGCCGTTCGGCTTGTCCCGGATCTCTCAGAGCAGGACTTCTCGGCAGACCGGGCACGTGAGATTAGTTGGTTGACTATTAATTCTCCCGTACCGCTCGGCGTCTCAAAGAAGCGCCGGTTGCACGCTAAGATCATCATCGCGGAGGGTGCCCATGCAGACTATGTGCTGACCGGATCAGCGAATGCCTCAATACCCGGCCTCTTCGGAACTGCCGGAAGGCGTGGCAATGCCGAGGCAGGTTTGATGCGCACGTTTGCACCTGGAACCGCCATCGCCGCTATGCAGTTGCCACTGCATGAAGTCCTTGACCTCGATTTCCCTGAAGTTGCATTCAATCAGCGACAGAGGAGCAGAGCATCCTCGAAGGCATCTGCGAAGTTGCCTCCTGACGGCGGGAGCGTAGATTTCAGAAATGGCGTCATGCGCTGGCGGCCGCCTGCGCCTGGCTTCCTAGCACGAGCCGTTTCTTTCCGAGACGCGCGCGGGACCGAACTCCATCGCGCAGACGCAGTTGAGATGCGGAGCGCCTGGGTCGAAATCCCTGACGACTGGAAGCCTGTGCTGAAGGACTTCAGATCGGCGGTTGTACTGTGCGAGGATGGATCCGAATGCGCACCTATGCCGATCATATTCTTGGACGAGATTTCTCACAACGCGCGTCCGCCACAGTCTCGAGGGCTGGCACGAATTCTCGCAGATCTCGAAGCATCCGAGGAACTTGATGATCTCTTCGACAAGATTCGCATGCTGTCTTCGTTCACCTCAGAGTCCATGAGCAAGAGCCAAGAGCGTCGCAAGAATCGGGGGACCGCGCGGCACCAGAAGAGCAAGGAGGACCTCGATGCCGATTTAGGGGATGCCAGAAGCTTCCTCGACGTCGACGAAACCGACGAGCAGGGCAACACGGCAAATCAGGCGGCACAGATCCAGAGCGTGCGAACAACGTTGGACCACATCATGGGACGACTTCTGAAGCGCAACAAGACCATCGAGGAAGAGCTCGAGGAACTGTCTGCCGATGTGACATCTGACGAGGAGAAGATGGAGACCACTGCCTCGCAGCTTGCTGCCTCGGGAGACGATGCCTACCCGGCCGAGCCGATCGCGGACTCTGACTATGATATCGTCCGCGCGGTGCAGCAGTCCATTGCAAAGCGTCAGGCGTTGGATGGGATCATCCGCTTCATCGAGACCATAGAGATCCAGCTTCGTGAGTTGATGGCAAATCGCGCGGAGCCAGAACTCCCCTCCGACCATGCAGCACTTTTTGAGATGCTGGTGCTAATGACGATGGCCTTGGCAGCAACTAACGAGACCTCTGTTGCCCACCCGCTCCCGGCGCTCTCGAACGACAGCCACGGCGGCTGGATCAAGATCCTCGGGCGGACCTTTAAGGCGCACTGTGAGCACTGGAGTTCGTCAACTGTCTTGAAATCAGATCTTGGCGACGACCAGATCAGCGCCTTAGCTACCCTCAGCATGTGTTTCCTGACAATTCTACCACTTCTCGACAGGTACGATCTTCCACGCAAGTCGATTGTCTTGCCGATGCAGGTGAGCATGGTCGGATTTCAGAAAGCGCTGGATGAGCATCTGTCGGCAGGCTCACCCAACCGAATCGTCTTCGATCAACGCATGCGCCAGCTGCGGGACCACTCCATCATTCGGCGCTTCGTTGAATCTGCTCAAGCTGCTGCCGAATAACGCTTGCGTACGATCCGCTCATGTCTGCTTTGGTGAATGCTGCGCTAAAGTAAAGGCAGTTTTCGTCCGGCCGCAATGGGACGAGCGCGTCACGAAGGGCCACCACGGTTTGCAAGTTTGAGTCGTCCGATTCCTACACATTCTCGCCTCTCAAGCCGTTCGACGGCCTCCCATTCCTGAAAAAAATCAGGTGACGGCATCCAGTCGTTAGCGGACAGACTGGTGCAGCGCGGCGTGCCTCCCAACCCTTGCTGACGCTCATGCCAGCCGCGGCGGGCCGCACATACCCGATCTTAACCAACGGCAGTCTAGACACTCGATGGTTCCAGATGCTCTGGGTGAGCGTTGTAAAACTCATCGATTTCAAGAATAGCCCTCCGATACGAGCGCCCATCATCCTCTCCAGGCACTTCTACCGCCGCGACGATATCTTCGAACTGATTCACATGATCGAAGCTCGTTTCGGTAGGCATCAAGTTTGTGGCAATAAGGTCTACGTAGCAACCATAGTCAATCTTGTAGTGATAATATCGCACGCCCGGCCTATCTCTCGAGGAAACATTCTTTTGCCGAAGATGGATTAATCTGCGATCGAAAAGAAGATCGACATTCCTATCTTTCCTCCCAACCTCTAGCAAGAATGCGTTGGTTCTCTTCTGTCTAATTGACTTGTCGACAATGAACTGCAGCAGACCCCGCAAGGCTGGATTCGAGTCCACCTGCGAGCTTTTATCATCCTGATAATATTTATGCCCTGCGGACCTTACATTTGGAATATCTATCCGTTTCCCCTGAGCCTTTTGCGCGCACATCGAAGCGATGTGCAGAGCGTCTCGCGGCACACCCTCCGATGACTTAACAAACTCCTCAAATGAAGTTTTTTGATTGAAAGCCAAACGATACAATTGATCGGAATCCTGTGGCTCTGGCCATTTTTTTTCACGACAGAAACTCACTACGTGCTTGAAGAGGAACTCTTTAAAGAAGGCAATACTTCTGCCTTTGTCGTTATCAAAAAGAAGGAACTCATCGAGCCTAATATTGCTCCTTACGTCAGCAGTTGGCTCTAATCCGATAGCATGGCGAGAATCCACCTCCAGCAAGAACTTCGTTCTGTGCTCAATTGCTCCAATCTTTACTGTGACGCTTGGTATGGTAAAAAAAGCCCTGCGAAACATGTCCGCAAGAAAAGGCTGAACTTCTTGGGGAATCGAGCTCCACTCGTCTAAGATTATCCAAAGACGCCTTGCTGGGAGTGCATTGCATAGATCTCGAAGCGAGCTGCTGAGGTTTGGAAACCTTACGGCGACAGTTTCGCTTCCTGAAATTTGGTGCTTGGCGGTTTCGGTCAGTTTTTCTTTCTTTGAATTATCCGCCGCCGCCCCTCCCTCGGCATTTAGTCCGCTAGATCTTGCAAAAAAACTGAATTGTCTTGAGTTTTCTTTTTCTGACGTATCCTCGTAGGTATTTGTTGTTTCTCCAACCACCCGAACCTGCGCACATGCGTCGTTAAAGTTATCAAGACACTGCTCGATCTGAGCCAAGTTAGCATTGGAATTGGACAATACGTAGTCTAATATCCCATCTTGAATGAACGACAGTGTGTCCAAGAGAAGGCGGGTGGCACGGTCCGTGATTGGGAGGGAATGATCCGCGTACATCGATCCGTCAGACCCAAGGTTTCTCATATCAACAAACAACGCACAGTCCCCAAAATCTAGCTGACTAGAGTGAAGGAAACGCAACGCATGTGTTTTTCCTGTGCCGCGTCGTCCAAAAATTACCTGATGATCTTCTGTTGACAGGAGATCCTCCAAAGGTCCAACAGAAGAAAATGATTCAACCACTTGATCCGGATCTAATCGCTCTGCCCTTCCCTTTAGTCGAATAAGGGTTTTGAGCGCTAGCTCAGATGTGAACGTATCTGACATTAGGGAATTTCCACAATCTTTGGTCTATACACTGCAGCGACACTATGAGCAGCCTTGTTCATAGGGGCAATCCCTAAGATTGCAGCAGTTAAGCAATTTTCACTACTCAGATTCACCTCGCAACTTCGCAGGTCAGTAGTTATATGCCAGTGCCTACCTATTCAGCTGGGTTCCAAGCTGTGCGTGAGGTAGTACGCCTAGGCCGATTTAGCTCGGTTTAGTCATTTTGAGGCGACGCGGCTATCTTCCGCTTCCTGCATCATCACGGCCATTCGAGCCTGATGCGGCGAAACTCAGTTCCGGCCAAAACTCAACCGGAACGCTCCACCCCACCTCAATTCCGGTCTCTGCCTGAATTCCGGTCCTGCCGTCATGCTTTGCTTGATACCGGCGCGAATCCACGCCTCATGTCAGGACGAGCAAAGGGGAGAAACCCATGGTCAACAGGCTGAAACTGAATGAGAAAAATGTCCGGGAGGCCGAGAACCTCGGGCGGGACTACCAGATCTTCGATACCGACGTGCGGGGGTTTTCGATCACCATATACCCTTCCGGCAACCG
>Ga0307963_1003128_pt1 | contig 13109 bp, 12 predicted proteins | sample OrgLakmetagen594_FD_201829 | JGI IMG/M metagenome (GOLD analysis project Ga0307963, IMG submission 201829) | Saline water microbial communities from Organic Lake, Antarctica - #594 | ecosystem: Environmental > Aquatic > Non-marine Saline and Alkaline > Saline | place: Antarctica: Organic Lake...
ACGGAGAGAGAGAGAGAGAGAGAGAGAGAGAGAGAAAGAGAGAGAGAGAGAGAGAGGGAGAGAGCAGACGTTCATACAAGGCAGACCAAGTCAATAGGTTTCAAACGACTTTATGCCACAGATGTGCATCAAAGCAAGCATCTGGCTTACCTCATCCTGCTCTGCAGCTTCACTGCCCTCTCCCTCTCCTTTATGCACATCTACTTGGCCATTGGGGGCATCAACCTGCGTACCAAATTTTGGCTAGGAACCGATGGCATGCTGGTTTGACTCTATCTATTGTCACACAGCCAAGCATTGCAGCCATCGGGCAGGACGGTCAAAAACAAGAGTAGGCCTTTGGTAGAAGAAAAGCTTCTGAATTTTTTCCGCTTAGTGCTGCCTTGTAGCGATTTTTACTAAATCAACGGAGCTAACGCTGGTGTTTATTGCGTTAAATAATGTCTATTTAGCAGCTTGTTCTCTGCTTCTATGCGCAGGTAAACAAACAAAAAATACATGCTTCACACACCTGTGTCCTAGCAGAGCTCTTGACTTTTTCAGAGGATGCAGGGGGCTCAGTGCTGTACAGAGGATTGTGCTGGGCCTGCATGATCCACCCAGCAGGTTCAAAAGTATCACCTTAAACACCAGGTAGAGTACTAAAAGTCTTGGAGCTGGGCACGTACACAAATTCTACAAGTGCAAGGACAAGTGGCAGAACCCAAGCCACGAAACCCACCACCATCAGTGACAGCGATCACAATTAATGACACACACTACCTAATCCAGTGCCACGGGGAGGCAAGCGTTCTCCCAACAACCACACTACCAACTACCAACAAAGGGTCGCCCCTCCGAATATCTTCCCCCCACTCACCCCAGTGTCGTAGGGAGGCAAGCGCCTGCGTTTCCAGAAGCTGCTGTGACTGCCCTCTTCCAGCAGAGCACTGATACCTCCCCCGCCTCCACCAAGGCTTCTCCTGCCTCTGCCGGCCAGGTTGCTTTCGCTGTCATCTGCGGTGCGCAGGCGGTCCACTTCGTCCACGAGAAGTGTGCACACGGTGGCCAGCTCCTCCATGTCAACTTCATAGATCGTATCCTCACAGAACCTGTGTTGAGTAATTGTGTGTGTACGTGCGTGTGAGCCTCTCTGTATGTGTAGTGAGACTCTACACACACGCACATGCGCACGCGCACGCGCATACATACATACACACACATTTAATCACACACACATAAACACACACAGCATGCATATCATGGTGCAGAGGAGCATCATGGTGTGCATGTGTGTAGAGGCTAGAAGAAATGTTTGTCCAGTGGTGCTTTTATTATGTGGGGTGGGGTGGGTGTGAAGATTGGGATGTGCTCTTGGGGACTTTTAGAACGCTTCTGTAGCAAAAATGTTGCACCCGACTGCAGTAGAGTTTGGGGCTAGTGCTGCAGACTTTTTTTCATGCAGACGGAAGTTGGGAAAACTTCTGCAGGAGTAGAGAGCTGGCGTGAAAAAAAAAGACGACGGTCGAGCTTGCAAGCGGGGCTTGCAGCATTGGGCTGCCTGTTGAAGAGGCAGAGTATTATTTCATGCACAGCATGGGACACACACGTACACACACAAGCACGCAATCACGCACACACAAATACTCAACCTATCTAGTGCATACCATTAACAGGCACTTATGATGATACGTCTATAAAATGGATCTGTTCTTTTAAAGGAGACAGGGTGTGTCGTGTGCACCACAATGGTTTGGCATTACAATTTATGGCTTCGAGCTCCTCATACATTCCTGGCTAAGTACTTCTCACACTCACATATCTGTACAAACACACATTTCAGTACATACGTTTCAGTACATACGTTCCTGGCTAAGTATACTCCTCACACTCACATTTCTGGCTTCATGCTCCTGAGCATGCGTACTTGCTCTGCCATGCCATACAGCAATTGTTGGTATGTTACCGGGGCTAGCCCAGCTTCCACAGTGCCTTCGTCATCCACACCCAGGACCGCACCAGGGAGGCTATACAGCTCTTGTGCCATACTGAGCACATAGAGAAAAGGAGCACCAAAGGGAGCATGTGAGTGTGCAGGGGATGACTGTGAAAGCCTGTAGGGCACTTTGCAAAGCTCCTGAAGCATTTGAGGCGGCAAATCCTCTTTTGTTTTACTGCGGCAGCAACATTGTGTTATTGCTTCCTGCAACGCTCTTATTCCCTTCAGGAAACGCATCATGCATTGTGAGTGTGGGGGACACATCCCTGGCATCTACTGTTGCACCAGCCTGCTACCGCAAGCCCAAGTGTGGATCTCAGTCAGAAGCACAGGCAGGTGCATGAGCCTGTTGTAACTATCAAGCACATGATACAAGCGCGCTGGTCCTATAAAGTACAGCAGGCTGCCCTTCCTTACCGCTTGATGTGTGTACGCAAGTAACGCAGGACATCACCCCCCCCTGCCAAACTTCTTTCCGTCGCAGCCCGCCTGTCCAGCTCCTCCCACGTGGTCACGTGCCTAGGAAACACAGCCCTGCATTTGTTTGCACAGCAAGACGTTGATTACGGTATAGGTTTGCTTAAGCGGCGGCTTATGGGAGGTGTGGTGCTGACAAGATGCAGGATGTTGTTGACGGCAATTGAAACCATGCACGATACAACGCATCACCATTCCACTGCGCAAAGTCAAGTAAGCAAAGTGAACAAGCAATCTCACCTAATGGTTTGAGCCTGGTTTAGCATCGTGGAATGGCACTGGCGCAACACGTGCAGCGTCTTTCCAAACCCAGAGCTGGACAGGCTGTTTCCGGTTGGGAGCTTAGGAGGGGGCAAAGGCAGGCCTGGAGGCAGGAGGCAATTTGGGCAGCAGTGCTGTGCGTGTTGTGTATGTAACACTGACATGCGTAAAGGTTCTGGGGTTTGCAGAGTCTTCCAGAAGTGCTACCTCTTGCAAAGTTACTTGTGAGATTCCAGAGCTGGTTTGTACTGGTAAGAAAAATGGAATTGCGCAGTGGTGTTGCTACAGGAGAGAGTCTATATTAGCAACAACGCCTCACACACACACACGCTCCAACAAAACAACCCAGCCACCCTTAATGGGAAGAGAGCATTGAGTTGTAAAATTCCAATAGTTTGCTTCCTCCTCCTCTCTTCCCTTACCTTTTCCTTGTCTCAAGTACTCTTTCAAGGTCCGAGTTGCATGAGAGGCTTGAGACGCGGATACAGCAGCAGACTGCAGCATCCAAAGAAATCAACAAGGTTAATTGGGAGCCGCCAAGGAGGGTGAGCTTCATAGGTTGAGCACCAAACATTGTTAAGGGCGTGGCCAAGAACTTGACAGTCAGGACTGCCATGCGCATACACGCACATACTCAGAGACATACACACACAAATCAACAAGCCATTTGAACTGCAAAAAGAGGGAAGCACACTGCTCATAATCACACCTGCTCTGCCATGGCAAGCCTGTCAAGGAGAGCTCCGTTGATGGCAGCTTGCCGCCGGACCTCCTCAGAGAAGGCATTTCGTTCTGCAATCAACTCAGCTGTGCGGCTACTCCTGTGATGACAAATGCATAACAATACTTCTAATGAAACAACGATCCTGTCCTTTTTTGCGCCTAATTGTCACAGAACTTGGTTAATCGGTTTCACAAAATTGATGATTCATTCGACAATAACCAGCACAGTAATGGAAGAAGGCTCACACAATGGTCTTTCATGTACAGATTTATAGCGATGTAAGTTGCAAAAACGTCCTGCTTATTTAAAAAGGGTTGTGCTTTACAGAAACCCTCCACACCATCCCTTAAAGGTCATGTCCCACCTAAATTACTAGGCGAACCTGGTTTAGCTCTGCCGAAAAGGGCTGTGTCTATGTAAAGTCAGGTCCACATCGCCAACAACCTCCATATAACTCTGCACACGAGCTGCCTCTCACGATCAGCAAGAGTGCACCCTTGTACTGTCCTTCCTTGTTACAAAACGGCGGGCATTTTTTACGCACCTCATGTCCATTTCGGCCTCTTTGAGCAGGGCAGTCAGGGTGTCCCTCTCCTGTGTCACGATCTGCACCCTCTCACGCAATTTGCCCACCAGGGCGGTGGTTTCTGGCGATCGGAACATCTGACTGAGGCCATGCTGTGGGTTGAGGGACCTGCCATAGGGAAGTGCATTTCAACTAAGCCCAAGCAAGGTGTGCGATATTGGCATTGCACAGGCACTGCCAAAAATGAGGCCCTTGCTCTTCCCAGGCTCAAAGCCCACCATTCAAAGCAGGGGACACTTCCTTGCCTTGCAGCCTTTCCCACCTTTCTTTGTTGTTCAGGAGCTCCTCGGCTTTGCCAACGTTGCCTCTTGCTACCATCAGCTGGCTCTCAGCACGCCGCTTCTCTACCCCCAGCAGGCGGTTCTCTTCTGAGAGCCGCTGAACCATGGCTTTGGCCTGAGAAACGTGTCACATACAATGCACAACATGTACGGTGTGTGTTACACAACACGCAAATTGGCATGTGTCACACGACGGTGTTCAATAGGAAATTGGGAAATTTAGAGACTTACGCTGTTGTTCAGTGGTGATTCTATTTATAGACTTGAATGGCAAGGCTTGCATATTTACCCTCTCTGTGTCCCTCAACCTCACACAAGGCACAAATTATCACATACAAGAAACATGCTGTGCAACTTGCGCACACAAAGTGCACACACACCTGTACCAGTTCCTCTGCAAGCACCTCCTTTGGTTTGCGTGCTAGGGCTTGCACGGAGACAGGTCGTGGTAGTGGAAGTACAAAGTGTCCTTCTGGCTCGGTGCTCTCTGGCCTGCTTGCAAACCAGCCCCCATGAGCCTGGCGTGCACTGCTGGGGTTTAACCGTGAGCGTCCTGTATTTACGATTAAATATTTCTGGGTCTATACAAGTGCGCAGCCACTGTCAGTGCCTAAACCCATCGTCCACCAAAACATTTGGGAGGCAACCGAACAGATATCGTGCTGGCCACACAGGACAGGTGACGCTCAGTGTGTCCAAAACGTAACAAATGGAGCAAAAGGAACAAAGCAGGGCCTTAAAGCTTGTGACACACCCACACACTGGCATACGCACACACCCACACACACTCACAATCTACACACTGCACGCACCAGCGCTTGCTGATCTTTGGGGGATGAGGGCGTGATTAGCACTGTAAGGACGAGGCTGAATGCTCCCTTTTGCACTAGAAATTAGGCTCAGAGGGTTGGCAGAGGCGGCATCTAGGACAGAGCTGTAATTAGCTGGCCATGCCGACGGGGGAGAGGGCTTGCCACTGCCAGACCTGCAACCGAGTGGGCACAGGATGTGTGGGGAATGCGTGGAGTCTATGGAAAGGAGGATGCTGTCTTCCTTTTTTTCTTTCGATGCACATATTCCAGGTGATATACTGTCCTTTCAATTGTAATACATCAGTAAGCTATCTGTTCATAGGATAGAGAGTTTCACAAGGTGCTGCAGGGATCCCACTTTTAATTGAGCACACAGATTGATTCAGGGCACGATGAGAGTGTTAGATGAATGTGTGTGCGAGTGAGTGTGCGTATATGTGCATTGTGTGTGCGTTTTTGTGAGTGAGTGGGTAAGTGTGTGTATGTGTGTGTGTGTGTGTGTGTGTGTGTGCGTGTGTGTGTAAGTGGTGTGTGTGTGTGTATGTGTGTGTGTATGTGTGTGTATGTGTGTGTGTGCGTGTGTGTGTGTGTGTGTGTGTGTGTGTGTGTGCGAATGAGTGTGCGTATATGTGTATTGTGTGTGCGTCTTTGTGAGTGAGTGGGTGAGTGGGTGTGTATGTGTATGTGTGTGCGTGTGTGTGTGTGTGTGTATGTGTGTGTATGTGTGGGTGTGTGCGTGTATGTGTGGGTGCGTGTGTGTGTATGTGTTGTGTTTTATTGTTCCAAAGTTGATTTGCAAACTTACTGGAAACTCCTCTCATCATGAAATGAAACATCAACTTGCGTGAACCATCCATGTCAGGTGCATGCGCAAGTTTCTTAGAACCTTGACACACATACAATACAGGCTTCACACCTGTGCCCATGAGAATTAGCCCCAAAGCTTGCAGAAGCACTCTTGGGGCGGTCCCGGGGATTGGTGGCCGCGTCCCACATCTATTTTCGAAAACCTTCTTATATCTTTACACAAATAATAAAATCAACACAGCAGTGTCGTCATTAGATGGTCCATTTTATGTAGTTCACGTTTTGATGCTGTCTTTATAATTACTTATTGTGTACCGATCCGATGGGTCAACGATTGCGCTAGATTTTGGCTAGAGGCTGTGCCTAGGAAACACCTTCCAAGTTGGCAGGGATGATGTGGGCTGGAGGGATGACGGATCAAAGAAGTGAGAAGGAGTAGTGGTAAAACGCATGCACTGCAAGACTACCGGCATGCCAACACACACGTACACATGCACACACACACACACACACACACACACACACACACACATACGCACACAAACACACACACACATACACACACATGCACGCACACACGCACACACACACACGCACACACACACGAACACACACAAGTACACACACATGAACACACACACACACACACACACACACACGCACGCACACACACATACACACACACACGAACACACACACACACACATACACACATAAACACACACACGCACACATACAGACACACACACACACTCACATACACACACAACACGTGTCTTCTCCGTCTCTCCCACCATGCAGAGATTGGATTGGGCCTGACCGCGTTTGGCATCCTATTCACCTTCCTAGGGATGCTGATGCTTTTTGACCGTGGGCTCATAGCGATGGGAAACGTGCGTGCTCCCTCTTACCCCTTTTTCTTCAACTGCACTATTGTGCACACAAGACTGTTTGTGTAAAAGACTACGAATGTTCACTGACTTCCCTCCTAATGCAGTTATTGTTCTTAGCCGGGCTTTCGACCACGATTGGCTTCCAGTCAACCATAGCTTTTTTTACAAAGAGGAAAAATAGAAAGGTGTGCTTCAAGGAAAATTAATCAAGAGATGGTGTGCGTGCTGGTACCTGGAAACTGCATCAAGAGCCCATTAACTCAATCAGGAGATGTACAATTCATATACCTGGTCTGCAAACTCACTAACACCTTTACACATGCCTTCTCAGGGTTCAGCGTTTTACATGGGGGGGTGTGTGCTGGTCATCTGGGGTTGGACTGTGGTGGGATTGATTTTAGAAGCATACGGCTTCTGGCTATTGTTTTGCGAGTTCATTCCCACGGCGTTGCAATTCTTTCGGAAAGTGCCTTTTATGAGCAGGATATTGGACCTTCCAGTCATGAAAACGGTAAGTGTTTTTGGTATTTATTTAGCACACAAGTAGCTTTGAAGAAGATGATCAATGCTGCTCATCATCACTGTCATTAGTATTTTATATTAGCCCACACATGCACACATGCACACATGACTGATAGGACAAGTGTGACCAAAACAATTTAGGAGACTGGCAGCGTTATAACTGCTAGGTTCTCCTCATGATGGAAATTGCACAACGTTTCATTTGTATACGCAGCTTATAAATCGGTTGGCACCTAAGGGCGGCCTCCCGACGACCAATTTTCAAGGGCCTTAAACGCCAGCATTAACTTTTCCATGGGGCCTCCTACTTTATCACTCGGAGTGGCTGGTACAGCAGTCATCAGTGTGCCAGCATGTGTTCCCCTACATCCAGGCATAAACAAGCTGTCCGGCGGTCTGTCCGGCAGCCTGTCGGTGCTGTTCTCTCCTGAAGTATTAAGTTTAGCAACCAGTTGTTCTGAACTTTTGGTTGAGAAATTCATTTGAATGTGCACGTCCTCTTGTTCCCTTGTTTTTGGCACTGGTTTTCTTCCCTTGCATGGCGGGGTGCGTGCCTACTAGCCATTGCTGATTTCCAACTTCATATTTAGGAGTATAATCTATAATATCGTACTTACGTATTATCTGCTCTCCTTATTCTGACCTTAATTTGTCACGACGAATCATGATACCAGCTTAAGCATGGATTACAAGTATGAGCCATAGCCATATCATGATTTAGCATGACAAATTGTTTCCTCACTCTTCTATCTTCTGTGGTGGACACCTAGCTGCGTATACTCTTTGGAAAACAAATCTTTCACTTCCACATAAAGACCCTTGACGAATAAGAGAAGACTCTCGAAGTAAAAGAAAACCTGTAAAGGCAGTGAAAATCACTCCTCTCATCAGTAAGGGCAACGAGCTACTTTAACACCAAGTACCGGCTGTAAGCCCTCTACCAAAGAAAAGAGAAAAACATATCAAACAAAGGGTTGCAGGCTTTGCCTGAAATTGGCGCCTGATGAGAGTTGGTAAGTTAAGGTAAGGTTACATCACTTTATTAGCGGAAGCTTGGCAAAAGTCTTTTGGTGTTTGTGGACAGGCTGAGTAAGATGGTGCAGTTAGTGCCCACTACAGAGTCCTTAAACGCTAGAAGCTTTGCTGCCTTGTTTGTGAACAACGTAGTGAGGTTGCATGGGCTGCCAGCCACCCTTATATCAGATCGTGGGCCGCAATTTAACAACAACTTTTGGGCACACACGTGTGAGTTGTTGGGCATGGATAAGAGGATGTCCAGCGCTTTTCATCCCCAAACAGACGAATCGCACGTTGGAGGAGAGGCTTGGAGCTTAACAAGAGTTCTCTCCCAAGCCAGCAGCACCAAAGCCAGCAGCACCAAAGCCAGCAGCAGCACCAAAGCCAGCCAGCAACAGGGAGGAGCAATGCAACCAGCCGTGAACAAGAAGCGGTGTTTTTGCGAGCCCTTGAGACCCGGCTGGATAACTTTTCGGTACATATAGATAACAAGTTTGACTCTCTGCATGTGCTGAAATAGAGCTTGCCTGGTCATCTCTTCCTGCCTGTATGTGATGCCCATCTTGATGCTTCTAGACAGGCGCCTACTGCCTTGCTTCTGGCTTCTAGAGGTGGCTTGACTTTCTTCTGTGGAGCACTGGCTCTGCTTCCTTCAAAACGCCCAGTCCAAACCTTTTTCTGCTAGTTCTTAAGCCATTCTTGACTCTCCTTTTCTTCTCCAGCCTAGACCTTGCTTTATTCCGTCTCTTTCTCTTACTTATCATAGTTGCTTCCCCTTTGTTTACGTAAATTAAGTTGCAGGCTTTTCCCAAGCTTCCGCTGAGATGCCCTTTGAGGCATATATAGTGATGTAACCTTAACCTTAACCAGTGCCTCTTGACCCTGTCAGCTAACAGAAAACAGAAAAAAACCACGCACTACAGGCAGTAAAAAGCCACTCCCCCCACTAATTAAGAAAAAGGGGCTTTGAAGCAAGTTTCTTAACTTTTCGAAAATCGAGACTTAAGGCTCCAAGGTGTGAGTGTTGCAGATGGTTCCGCCCACGCCCAAAAGGATAGCGTGAAGAGTAGTGGAAGCTCCTTTAAGGATGTTGCTAAGATATTTATGCTGTTCATGCGCGGCGTTCAGCTGGCTCTGCGTTCTAGTGTCTTCACAGTATTTGATCTCGATGAGGTAAAAGCCGCCTTATTGTCTTGCAAGGTCTTTAGGTCGGTGCTGTCTAGGGATGGTTGTTCTGGTGGTGGCTGGCGGTGCTGCTGATTTCTTCAAATATAAACTCGACCCAATTTACTCGGCATTCAGCATGAAGCCAAAAGTAACTTGCTTCCAAGCTCCAAGCTCCATGTGCATTATGTTTCCTAGCTTGCTTGTTAATACCAAACCCGCTGGCCCCTTTTCAATACTATAACCAACTCTTATCAGGGGCCGGCTTCAGACCAGGCCCAAGAGGCCTTTTAACCCTCCTGATCTCAATTGATCATTATTTTTACTCTTTGTGGTGAAGAGTTCATGGTATCCTGCTTCAAGGAGGCCCCCTTTCCATGATTTATATGGTGAGGGGTTTCCCTTAACGATTCAAATGATTGAGACCCCTGGTGCAGCAATTTTGTTTTGCACTCTGCTTGAAAGTATAACAGATGCAGAAATTAAAAGCAGTAAAACCCTTCCTCAGCAAGCCGAGATAAGTTCCAGGCATAAAGATGCATTCTTGCAGCAGCAAACTCTACGTCTAAAGCCTAAATCATGGTGACCACTCATATGCTTTTTGTGCATGATATGCAAGGGCTCCAAGGCCGGCTGCAGCAAGCAAGCCTGCAAGCAAGAGAGGGAATAAAAACGCCGGCTGGATATTTTGCTCAGGATAGGCATGCAAGCCTTTCAATATTAAAAACTTACCTGCAGGCATAACCTTTCGCGTCTTGGCATATCTCGTCCCCATTATTGAGCATAACAATGCGCTGGTAGTCGCACCTACCACGCGTTCATTTGAATTGATTTGTGCGGTTGCAAAGAAGGCGAAGAAGTGCAAGCCTTGAGCATACAGACTGGATCAGTGACTGTGTGCTTGTGTATGTGTGTGTGTGTTTGCGTGTATTTTGTATAAATGTGTATATGTGCCCTACATGTGTCTGTGCGTGTTTCGTCTATGTGTGTGTGTGTGTGCGTGTGTGTCTCTATACGCACTTGTTTGTTCATGTGTGTGCAAGCTTGCATGCGTGTGCGTGCGTGCGTGTGTGTGTGTGCGCACATTTGCCGCTGAACACCAGACGTGATCGCCATCCATGCACGATTTTGCTATTACCACACACAATCTGTCCAACGCAGGCTACCACTTTGTTGTCTACGACACCATTTGGTTTCTAAATCACAAAACGAAGAAGGTACACGCTGAAAGGGCTCCTAATATGGATCATTAACACTCCCATTTCCTACTTTGACAATCTGCTTACTCACCAGCGATGTGCCCCTGGTAGAGATCATGATTTCCAATGTAATAGGCTGTCCCGCCGTACGCTACCCCAAAGGCACAGCCCCCTACCAGCGAAGGCACAGAGCGTGCCTTGAGATAGCCTGCTGTTCCACCAGCAACCTGGATTAAACAGAAAGCCTGATTCTTGTTTGTTGCGGATGAAGGTTGGAAGGGACAGTTTACTATCCCTCAGTCTGGGTCCCTGGCCTGACACGGCTAGCGGATTATGGCATTTTACTATCTAATGGTGATTCACTGAATGTGGCCGGAACGGGTGTGTTGTTGGTCAGTGCGATTTTGCAAGCACCTTCAAGACTCAGTGTACTCTTGCTAGTACATGAACGTGGTTATATAAGTGAGGATAAGAGCATGTCCAAACAACCGTTCCTGTATGTGTGTGTGTGTGTGTGTGTGTGTCCATGTGTGTGTGTGTGTGTGTGTGTGTGTGTGTGTGTGTGTGTGTGTGTGTGTGTGTCCATGTGTGAGTTTGTGTGTAAGTGTGTGTCTCCTAAACCTCACATTGAGGATGGCAAGAGTCCAGTCCAAATGGGATTGCCCTGTGGGCATCTTTTGTTTAACTAATGGAATTTGTGATTCACAAATTGTTTTGTGCGAACTAGGGCTTTGGAGCTCTTTTGGATTTGTTGTTAAGTAAATTATTGCATATAGGGCATTCTTTCTGGGAGCCAGTCCACTTGGCCCTTGTCTTCGCAAGCACAGGCTTGTATTAAGCTAGAAGGATGCTGCGCTCAGCTAGTGGGCGTGCCATGCAGGTGTGTCTGGGCAACTCAGGAGCGAGGCAACCTTTTGTTTGCACTCACCCTTGCATCTGCCTAGGGCATTCAGCGTTGCACGCCATATGCTATAGCGCATTCTTCCTTTCTCTGGACACCACAGGCAGCCAACCCGTTGACCTACATGGACCCCAAGGACAGGCAGAAGGCACTTGACAAGTGAGTGGGAACCCTCAAACTTGTGTGTGGGGCTTGCACGCTGCGTCTTTGACAATCAAACCTTCGTGTGCCCCAGTTCACCTTCCACACGCACTCCCACTCATCTTGTCTCCTGCTGACATACATGTGCTGCCAATACCCACCCAGCATCACCCAACACACCCAGGGCTAAGCACTTGGGGGGCAACCTGCACGATCGAATGGATGTGATGATGAGCAAAGTTCGCGGCGACGATGGCGTGATCATCGACGTGGCTGTCATTAAGGCCACGATGCAGAACCCGAAGTCTCCAAAAGAGAAGCACGTCGCCACCCTGAAGATGGCTTGCAGCGGGGCCTCGCCTCGCGCGCAAGTCGCGTACACAGTGCATCAGCTCGCCACGCGCCTCGATGATAAGCCCGGCTGGATCGTGGCCCTCAAGTCGCTCATGGTGTTCCATCGCCTGATGCGTGAGGTGGACCCCTCGTTCCAGGTGAGGGTAGGGAAGGGAGAGTAGGAAGGCAACAGAAGCTGGTCCTAGGCTTCTCAAGAGATGATGCGCAACATGTATAGTGTTTCCCCAGCATGTGTTGTGTTGCTGTGTGTGAGAGTTGAAAGCCAGGAATGTGAGGGAGGGGAAAAGCGTCAAGGGTGACACATGCATCATAGTTGCACAGTACGGCAGTACGGGTACGGGTACGGGTACGGGTACGAGTACGGCAACTTTTTGAGGGCGGTACGGTGTGTGTGAAACCCGCCTAGAAACCTTGCCTATGCACATGCCAGGTTGCATCTATGTATGTTTTGGCTGCTCTAGCTTGTTTTTGGCTGGATGAATGAAGATGGTATCAGCTATGTAACTATAAAACTCTGAAGCCACTCTAAAAAAGCCCGTCAATGAGAGTACCCTTAAGCGTTACCCATCCCTGTAGCTTTATTACCAAAGGCTCTAATCCTTGTTCAGCGCTGTTGTGCGGTAAGTGTTGGAGGAGAGTGGGCGCAGCCCAGGCCCCGCCTTCCGCACTGCATCCCACATCTCATGCCATGCTGGGTGCCGGGTGTCTTGAAGGGGATGCCGCACTCAAACATGAAGGTAGCTGGGGTTTGCATTGAGCTACTCCCCAGCGCTGAGCCCATGTTGCCCCTCCGCTTGGGCGCTGGGCCAGACACCTCTATGACATCATCATGCCCGCCTGATGACTTCAGCAGATACCTTCTTGCAAGGGTAAGGGTAAGGGTTACACAGCTATATCCGCCAGCGAGGGCAGTTGAGCTATAGCATAAAAAAGCCAGCTTCAAGAAGAGAAAGAGGCCAGACTGAACAAGACACCAGAAAAAGAAGCTAGAA
>Ga0307963_1003136_pt1:2500-13098 | contig 13098 bp, 18 predicted proteins | sample OrgLakmetagen594_FD_201829 | JGI IMG/M metagenome (GOLD analysis project Ga0307963, IMG submission 201829) | Saline water microbial communities from Organic Lake, Antarctica - #594 | ecosystem: Environmental > Aquatic > Non-marine Saline and Alkaline > Saline | place: Antarctica...
ACACACATAAACGCACACGTGTATCCCAAGTACGCACTCCCTTCCACGCACACACAGGCGTTCCCGGCTCTTTCCTCTTCCCTCCGGCACAGCCTGGGCTGCCCTGGACGGTCCGGCTGCCAAACGGCACACGCATTCCTGTGCCTCTAGACAACAGCAACAACAAGCTCGCTTCTCCCCCACCCCATGGGCTCGCCTCAGCCACCCCCCCACCTCCTGGGCTTCATAACAACCTTGCCGCAGGCCCCCTGGCCCAACCACAGCACAATGGTAGCGGCCTCTCCCTCCAGTCCCTCCTGGGACCACACCAGCAGGTGTTTGGTCAGCACCAGCACCAGCACCAGCAGCACCTCCTGCACGTACAAAGAGCCACGCAGGTGCAGATGAGCAAGATGGTGCCGATGCCAGGGCCAGGTATGTATGAGTCCAGGCTTCTGGAAAGCATTGAGCAACAGTGCCTCGTTTGCAGCAGTGCTTGCAAGATTGTTTGTGTGTCGTTTGCAGCAGCGCGTGCAATATCGCGTGTGTGTATGTGTGTGTGTTTCTTTGTGTGTGTGTGTGTGTGACGTGTGTGTGTGTGTGTGTGTGTGTGTGTGTTGTGAGAAAATGGCAGTGATTATGAGCTTTGCTGGTGCCAGAAGCAGCCTTTTTCTCTGCAAGAGTAGTGACCAGACGGTTGCTAACTATGGCTTTCAAGCTCCTTTTCACTTCTTGCCTCATTTCTCGAGCAGAAGGCGTGCCAGAACTTGGTGCATCATGTCCTGTTGTGGTTCTGCGTCTGAACAGGCCTGCATAGCAATCCAGCAGCTCATCTCATGACCATCTATTCAACTGCCCCTGGTCTGGCAGCCGCATCACTGCTCTGTGGACTTCAATATGGAGGGAAGACAAGTATTAAAACGTGACGTTGGCATTACCAACCTCCTCTCCTTGCTGCAATCTAGCAGGGGGCGTGCCAGGAGCAGGGCCACAACAAGCAGGGCCTGGAGTTTCGCAAGGCCTGCAAGCGCTGCAGATGCTTCAAATGTTGCAAGGGCCCTCCAACCAGTTCAGCCAGCCTGACAAGCAGCAGCAGCAGCTACTTCCTTCGCCGCTCCACCCTGCCCACGGACAGCTGCAGTTCCCACCCCAGGTACGCGCGCCTTCCTTGCTCGGGAAGCTGCTGTGTGTGCTCCAATAGCCGCCTGGTGGCTGCGTTTGTCACGCATGACGCAACGCAGATGTGTGCCACCTGGCATGCCTCTCATGCTGTGGCCCAGGGCGCTCAGCGTTACAAGTGACTAGGGACAGCCAACACTCATACCTACTTTTCTGTGTGCGTACGGTAGTATTGGCCGAGGATTTCACCATACATACGATGTAGGTGCATGTTTGTAAATTTGGCCAACCATAATTACAAACCATGCAGAGGCAGGACGACTGAGCTCAAACCCCTTTCGTTACCTGGCTTGCCTGTGCCTTCCTTGACATGCAGGCCTTGCACCCCCAGGTGCAGCAGCAGCAGCAGCAACAAGAGAGGGCTAGGCAGCGGCAGGAAGATGAACTGGCCAAGCGTGAGCAGCAAGAGGCACGTGCTGCTGCTAAGGCTGCCAAGGCCCGTGCGCAGGTGGGCAAGCGTATGTATAGCCTTCTCATGGGATGTGTGTGTGAGCAATGCAAGTAGTGGACACATCCGTAATGCCGTACTCCTTCAATCAAGCATGTGTTTGCACGTGTGTCTGAATGAAGAGCCACAGCCAGCCTCACATTCACTCATGTGTATAATTACGTATTTCTGAAACAAAGAGCCATCATGCAACAAACACATGTACACCACGCACATACACACACGCATACACAATACACACACATTCATACAGGAGGAGCAGCGGCAGCAGCAGCAAGCGCAGCAGCAGCTGCGGTGGCAGCAGCAGGCTGCAGCAGAGCAGCAGCAGCAGCGCGAGCAGCGTGAGCAGTTGTCACAGCATCGGCAGCAGCAGTGCGTGGTGCTTGAGCGGCACTTGCAGCACCTGCAGCACTTGAAGCAGCTGCAAGGGCCTAGCCTGCCCAATCAGCAGGACCAGCAGCAGAACGCCCTCACTGCTCAGATCACGCACTGCCAGGTGTGTGTTTTGTGTGCGTGCGTGTTTGTGTGTGTGTACGTGTGTGTGCGTGTGTGTGTGCGTGTGTGTGTATGTGTGTGTGTGTGTGTGTGTGAAGAGCATCGTGGTCTGCTATGAGGCTGTGGAACCTTACAGTATAGGTTACAATGAGCATGACCTGCAGTAGGAACCCCCTTTCTGCTCAGGTCGTGCTCTGTTATGTGGTTTGTTTATGTGTGTATGTGCGTGCATGTGTGTGTGCGTGTGCGTGTGTATGTATAAACAAAAAGCATCAGTGTGACATCAGGACCTGCTGCATTGAGCAGTGCTGAAAAGCCGGGCCAGCAGCAAAATACCCACTACTCAGATCGCATCGCACCATATCACATATGTTTATCAATGTACTGCAAGGTACAGGAATCACTTTTCCTGCATCTATTCGGCATCATTGGCACACAAGCCTGGCTGGCTCGCGCACTTTGAAGCACAAGCTGACAATAACACAGCCTGATATATTTTAAATAACTCACTCTCTCTCTCTCTCCCTCTCTCTCTCTCTCTCTCTCTCTCTCTCTCTCTCTCTCTCTCTCTCTCTCTCTCTCCAGCTCATTCTGTACGTCACATCAGGTGCAAGTGCACTGAATACGCTCACACAGACCTGACCGGTCCAGCTTTGTAGGCTCCTGGAGCAAGCAGTCTTAAAAGCAGCCTTATTTTTTCCAACTCATCACATCCCGAAACTTAAATTGTACGCCACGCTGTGTAGGCCCAGCTGGCCCAGCTGCGAGCAGACCAGGAGCAAGCAGCCAAAGAGGCAGCTGAAAGCAGCCTTATTGCTGGTGCAGCAGGAGCCGGTGCAGCCATAGTTCCGCGCAGGGGCAGACCTCGGAAGATTCCTCAGAAGTTTTTGACAGAGGGGCCGCCTGAAGCTGGGGGGTGGGAGGGGGTGAAGTTAAAGGCAGATATACCGGAATCAATGGTAGGGTCTGTGACAGATACGAACACATCTGCACTGTGCGTGTACACTCGTGTGCAAGCACGCACACACAGGCACACGCACACAGGCGCACGCACACCCTCACCCTTTTGAATAGGGCATGAAGTAGCTTTAGGAGCAGGGGCAGGGTATATACTCACATTTATCCACAAACATGCACATTATGCGTTCACACACGTGACTCGGCACACGCAGGGAGGGGAGGGGCAATTAGGGGCAAAAAAGACCCCTCCAAAAGCAAAGGAAAAGCCCCCTCCAAAGCAGCAACCTGCTCACACCCAGGGAGCTGCACCCCACAAATCTACTCACGACCCAAGGCACTGGTGCGTCCATGCCTGTGTCTTTAAGGACACACCAACACACACACGCACACACACACACGCACACATGGACTTACACATTGCACACACATACTCACATGCACACAAACAAACACACACACATAAACAAAGTGTGCAACATAGTAGCTTTAAATTTAACAGCACTGAACAGTAAACTTCACCATGCTCACATGAATGGCACATCAGGCTGGGATCTGAGCGGGATGCCCTACGGCGTGCTTTCATGCTGTTTGGTGTGGGCCGCTGGAGCTCCGTGCACAAGGTGCGTAGGGCTAACTAGCGAGCAAAAAAAGAATAATGCAGTGATCATGCACAAGGTGCGTAGGGCTGACCAGCGAGCAAAAAAAGAACGGACTGCAATGAATTTGCACAAGGTGCGTAGGGCTAGTGAGGAAAAAGAAAAGAGTCGCGGCAGTCCATAAAGAACCAAAGTTAAAAATCACCATCTAGGGTCAGGTCACACACGTCTTGTGCACATGGGCGTGCGGCTGGAGTGCCATCTGCCACCACTCCTATGTGAACATTACACACTAGGTATTAAACCTTGAGCTTGACTGTCCTGAAAAGTGGCTCCGCACGTATGCGTATGTGCGTGTTGCTTGTAGATGATCCGCCGCCCACCATCACACAATGCAAATGAAACAGCAGTGGCTACTCGTACCCTTGCTATGGTTAAGTGTCTCCTTTTCCTTAATTGATGCAGGGAGTGTTTTGCTGCCTGCGTAGTTATTCTTTTGTTTTCTTAAGACATAAACTTGTAGGGAGGCCTGCGTTTCTTAGGGACGGCGTTGGTACGTTGATTCACAATCTGAACTCTGAACGGTCATATATCATAAGGTATTGCAGAAAGATGCAGTGCCTAGCAGTATTCATCCTTCTCGCCAAACAGGGAGCCTATTACCAATAAGGCCAGTGCCGAAAGCGAGCGCGATGTATATAGGATCAGGACTTCTGGCAGTCTAGAACAGGTCAAACGTTTGCGTGAAAGTGAGTGCCAAGATCGCACATTTGCCAACCTCTTCCTGCCGTAACCCCCTGTATGAAAATTGGAAGGACCTCTTACAGCCCTGCAGCTGTGTCCGCACACTTCCAAAAGTCTTTTGTAACTCCTCTCCTCATGTGAGATGCCCCTCCTCCTCCTCCTCCTGATGTCCCATGCTCAGCTCCTCCTGTGCCCACCACTGCTAAACACTAATACGCGCAAATATACTCACGCACGCATACGCACATCCATGTGCCCCTCCTCCTCCTCCTCATGATGTCCAATGCTCAGCTCCTCCTGTGCCCGCCACTGCTAACCACACACAAAAATGCGCAAACATACTCACACATACGCACATCCATGTGTCCTTCCTCCTCCTTGTGATGTCCCATGCTCAGCTCCTCCTGTGCCTGCCCTGCTAAACACACACAAACGCGCAAACACACTCACACCCACACGTATCACACACACACATACCCACACGTATCACACACACACATACGCACACCCATGTGCCCCTCCTCCTGTTGCATTACTGCTGGGGGCTCATGAGGACTGTGTGAACAACACGACTTCCTATGGTTTTTGCACTATAGCCTCAACCAGTAATGTGCGGCACTTTCTATGGTTTTTGCACTATAGCCTCAACCAGTGATGTGCCCTTTGACTGTTGCAGGCACTGCTTGGATTCCATAAGGGCTGTGAGAAGACAGAAGAGGAGGTGGCTGATGCGTCGTGGCATTTGCTGCAGGTGAGATCAAGGAGTGGAGGTCAGGAGGGTTTATGTGAGAGCCTCGACTTAGAATGAGGAAAGTGATGGCTGCAAGGTCAGAGACTTGAGGTAAGGTTTTTCCTCTTAGAAGTGGCTGTTGCTGCCTTTCCTGCACATATTTCTAGGGTTGGCCAGAATTGTACATACACATTGTATATGACTGTATACTCGGTGATTTCCTTGCCAAAAATACCGTACATACACCATATATACAGGGTTCTGGCCAACCCTGCATATTTCCCTCGTAAACCTTTCAGTGTAATGCCCTGCTCCCTGCATTCCATGTCCTAGAGTTTCATTGCTTCATGCACGTTGCGCGTACATGTTCTGAATCTTCTTGGCTTTTATACAAGTGCCAAAACCCAGCACACTCTTTTTTGAATCTGTGTTTTATAAGTACGCTGTCTGCTTCTTATTGCAGGCCCTGGAGGCTCTCGTACAGTTGCCTGAGGAGGACAACAATAAACACAACTTAACTGTAAACCGTGTGACGACACTTTCTGCACTTAGTATTGCAGGCCTTGGAGGCTTTTGTGCAGGTGCCTGAGGTCAGTGCGTGTTATTACAACCTAACCACGCTTCCTGTACTTTGTACTGCAGGCCTTGGAGGCTTTTGTGCAGGTGCCTGAGGTCAGCACGTGTTATTACAACCTAACCACGCTTCCTGTACTTTGTACTGCAGGCCTTGGAGGCTTTTGTGCAGGTGCCTGAGGTCAGCACGTGTTATTACAACCTAACCACGCTTCCTGTACTTTGTACTGCAGGCCTTGGAGGCATTCGTGCAGGTGCCTGAGGACAAGACCTTTTTGCTGCAGCTGCTGCGGCCGGTGGCACACAGGGGGGCTATTCACACCCCAGGCTTCCGCTGGAGTAGGGTAAGTGCTCTCAACTTGGTGGAGAAATTTGCAATAGAATCGAGATGCTGGAACAAGGTTAGTGCTCTTATTCTGATGGAGGAATGATGCAAGCAAGATGCTGGAGCAAGGGCTCAAGTGTTTTTTTGTGGAGCAATCTGGCGAGTGAAATGCTGGAATGTTAGTGTGCTCATTAAGGTGGGGGGACTTAGCGAACAAGATAGAATGAAAGTGATTTTTGGAGGAACCCCGCAAACGAGATGCTGGAGCCGCTGGAGAAATGCTCTATTCTTATTAGGAGTTTGTGGTACCTAAGTTGCTACTGATTCTCAAGTGATGGGGGGCAGTGTTTTTTGTCTGCATTGTGTTTCCTTGACAATAAGGCTGAGCATTTTTGTGGTGGGAAAAATTGGGGTTTGGGGGGAGTGAGTTTAGTGACTAACATTTGCACATTAGTCTGCGGTCGCATCTAATGTGATGGACCTTGTTCTCTTTTGTTGCACCTCATTTATTCAGAGCGAACACACAACACACACCTCTTTTTTTGCTCCCCTCCCTACTCCCAGTCACGTACAGTGTGAAGTATGAACTCGTTAATCAATCACAAATGAGCTTTGTGTCTTCCAGTCACTTGAAACTCATGTCAAGCAACATTTACTGTAAGCACCTCACCAATTGTAACTCCCTTCTTATAGCTATGTTTTTTGAACGCGCACACCCTGTAGTTGTGGCATGCTCTCCATAATTGGCACACCCTCTACCTATGGCACACCCTTAAAATGCAGCACACCCTCTAATAATGCACACCCTTTATCTGTGGCACACCTTTCATTTGTGTAACTTTTCTTCATCTGTGGCACACTCTTCGTTTGTGGCACACCCTTCGTTTGTGGCACATTCTTCGTTTGTGGCACATTCTTCGTTTGTGACACACTCTTCGTTTGTGACACACTCTTCGTTTGTGACACACCCTCAGCTGCACGGTAAGATGGTCTCTCGGCTGCGTGTGCTAGAAGAAATCAGGGTGTCCATGGACGCGCTGCAGCGCTCAAGCGTGTTTACAGCCTTCACCTCCATTGTGGCTGCGATTCCTCCCTCTCAACTACCCATCAGGTGAATGCTGTTATGGAGAGGGCAAGTGTGTTGCATCTACGTATGTAGTGTGTAGCACCTGTACTTCCCTGCACCTGCATCTACGCATGTAGTGTGTAGCACCTGTACTTCCCTGCACCTGCATCTACGAATGTAGTGTGTAGCACCTGTACTTTCCTCCCTCAATATCTCAGCAGGTGGTTCCTGACTGTGTAGAGCGTTGTAGCAAAGTTTGCCCTAAGTTTAGAGCACCTGAATGTTTGTGAAGCATTCGTGGCTGCGCTCCCTTCCCAGATCACCTTATATGGGTTGCCAATTGGCTATTGGTTTCTGCTCACCCAGGACCTGCTCACAAGTTCCTGTTGACTCTCCTGACTTCTGATGTTTGATCTCTGCTCACCCATCACCTTTGATCTCTGCTCACCTATCACCTTTGATCTCTGCTCACTCACCACCTTTGATCTCTGCTCACCCATCGCCTTTGATCTCTGCTCACCCATCACCTTTGATCTCTGTTCACCTACACCTTTGATCTCTGTTCACCTACACCTTTGATCTCTGCTCACCCATACCTTCGATTTCTGCTCACCCATCACCTTTGATCTCTGCTCACCTAACACCTTTGGTCTCTGCTCACCTAAAGTCATATGCCCGTGAGCATCTATTGACAACTTTGAAGCTTTCCCTTTAGCACTCCTCGATTTCTCTATCACAGGCCTTTCTTTATCTTGAACCCAGTATTCCTGACCCTGCATGTTTTCAAATACTGAACCAGTCCAAACCCCCTGACTGTAACACCACGTCCTGCTTGACATCCAAATTACATCCAAATTCCATACACTTTCAATGTGTATATATACATGTGTTATATTCTTACCCTGCACAGCCCTGTGCAAGAAGTTGTATATATACATATGTTATAATCCTACCCTGCACAATATATATATATATATATACATGTGTTATATCCCTTCCCTGCACAGCCCTGTGCTCCTCCATCCCGCATTTATCCAATACTCCAGACCACTCTGAAAAGCTTCTGCCTGCAACACCGCACTCTTGCCTGACGCTTCAAACCACTCCTACTTTTGCACGACCTTGACCAACACTCCTATCCCACATATTCACACATTTATAATTCACTTCAAACTTAAAAACCCTCTGCACGCAACAACACACCTGACGCTTCAAACCACTCCTACTTTTGCACATCCTTGACCCCCTTGCACATCCTTGACCCCCACTCCTAATCCACGTATTCCTAACTTAAACTTGAAAACCATCTGCCTGCAACAACACACCTGACGCTTCAAAACACTCCTACCTTCGCAGCTGGTGGAGCATCAAATCTGACATTGGGCTGCTCTATGGATCTTGGAAGCACGGTTATGCAAATTATGACGAGGTAACAGCGTAGTATAATGTGCGGAATTTGGATCACCAGCTCTTGTACGCAGCTTTAAACTGCCAACCAACTCCGTAAATGCCACCCATTTGGTTGGCAGTTTAAAGCTGTTGTGTGTGTATGACAAAATGCGAGAGGGCCCCACACTTACCCACATTTCAATGGACAAAATGTGCGGTGCAGATGAAAAGAGATTCTGAGTTCATAATTACTTTGGCATCAACCCCACCCACCCACGTTTCAATGGACAAAATGTGCTTTGCAGACAAAAAGATACCTGAAGTTCATGCACCTCTTTGGCATCACGCGTTTCAATGGACAAAACATGCTTCGCAGATGAAAAGAGACCCTGAGTTCATGCACCTCTTTGGCATCAAACCCTCTCCGGACCCTGCGGTGCCTGAAGTCCATGATGTTGGCAGTGATGCAATTGATAACATGCAAGGAAATGGCACTGAGCACCAACCTGGGCAGCAAAGCCAACCACCGCTGCAGCAGCCGCAGGAGCAGCAGCAGCAGCAGCAGGAGCAGCACGAGCAGCAAGAGCTGCAGCAGCACGAGCAGCAAAAGCCGCAGCAAGCACATCAAGGAGAGGTGCAGCAGCGAAATGGGCAGCAAGGAATGCAGCTAGTGGGGCAGCAGCAGCAGCAGCAGCAGCAGCAAGAGGGAACGGCACATCAATTACATGAGCAGCATGAACAACAGCAGCAGCAGCAAGAGGGAACGGCACATCAATTACATGAGCAACATGAACAACAGCAGCAGCAGCAGCAGCAAGAGGGAACGGCACATCAATTACATGAGCAACATGAACAACAGCGGCAGCAGCAACAGCAGCAGCAGCAAGTGCAGGACACAGACGCTGGCCCACCCCAACCTCCTGACCACAATCAACCCCCTACACTTGACCCCTCTGCCGTAGTAAACCAAGCTGCCCCCCCCACCCCTGTCAGCAGCGCACCAACATCAGAGCAGCTCACAAAACGCTACCGCCGCCTGCTAGACTGCGTCGGCAAGGCACAGAGGTATGGAGAGCGTTTTTACAGATCTAGCTGCTGGGTGAAAATTCATGTATCACTGGCAGCTGCTCGGTCTGCATTGCCAAGGTGCAGGAACATAGATGGTGAGAGTTGTCATTCTTGAAGTTAGTTGCTTGGTGCAAAACCGCCGTGTATCACTGGCAGCTGCTCGGTCTGCATTGCCAAGGTGCAGGAACATAGATGGTGAGAGGTGTCATTCTTGAAATTACTTGCAAAGCCGTATTTCACTGGCAGCTGCTTGGACAGCACTGGCAAGGTGCAGGGATACAAAAACTTTAATGTTTCTCCTTGGTTCAGCTGCTTAGTGCAAGTCTGTGTCTCGACAGCAGTCCCTTAGACTGCACTGGCAAGGCGCAGAGGTATAGTGAATGTACGTTCCACTGCAAATTGTCAGAAGTAGGGTTGGCCAAAACCGTATTTATACGCCGTATATATGGTCTTCACCACAGGGAGTATCCGCAATATACGGCGTATATATACAGTTCTGGCCAACCCTAGTTAGAACCCAAAGGAGGATACGAGGCATGTCTACGGCAGGACAGATAGATCATGGCAGTTCTGTGGCCTGAAATGTACTCCTACCTTATTCAGCTCCGGCACCTGCTGCCCACTGTCACGTTGGCCTGAATTGTACTCCTACCTTAATCAGCTCCGGCACCTGCTGCCCACTGTCACGTAGTACGACCAAAGTGGATTACACCCTACACGCACTACATGCTACAAATTTCAGGGGCACACACTGTGGGTGGTAGTTCTGTGGCCTGGAATGCTTTGCATGGAGCGCAACGGGACACACGTACTTCCCTTATATTTGTTATTCCCTTGTATTTATTATTCCCTTTTATACCATACTAACGCGTGACCAATGCGCACCCTGATTTTTCATGAATTGTTTGAGTGCATTGCGCGGGGTTTGCGCACCCCTTTCAGTGGGAAAAGTTTGCCATTGCGCACCCCCAATTGCGCAGCAATTGAGGTGCGCAGAGCTTTCTCAGGGGCATTGCGCAGACCCCATTGCGCAGACCCCCAGCAGC